>CAJDUM010000063.1_pt1 | contig 17636 bp, 10 predicted proteins | sample 7390781 | NCBI WGS metagenome assembly CAJDUM01 (sample SAMEA7055661, study PRJEB34461) | soil metagenome | biome: terrestrial ecosystem; feature: Peninsula; material: soil | place: Antarctica | collected 2016 | reverse complement strand
AGCACGGCCAGGTAGATGCCGCCGGCGGCAACGCTGACGGAGGTGACCACCGGTTGGCAGGGGCCTGGGCGCATGATCGCGAGTAGTCGACGATCTCGTACGGCCCTTGTAGCCAGGCCAGCAGCCTGCTGGACAGCAGGTACTGCTCCGCGCCGGGGGCCAGCCCGCGGGCCAGTGTTTCGACCACGAGTCCGTAGCCGGCGATGATCGACACGGCGACCAGGCTGCTGCGGAACAGCATGGCCAGCGCGTAGCCGCCCAGGGCGGCGCCGGCGACCGCGGCAATGGCGCGCGCGGCGCGTCCGATCAGGTCGGCCACCGTGACCGCCGTCGGATTGGGTGCGCCGTACCCGCCCTGCTCGACCATCGCGGTGCTGCCCCAGCGGGCCGCTGCCCAGTAGCTGACCGCCCAGGCCAGCACGGCGCCGATCAGTCCGATCACGGCCGCGGCCAGCATCAGCGCCCCGCCCTTGCTGGTGAAGACCAGCCTCCGGCGAGGCTGGAACAGCAGCTGGGTACCCATGGTCCCGGCCGACCAGTCGGCGCCGGCGAAGGTGATGCCGACCAGTGCCGCGGCCAGCGCCAAGATCATCGTCACCGCCAGCAGATCGGACCCGAAGTCGCGCACCAAGTCCGGTGGGGACCAATTCAGGAACCATTCCAGCTTGGGAGTCATGTCCTTGGCGCAGTCCATGCCGGCCGGCCACTGCTCCGAGCCGCCTGCGGCGACCACCTTGCGGCATTCGGCGAGCTGCTGCTGAAATGACGGTTCGGCCAGCTGTTGGTCCACCTGCGCCTGCGCGACCGTCCGAGCCCCCGCCGACGGCGGTGACGCATTGGCGATCGCGATGCCCAGTGCGCCCAAACAAAATGCCAGCGCGAGCGCGGCCAGTAGCGCAGCCGCCCGCCGCTGACGCAGCCGCAGCCACTCCACCCCCAGCGCCCGGATCACAGGCCCTGCCCCGCCGTGATGGTCAGGAACGCCGATTCCAGGTCTTCCACGATCGGGGACAACCCGGACAGGTACCGACCGGCCCCGGACAGCACCTGGGTGATCTGCGACGGGTCCGCCGCGCCGGACACCCGCAGCGCCTGACCGTCCTGACTGACCTGCCAGCCCGCTGCGCCCAGCACGGCGGCGGCGCCTGCCCGGTCGTCCACCGTCACCCGATACGCTGGGGAGCCGTTGCCGGCGCCCGCCCCGCTGAGCACGTCGGCGACCGGGCCACCGGCCAGCAGCCGGCCCCGTCCGATGATCGACACGGAATCGCAGACCTGAGCCACTTCGGCCAGAATGTGCGAGCTGATCAGCACGGTGACTCCGCCGGCTGCCAGTTCGCGAACCAGGTTGCGGATCTCCCGGATACCGGCCGGATCCAACCCGTTGGTCGGCTCGTCCAACACCAGCAGATCGGGCCCCTTCAGCAATGCCGCAGCGATGGCCAACCGTTGCTTCATCCCGAGTGAGTACGCCTTGTACCGGTCGTCAGCACGTCCGATCAGACCGACCCGGTGAAGCACCTGATCGACCTGGGCGTTGCTGACCCCGATCGCCCTGCCCAGTAGCTGCAAGTTGCGCCGGCCGGTGGTGCCAGGGAATAGTCGCGGTTGCTCGACCACCGCACCCACCCGGTTGATCACCGTCGGCAGCCCCGCCGGCACCGGCGCGCCGAACAGGCGGATGTCGCCCGAGTCGGCCCGGGCCAAACCCAGCACCAGCCGGATCGTGGTGGTCTTGCCCGACCCGTTGGGCCCCAGGAAGCCGTGCACCCCGCCGGCTGGAATCGCCAGGTCCAGGCCGTCCACCGCGACCTGACTACCCCGCCGGGTCCGATACGACTTACGCAGGCCCGAGGGTCTGGATCAGCAACTCCGGCATCGGCTCCTCCGTGGCAATCGCATCTCGGGCCTCAGATCCTCCCACGGGGCCGGCGGTGCGCGTCCTCCGCCGAGTCTCCGCCTCGGGGCTCACGGCTGAATTCGCTCGAAACGTGCGGTGAAGTGCCGCAATGCTGGTGGTTCGTCTACGATCCGGTAGCCGGGTAGCTCGCTGGCAATGTCCGCGACGCGCTCGCACACCTCGATCACATAGTCAATGTGGCTCTGGGTATAGGTGCGCCTGGGTATTGCCAAGCGGACCAAGTCCATCGCGGCCGGGTGCTCCGTGCCGTCGGGTCGCCTGCCGAACATGACGGTGCCGATCTCGCAACTCCGGATGCCGCCCAACTCGTAGAGGGCCACGGCCAGCGCCTGCCCTGGATAGACCAGCGGATCCAGATGCGAGAGCAATGCCCGCGCGTCCAAGTAGATCGCATGGCCACCGAACGGCTGCAGCACCGGTATTCCGCGCTTGGTCAGCGCGCTGCCGAGGTAGGCGATCGAGGTGATCCGGTAGCGCAGGTAGTCATGGTCGACCACCTCGCGCAGCCCCTGCGCCAGCGCCTCGAGGTCACGCCCCGCTAGCCCGCCATAGGTCGGGAATCCTTCGGTGAGGATCACCAGGTTGCGGCACCGCTGTGCCAGGTCGTCATCGTTGAGAGCCAACCAGCCACCGATGTTGCCCATCGGGTCCTTCTTGGCGCTCATCGTCATGCCGTCCGCCAGGCTCGCCATCTCCCGGATGATGTCCGCCACATCGCGGCTGCCCTGACCGGGCTCGCGCTCCCGGATGAACCACGCGTTCTCGGCGAAGCGGCAGGCGTCCAGGAACAGCATCTTGCCGAAACGGTCGCACAGCGCGCGGACCTCACGCAGATTGGCCAGTGAGACCGGCTGACCGCCTCCGCTGTTATTGGTAATGGTGACGAACACGCACGGCACGTCCGCGCCCCGCGAGCGCAGCAGTTCCTCCAGCGCGAGCACGTCCATGTTGCCCTTGAACGGATGCCAGGCGACCGGATCGTGGCCCTCGGCGATCACCATGTCGACCGCCTCTGCGCCGGTGGCCTCGACGTTGGCCCGAGTCGTGTCGAAGTGGGTGTTGTTCGGTACCACCTTGCCAGGGCCTCCGAGCACCGAGAACAGGATCCGCTCGGCGGCCCGCCCTTGATGGACGGGGATGACGTGTTCAAAGGGGAACAGGTCCCGGACCGCGTCGCGGAAGATGAAGTACGACGGTGAGCCGGCGTAGGACTCGTCTCCGTGTTGGATCGCCGCCCATTGGTCGCGGCTCATCGCTCCGGTCCCGGAGTCGGTGAGCAGGTCGATCAGCACATGCTCGGCCCGCAGTTGGAACAGGTTGTACGCCGCTGCCTCGGCATACCCGCGGCGCTCGGCGGCGGTGCTCATTCGCAGCGGCTCGACCGAATGGATCCGGAACGGTTCGATGATCGTGTTGTAACGGGGCTCATCCATGACGTCAATGCTGGCGGCGTGGCGCCCGCCCGGATCAGAGGATTTGGTCCCGAATCGCCGGGGCAGGTGAAGCCGCCGCCTCATCGAGCCCGCCGCCTCATCGAGCCCGCCGCCTGAACCCGGCGCTTGGCCTCGATGTCGCTGCTGGGCGCATCGGCGATCTGCGGCCGGCCATTGATCCGGGTCAACCGGATTCGTCCGGCGTAGGCGCTTCCGAGAGGGCCCGGTGGGACCGTCGGCCGAACCTTTCCACTGTGCGCCAACGGGTTGCGGAGCGTCCGGCTCAGCCGCCCGGCTCAGGCGTCCTGCTCAGGCGCCTGGGTCGTTGCCCAGTCCTGCCGTTCGGGCGCGGACGATGGCTTGTGCCCGGTCGGCGACGCGGAGTTTTGCGAACAGGTTGGACACGTGGTTGCGGACGGTCTTGCCGGACACGCTGAGTGATCGAGCGATGTCGGCGTTCGAGCGGCCCCTGGCGACCAGGTCGAGGACCTCGTGTTCGCGGGGGGTCAGCCCGGGGAATATCGCCATCGTGGCCGGCGGGGTCTCGAAGAAGCGTTGCATGTATCGCGCGACGGAAGGCCCGACGATCACCTCGCCCTCCGACACGGCCTGGATCGCCCGTACCACCTGCGGATGGGCCGCGCCTTTGAGCACGTAGCCGCGGGCCCCGGCGCGCATGGCGGCGAAGACGCTGTCGTCATCGTCGAACATGGTCAGTACGAGCACGCCGATGTGTGGGCTGGCGGTGACGATCTGCCGGGTGGCGTCGGTGCCGCGCAGACCGGGCAGGTTCAGGTCCATCACCACGACGTCGGGCTGGAGGTCCAGGGCGGCTGCGACTGCCGATGTCCCGTCGGTTGCCTCCCCGACCACTTCCAGTCCCGGTTCGCCGGACAGCACCAGCCGCAGGCCTTCCAGGAACATCGGGTGGTCGTCGACCAGCAACAATCGGATGCGCTCCGGGGCCGTCACGCCGTCACCGCTGGAATTGCTGGGAGCGCCGGAATTGCTGGGAGCGCCGGGGCTGCGGGTGTGGACTGCGGGGTGGCCGGTGTTCTCATCGCGGGGATCGTTGCCCTCGCTCGCGCCTGGGGCGTCGTCATCGCCGGGCCGGACGGTGCTGGCGCAGGCGTTGCTGATGGGATCATTCCGTCCGCCGGTACTGCGTTGACGGACAGCGGAAGCGTTGCGGCAACTCGGGTTCCGCCCATCGGTCCCGCTCCGATCGAGCAGCTCCCACCAAGTTCGGTGGCCCGCTCGATCATCGACGCGGTGCCGATGCCGGGGCGTTCCTGGCCGCCCCGACCGTTACCGTCATCGTCGATGGTCAGCGCCAGCGACTCAGCGGTCGCGGCGACGTCGATCCGGCACCGGGTCGCGCCGGCGTGCCGGGCGACGTTGGCCAGCGCCTCGCAGACGATGCGATACGCGGCCACCTCGACCGCGGCTGGCAGCGCGGGAAGTTCCTGCGCCGCGTGCAGTTCCACGATCATCGCGCCGGGATCGGCGGTCGGGCCCGAGAACGCGGCCGCCTGTTCGCCGATCGCCGCGACCAGGCCCACCGCGTCCAACACCGGGGGTTGCAAGTCGTACACCAACCGGCGAACATCGGCGATCGTGCTCCGGACGTTGTCGCCGAGTCCGGCCAGGACGGCGCCGGCCCGCTCGGGATCCTTGTCGATCAGCAGCCTGGCTCCATCTACCCGCATGGCGATGGCCGCCAGCGCCGGGCCGAGTCCGTCGTGCAGGTCGCGTCGAAGCCGGCGGCGTTCCTCCTCCCGTGCGACCGCGACGGCCCGCCGTGACTCGGCCACTGCCCGGTCCAGCCCGACTGCCGCCAGGACCGCGGCCATCCGGGTCTGCAGGTCCGCCAGCGGGTCCTGGCCGGGACGGCTGGTGTGAACCCCCGGCCGGTAGGCCACCGCTAGCGTGCCGACCCGGGTGCCGAGGTGATCCAACGCCAGGGCCAGGACCGGGGTGCGCGGCGAACCAGTGGCGACCTGTTCGCCGTCGGTGGGTGTCACGGCCACATAGTCCAGGAACGGCGACCCGGTTGCGGCGACTTCGACGGACTCCCGCAGTGCCGCGACCGGGTCGGACAGCACCCCGGGGCGGCCGATCATCCGCAGTGCCCGATAGGGATCGCTGCGCCCGCTCCGCCGGATGCGGTCCACCAATTCGGCGACCCGGTTGCGCAGCGGCACGAACGCCAACGCGAACACCGCGATCGCGACCAGCGACGGCCAGAACACGTCCCGCTGATCGAACACCTTGCCGGTCACCGCGACCAGGGCCACGAACGCGCCGCCGATCAGCACCGTGACAATTGCGTAGACCAGCGACAGGTCGACCAGCACGTCCACGTCCCACAGCCGGTGACGCAGCACCGCGACCGTGACCGTTGCAATGAAGATCAAGAACACGGTCGGGCCGAGCCACAGGAAGATCGGCGCATCGCCGACCGGCGTGTTTTCCGCAAAGACCTCCAGCGCCATTGCGACACCGGTGATGCTCACCCAGCGCAGACCGGCCCGCACCTCGGCCGAGGCGCCGCGCCAGCGCAGCACCAGGCAGATCGCCGATGCCAACACCGTCAACGACAGCGTGATCCAGGCGGTCGTCTCCACGGTTTGCAGCCAGGACAGGCCGATGCCGATCGGATTGGCCAGGCCGGGCATGTCCGGCGTGTACTCGCCCGGCTCGACCATGCTGGTGATCACGGAGACCGCAGTGGCTCCGATCACCATGCGCTGGACCCACAGCCAGAACCGGCCGGCCAGCCGACCGTCCGGAAACCGCAACAGCACCAGCGGGAGGCTCGCCAGGGCGATAGTGGAGCCCCATACCAGCCAGGCACCCCAGGCCGGGCCGGGCAAGCCGCCCGGGTGGGTGACATACCCGAACACTGCCCATTCGCGGCCGACCGCGGCCAGCCCCTGGCCGATCCCGCCGGCCAGGAAGATCCAGCCGATCGGATTGTCCGGGATCCTGGTGGCCAGCAGGGCGCCCATCGCGGACAGCCCGGCCGAGATCACCGTGAGGCTGATCCACCAGGTCTGCACCCCGCTGGACGTGTTCGCCATCTGCAGCGCCACTGCTATTGCCGGCAGCGGCAGCGCCACACAGGCCAGCGCCCGGGCCAGGCGAACCCGTCCCGGGTGCCGCGTGATCGTCCAGCGACCCTCGCCTGCACGAGGCGATGCCATCAGGACATGATCCACCCCCGCGGGCGTTTCCGTCGCGGGTTCGGCAAGCCGACTTTGCGGGGCGGGCCGACGGAAACGGCCCGGGGAGGTGGTCATGATGGGTAGGTCGCCGACGTCAGTGGACGTCGAACTCGCCGGACTGGGCGGGCAACTGCGGTCCCGTCATGTCCTCGGGCGAAAGATAGCCGTAGTGGCCGGGCTGCAGATTCACCGTCAGGAACGCCGACTGTCCCGGGCCGAGGACGTCAACGCCACCGGCGAGTACCCCGCCGCCGCCATCAACCGGCTTGCCCGCATTCTCGGCCATGCCGACGTGCCCGGCGTAGTCAGCCAGAGCCGTTCCCTGATCGAGCCTGGCCAGGGAAAAGCCGTGCGGGGACTTGCCGTTGTTGACGACCTCGAACGTGCCAGAGCCGTTGAAGCCGTCCGGCAGCGTGACCGACTTGTCGTCGATGGTGATCGTGCCGTCGCTCGCCGGCATTTCGGTCGCCTTGTCCCCGGTGACGGTCAACTCGCCGATCATGCCCATCTTGTAGTGCGGCATGCCGTCACTGGTCTGCAGGAAGCAGATCAGCGCGTAGTGGCCCGCCGGGAGATCCATGGCTGTGACGGTGGTCGACTTGCCCGCGCCCACCAGGGACGGCGTGCCGTAGGCGGTATCGGGAGAATCGGCCAGCAACGCGCCCGCAGCATCTTCACTCTTGTCGAGCGCGTCCGTCAGCTGTTTCAGCGTGACGCCGTCCTTCATCCGGCCGATGGCCATCATGTGCGTGACGTCGTCGGAGTTGACCAAGGTGATGGCTGCCACGCCCGGCCGGAGCGGGCCGGAGACCTGGTAGGACATGCCAGGCGTATCGATGATCACGGCGTTGGCGATCGGCGCTTTGGCCGGCTGTGGGCTCGGCGCCTGCGTCGATTCCGATTCGGTTGTGGTGGGCGCGCTTTGAGCGGAACTGACCGATGCGGTCGCAGAGCTGACGGGTGCAGCCGTGGAGCCGACCGGTGCAGCCGTGGAGCTGGCCGGTGCGACCGCGGAGCTGACGGATGCTGCCGCGGAGCTGACCGGTGCTGCCGCGGAACTGGTCGACGCCGGGGCTGGTGACGATTCGCCCGGCTGGCCCGCCGCGCGATTGCTCGCGCACCCGGTCAGCGCAAGCGCCGTGGCGGCGCTGACGACGAGAACTGCTTGCCGGATGGTGCCCGCCCGGGTGGTGCGCTGTCGAGACATGAGATCTCCTGACGTCGGGCCGCGGCAGGATGCGCGCGACCGCTGCTGATGACCTGATGCTCGGCCGGGACCCGTCCCGCCGTCATCGGCCCGGCGTCCCAGACGGCCGGGAATCTTGTCCCGGGACAAACCCAATCGGGGCGCGTCGCGCCGTTCGCGTGGTGCGAATCCGATCCGGGCCATCGAACCCGCGACGACCGTCAGAGGTCGACCCCAGATCGGCGTGCACCGCAGGGATGAGTCCGGAGGTTCTGCGCCCAGCGCCAGTGTCCTGAACACCGGGAGTGTGCCGAGCCGGGCTGTCCGCCACTGGACGTAGCCTGGGCCCGTGCCTCACCACTGGGTCGCCGACCTAAGCGCCGACGCGATCCGCCGAACCGTCGGGGAGGAGGCCTACGCGCGCGGGGCCGCCTACCTGCGCGAGGGTCGGGTGCTGCACGTCAGCGCCGCGACTGAGCAGATTCTGATGGCTCGGGTGCGCGGCAATGCAGGAAATACCTACACCACGCTGGTGACGGCCACAGCCGCCCGACCCGGGGCGCTGCCGGCCTGGTCTGGTCACTGCAGTTGCCCGATGCAGGCGAACTGCAAGCACGTGGCTGCCGCAGTGCTGGCTGCCCGGCGGCTACCGGGCGCCGCCGGGCAGCCCGCGGTCGGGTCGTCATCCGTCGACTGGGCCGGGTCACCGCCGGGCAGCCCGTCGAACGGACCCGCCGGCTGGGAGTGGCAGCTGGCGGCGGTGATGGACGCTGCGCCCGACAGCGCCGGCTCCGATGACGGGGCGCCGTTGGCGCTGCAGTTCGAGGTCATCACCCCCAAGGCCCAGCAGTATCCGCGGTACGAGCGGATCGTCGCCCCGACACCGGAGCGTCAGCGAGTCCGGATGCGGCCCGTGGTACGCGGCAAGAGCGGCCGCTGGGTGCGCACCGGAGCAAGCTGGCGCGATCTGCAGTACGGCTACGGCCGACCCCCGCTGGCGCCGGCGCACCGCAGCGTGCTGCTCGAACTGCACCGGCTGGCCCGGTCCGAGCGGCGGTCCTACTACGGCTACGACGACTCTCCGGTGTACCTGGACGAATGCACGGCGCGGTTGTGGCCATTGCTCGCCGAGGTGTCGGGCGCCGGCGTCGAGGCAGTTGATGTCTCCGGCCGACCGATCGTGCTTTCACAACAGGCGGTGGCTGCATCGCTGGACGTCACGGCTTCCGGTACCGCCGGATCAGTGTGCCTGCAGGCCGGGCTGCGCCACGGCGACGCGGTGCTTTCGCGGGAGGCGGTGTGCTACATCGGCGAGCCGGCCCACGGCATCTTCGTCGCCGGCGCGGCGACGCCGGCCGGACCGCAACTGCTGCTGGCGCCGCTGGACCGGGTACTGGGCAAGGAGATCCTCAGCCTGCTGGAGGCCGGCCGGGTCGACATCCCGGCTGACGACGTCCAGCGGTTCCGGCACTCCTACCTGCCACGGTTGCGCCGGATCATCGAGGTCGGCTCCTCCGACGGCAGCGTGTCGGTGCCGGTGGTGGCGCCGCCCAGGTTGGCGCTGGCGGTGGCCCACCGGCCGGGGCACGAGATCGAGTTGGGCTGGGGCTTTCACTACCAGGTCGACGAGCGTGTGCAGCGCGTACCCGCGCGCACTATCGGGGACGGCACCGCAGGCAGCGCCGCGGACAGCACCGGCCTTCGGGATCCGGCCGCCGAACGAAACCTGCTGAACGAGCTCACGCTGCCGCGGGACGCCGCGGCCATGCTCACCGCCGACGTCGGCGGTCGCGCCATGCTGCTGCCGCAGCAACGGCTGGCCGGCATGGACACGGTCGCTTTCCTGCGCGACGTGCTGCCGGTACTCGTTGATGCCGGCGTGCAGGTGGAGCAGTCGGGAACCCCTGCCGACTACCGGCTCACCGACGCCGCGCCGCTGATCACCGTCTCGGTCGCCGACTCCGACGGAACCGACAACGAGGGCGGTAGGGACTGGTTCGACCTCGGGGTGACAGTGTCCATCGGCGGCGAGAACGTGCCGTTCGCACCGCTTTTCGCGACCATGGCGCAGGGCGGCACGCACTTGCTGCTGGACTCGGGCACCTACTTCAGCCTCGACCAGCCGGAGCTGGAGCAGCTGCGGCGGCTGATCGAGGAGGCCAGGGCGCTGCAGGACAAGCCGTCGGCGGGCCTGCGGATCAGCCCGTACCAGGCGGGGCTCTGGGAGGAGCTGGTCTCCCTCGGCGTCGTCGGCTCGCAGAGCCGGCGCTGGGAGCGCACCGTGACAGGGCTGCTCGAACTGGACGCGATGCCGGCGCCGGACCCGCCGGTCGGCCTGGTCGCCGACCTGCGCCCCTACCAGCTCACCGGCTACCAGTGGCTGAGCTTCCTGTGGGAGCACGACCTCGGCGGCATCCTGGCCGACGACATGGGCCTGGGCAAGACGGTGCAAGCGCTCGCCGCGATCTGCGCCCGTAAGCAGGACGGTCTGCTGACCGCGCCGGTGCTGGTCGTCGCGCCCACCTCGGTGATGGCCAACTGGGTGCACGAGGCCGCCGTGTTCGCACCCGGACTGCGGGTGGTGATGATCGGTGAAACCGACCGACGGCGCGCTGAACCGCTGGCCGAGATGGTCGCCGACGCTGACATAGTCGTCACCTCCTACGCGCTTTTCCGCATCGACTTCGATGCCTACTCGGCGCTGGCGTGGGCTGCGCTGGTGCTGGATGAGGCGCAGGCGGTGAAGAATCACCTGGCCAAGACCTACCAGTGCGCCAGGCGGCTGGCGGCGCCGGTGAAGATCGCCATCACCGGAACGCCGCTGGAGAACAACCTGATGGAGCTGTGGGCGCTGCTGTCCATCGTTGCTCCGGGGATGTTCCCGCACCCGCAGCGGTTCGCCGACTTCTACCGCAAGCCCATCGAACGCGGCACCGACCCCGCGCTGCTGACCTCGCTCCGGCGACGCATCCGACCGCTGATGGTGCGCCGCACCAAGGATCAGGTGGCCACCGACCTGCCGCCGAAGCAGGAGCAGATCCTGCAGGTTCCACTCGGTCCGCGGCACCGGCGGATCTACGCCACCCACCTGCAGCGGGAGCGGCAGAAGGTCCTCGGTCTGATCGACGACATGCAGCGCAACAGGTTTCAGATCCTGCGCTCGCTGACGCTGCTGCGCCGGCTGGCCTTGGACCCGGCGCTGATTGATGAGAAGTACGCGGGCGTCGGCTCAGCCAAGGTGGACGCGCTGATCGAGCAACTGTCCGAGGTGGCCGGTGAGGGGCACCGGGCGCTGGTGTTCAGCCAGTTCACCGGGTTCCTGCGGATCGTGCGGGACCGGCTGGACGCCGAGGGCATCGGGTACTGCTACCTGGACGGCCGGACCAGGGACCGGGCCGCCCGGGTCGCTGAATTCAAGGAGGGTACCGACCCGCTGTTCCTGATCAGCCTCAAGGCCGGCGGCTTCGGGCTGAACCTCACCGAGGCCGACTACGTGTTCGTACTCGACCCGTGGTGGAACCCGGCGGTCGAGGCGCAGGCGGTGGACCGCACCCACCGGATCGGGCAGGACAAAAAGGTGATGGTCTACCGGCTGGTGGCCACCGACACCATCGAGGAGAAGGTAGTGGCCCTGCAGGCGCGCAAGCGGGACCTGTTCGCCCGGGTGGTCGATGAGGACGGGCTGATGGCGGCGCCACTGAGCGTCGACGACATCAGAGGCCTGCTGGACTGACGACGCGGGCGCGCCGGGTGTTCGGCCGGTTGACAGGCAGGCGGGCCGCCGATCAACTTGTGGGTCAGGGCGCACGGTCACCGGGAGGCGTTCTCCCTGGACGCCGTGATCGAGTCGATGATATTGGTGGCTATGCCCGTACGCTATGACGTAGAAGTCATGGCATGGGATGTAGAGACCCAGCAGGAGGTCACCGACTGGTACCTCGAACTTTCCGGCGATGAGCGCGACGTAGTTGCCGCGCACATTGACCTGCTCGCCGGTTTCGGCCACCTGCTGCGTATGCCGCACGCGCGCTCGCTGGGACAGGGACTGATTGAACTGTGCTTCGACATGTCGCGCCGCTCGTGGAGGATCACCTACTGGCATCAGCCGAACGGGGTGATCGTGCTGCCCACCGAGTTCCGCAAGCAGCGGAACAACGAAACCAGCGAGATCGCCCGGGCCCGAAGAGCCTCTACGCCGGTATCGCCATCCGAGACGCTCGCGAGGAGGCAGGGCTGTCGCAAACCGAGCTGGCGGCATGCATCGGGATTGCCCAGTCAGCGCTGTCGCGCATCGAAGCGGGTCGGTCGAACTTGACGCTGGGTACCCTCCAGCGAGTGACCAACGCTCTCGGGCTCCCACTCACGTTAAGCGTGGGTTCACACTAGGTTGCCATCCCGGCGGCCTGACCTTCCCGGAGGCCCGCCGCGCCCACCAGAGGGTGATCGCCTGGCGTGCGTTGGGCCGTTTCGCAGCCTCCGGAGGAGCGCTAGCCCGATCTGTCAGCCCGGGTGGTCGATGAGGACGGTCTGATGGCGGCGCCGATGAGCGTCGACGACATCAGGGGCCCGCTGGGCTGACACCGAGTGAATGCGCTCGCCGCCTGCGACCCAGTCCTTCGTCTGATGTCGTTGTCACAGTCGGCTGGCGCTTGCGCATCGGACGTCATTGTGCGTCTGTCCTGTCGGCCACGCGCCGATGACGGCGGCTGAGAGTGGGCCGCTGAGGTGTCGTGTGGCACAGTTTCCGGATGACGGCCGCGCTGAGGGAACTGTTGCAGCGCCGAGTGGATGTCGGCAGCATCCCCGGCGCCGTAGCGCTTCTGGGCGGCGATGAGGCCGAGCCCTTTGCGGTCGGGGCGGCCGCGGTCGGAGGCGCGCCGCTACCCGCCGACGCGGTCATGCGGATCCAATCGATGACCAAGCCCATCACCGCGCTGGCGGCGCTGCGCCTGGTCGATAGCGGCCGGATCGGGTTGGACCAGAGAGTCGTCGAGTGGCTGCCCGAGCTGGCCGACCGCCGCGTGCTCGTCAGCCCGACGGCGGCTCTTGCGGACACTGTCCCCGCGGAACGGCCGATCACCGTGCGCGACCTCCTGACCAACGGCTCCGGCTACGGGACAGCGATGGTGAAATCGCCCCTGCAGCAGGCCATGGCCGACAATGGCACTGACGCCGGGGCCGACCCGGTCGCCTTCGGCGCCGACGAGTGGCTGGCTCGGCTGGCCGAGTTGCCGCTGGCATTCCAACCAGGCCAAGGGTGGCGCTACCACCATTCCTTCGGCGTGCTCGGAATCTTGATCGCCAGGATGACAGGCAGGTCGCTGGCGGAGCACCTGGCTGAGGACCTCTTCGGACCGCTCGGAATGGTCGACACCGGCTTCTGGGTGCCGCAGGACAAGCTCGACCGATTGCCGCCGGCCTACCGCCACGGTGACGACGGTCTCGTCGAAACCGAGCCGGCCGGCGGGGGGTTCTATGCTGGACCGCCGCCGTTCGATGTGAGTCACGGCGAGTTGGTCTCGACCGCATCTGACTATCATCGCTTCCTTCGCATGCTGACTGCGGGAGGACTGGTCGGCGGCCAATCGCTGATCTCCAGCGATCGGGTGCGCCAGCTGACCAGCGATCAGGTACCTGCCGCGAACAAGACTGCGGACAGTTTCTTTCCGGGATTCTGGCAGGGGATGGGCTGGGGTTTCGGCGTCGGTGTGCAGACCGAAGGACATCGCCGCGGGCGCTATGGATGGTCCGGAGGCCAGGGCACGGATTTTTACGTCGACCCCGATGGAACGGTGGGCATCCTGCTGACGCAGGTCGAGATGGGAGATTGGATCTGGCCCATGCTCGAGGAGTTCTGGGCCGTGAGCCCGATCGGTTGATTCACGGGCGGGCGAACCCGACCGAGACCTGGCTGACAGTAGGTCACTTCAACTGGGCCGAGCCGTTATCGATCACCGGAGGCGGCGCGCCGGTCTGTGGTCAGGCATCAATGGGTCGGTAGCCCGACGAACTTCGGGCCGCTGGTGAGGAGTCGGAGCCGTTCGGTCGTCTGTCGGCGGTTTCTGGTGCCGACGACTGCGTAGGTGCACACGCGGTTGCATTTACCCCGTCATCCGCCCGAAGCGACCACCTTTACCGGCCGCCGCCGCTCCCTGGCCGCCGGCGCCAGCAGGGTGATGAGCAGCGCGAATGCGGCCACCGTCAGCAATGCGTGCAGCAGTGGCATCAGGTGCGCCAGGAACCCGATGAGCGGCGCGCCGAACAGGAACCCGCCGTAACCGATGGTGGACACGGTGGCGACCGCCCGGCCGCCGCGGCCAGGCACCTCGCCGGCCGCGGACATCGCCGACGGAAACACCACAGCCAAGCCAAGGCCCCAGCCGGCCGCGCCGATCAGCGCGGCGACCGTTCCTGGCACCAGACACAGCACCAGCACGCCACCGCAGGCCACCAGGCCACCGGCGCGCAGCGCGGCGACCCGACCGTGCCTGGCGATCAGCGGCCCACCCGCGAACCTGCCGATCGCCATGGTCAGGTTGAACCCGGCGTACGTCAACGCCCCGATCGCGGCGGGCGCCCCTCGTGAGTCGACCAGTGCCAGGGCCAACCAGTCGTTCGCGGCGCCCTCGCCCAGGGCGGTGGCCAGCGTGATCAGGCCGAGCAGTAACTCCACCCGGGTGATCGGGATTTGCCGGATCACCCGCCGCTGTAGGGACGCTTCCTGCATCACGGCGTCCGGGGTCCGATCTGCCTGGGCAGACACGGCGCTGGGTTGGGCAGGTTCGCCTGCGGGACGCCCAACTCCTGCCGCCGCACGGCTTGTCGGCTCTCCCGGTCCGTGCAGACCGGCATCCGGCAGGAAGCGGCCGCAACCGATCAGCGTGACGATCAGCAGCACGGCGGCCAGCGCCGGCAACTGGACGCCGATGTCCATTCCGGCCCGCGCGGCGGCGGCCCCGACCAGCGCACCTACCACTGCGCCGACCGAGAAGAGCCCGTGCCACAGCGGCATGAACACCCGGGATGTGTGCTGCTCGACCAGGGTGCCCTGGACGTTCATCGAGACGTCCCACACGCCGACTCCGGCGCCGGTGACCAGCAAGATCCCGGCAAGCTCCGGCACCGAATGTGCCAGCGGCACCGCGGACCAGCCCGCGAGGGCGAGCACGGCGGCCACCCGGCACACCGCGCGGGTGGAGAACTGCTGGACCAACCGGCCGGCGAACGGCATCGCCACTATCGACCCGATGCCGATGCACACCAGGGCGAAGGCGAGGTGTGACGGCGTCGCGTGCACCCGATCGGCGATCTGCGGGATCCGGGAGACGGCCGAGGCCATGGCCAGCCCGGCGGCGGTGAAGACCACCGCGACGGCACCGGGGGAGCCGGCGGAGTGGCTGGGATCGGTGTCCGGGAGGTTGCCCTTCATGCTGCGAGGTCGAGGATCGTCACGCCGGACCGTTCCCAACCCGGGCCCACCGTTTCATTCGTGCGGCGCGACGTGCGGCGCACAGGTTCGAATGAGGCGCACAGATGGCGAGGCGGCGAGATGAGCGGCGACGGGGAGCGGTGCGATGCGCACGTGGGGAGCGGTGCGATGCGCACGTGGGGAGCAGGGCGCAGGGACATTCACGCTGGTGGCGGGGCGATCTCGTCAATCGCCGCCAGGTCCTCATCGGTCGGTACCCACGTCGCCGCTTCGACATTGGCAGCCAGCTGCTCGGGTCGGGTCGCGCCGGCGATCACCGAGGCGACCTGCGGCCGAGCCAGCAGCCAGCCGAAGGCCACGTGCAGCATGGTGACGCCACGGCCTTCGGCGAACGAGCGCAGCGCGTCCAGCGTCTCCCACGGCGCGGTGTCCAACATTCCTGGCTTGATCCGGTCCAACCGGCTACCCGCCGGCGCGCTGCCGCGGGAGTACTTGCCCGTCAGCAGTCCGTTGGCCAGCGGGAAGAACGGCAAGATGCCGATGCCGAACGCCTCGGCGGCGGGCATCAGCTCTCGCTCAATCTCCCGGTGCAGCAGCGAGTAGTGATTCTGCGCCGAGATGAACGGCGTGCGGGAGCCTGACTGGGCAGTCCAGGCGGCATCGGCCAGCTGCCAGCCGGCGAAGTTGGAGTGCCCGATGTAGCGGACCTTGCCGGCCTGCACCAGTTCGTCCAGTGCGGCCAGGGTTTCCTCCAGCGGCGTGCCTACGTCCGGTTCGTGGAGCTGGTACAGGTCGATCCAGTCGGTGCGCAATCGCCGCAGCGACGCCTCGACAGCCATCCTGATGTACCGGCGAGATCCGCGGGAGCCCAGGTCCGGACCGTTTGCGCCGCGGGCGTCCATCCCGAATTTGGTGGCGATCACTGCCTCGCCCCGCCGGGCGCCCAGCGCCGCGCCCAACAACTCCTCCGACGCACCCGGCGGCACACCGTAGACGTCCGCGCAGTCGAAGAAGCAGACGCCGGCGTCCAGCGCCGCGGAAACGACTGCCCTGGTCCCGGCCAGGTCTTCGGTTGCCGTGCCGGGCCGCCCCAGGTTGTTGCAGCCCAGACCGACGGTGGACACCGCCAGCCCCGAGCTGCCGAGACGTCGCAACGTGTGTTCGGGCATCGGCCCAGCCTACGATGCCGGCACCGGGCAACGGACCAGCCTCCGGCGAGGCCGGGTATCTGGCGGCTCGATGGTCCGAAGCCGGCGGAGGGGCCGCGGTTGGCTACGCGAAGGTGCCGTGCATATGGCGGTGTCTGCCGCGGAATCGCTTCGGTCAGTCGGCGAGCGTCCAGCGGCCCGCCGGACCCGGCGGCGCCCCGGGCGCACTGACCTCGACAGGGGCGTGGTCCATCTCGTCATCGGTGGGAACGTCGCCGGCCTGCATTTGTTGGCAGGAAGGTCCGCGGATTCCAGCCTCCTGCCGCTGCGCCCAGTAGTCCTTGAAGCACTCCTGGACGAACGTGGCGTTGTTACCCACCTTCGCGCTGGCCGATGACTGCGACCGACTCGGCACCTGAAGAGATTGTCACCTCGGCAAAGGTTCGAACGGTGGGCGGCCCGTCCAGCAGGGCACGCCATTGCTTGAGCCAGCCGCCCATTTCGGGGTCGTTCTCGACCCGGGCCTGGTCGGCGGCCCAGGTCTGCTCATCGGCGTACTCGATGATCTCCAGGAAGTGGCACGGGCCGGCTGCGTCCCACTGCAGTCGGACCCGGATGCCACCGGGCGCCTGGTAGAAGGGCCGCGCCCGGGCCAGGTACTCCTCGAGGGCCTGCACGCCGCCAACCGGCACCTTGCCCTCCAGATACAACGTCATCATGGAGTGCAGGCTATGGCGTTGGTGACGGATAAGGCCCGCGCCTGCCCGATCAGGCGATGCTCAATTGCCAGTCGTCCAGGTAGCCGGCGTCGAACCCGGCCTCGCAGTAGGCCAGGTAGTAGGCCCACATTCGCATGAAGGTCTCGTCGAAGCCGAGCGGGGCGACCTGCGGCAGGTGGTTGGCGAAGTTGTGCCGCCATCGGCGCAGCGTCGCCCCCGTAAGGCCGACCGAGCGAACGTGATTCGAGCACCCGCAGTGACGTGCGGGCAGCCAGTTGCTGGTCGATCGCGGTCAGCGAAGGCAATCGGCCGCCGGGAAAGATGTACTTCACCACCCACGTGTAGCCGTGGCGGGTGGCCAGCACCCGGTCGTGGTCGATGGTGATCGACTGCAGCGCGAACCGTGCGCCTGGGCGGAGCATGGTAGCCACCGAGGTGAAGTAGTCGGGCCAGAACGTCTCGCCGACATTCTCGATCATCTCCACGCTGACGGCCGCGTCGTAGTCGGCGCGGTGCGCGGCGGCGTGCACCCGGTAGTCCTCCAGCCGGATCTCCACCAGGTCCGTCACGCCG
>CAJDUM010000072.1_pt1 | contig 17808 bp, 19 predicted proteins | sample 7390781 | NCBI WGS metagenome assembly CAJDUM01 (sample SAMEA7055661, study PRJEB34461) | soil metagenome | biome: terrestrial ecosystem; feature: Peninsula; material: soil | place: Antarctica | collected 2016 | reverse complement strand
GATGACGAGGCGATTCAGCTGGCCAACGACACCGAGTACGGGCTGGTGTCCTACGCCTTCACCCGCGACCTGACCAGGGCGGTGACGGTGGCCGAACGGCTGGCCTCGGGCATGGTTGGCATCAACCAGGGCATCGTGTCCAACCCGGCCGCGCCGTTCGGAGGGGTGAAGGCCTCGGGCATCGGCCGCGAAGGCGGCGCCGAGGGCATCGAGGAGTACCTGGAGACCAAGTACGTCGGCATTGCCCTTTAGCTGGCGCTGCTCTGTAGCCGGCACTGTTCTGTAGTCGGCACTGTTCTGTAGTCGGCACTGGCCGACCCGCCTGGTCAGTGCCCGGCTTGATCTGTGCGGACTACCGCGCCAACAGCAACTCGACGAGTTGGTCCAGGTACCCGACGCGGTCCTTCGCGAGGGTCGGATCGTGGGGGAGCGCCGCCAACAACGGGAAGTGGCCGAGGTAAGCGGCATACGCCACGCGCGCTCGCCGGGCTGCCTGGATGGGGTCGAAGCCGAGGTCGGCGAAGATCGATTCGATGAAGGAGGTCCGGGTGGCGGTGACCCGTCGCACCGTGCCGCCAACTACGGGATCATTCGACCGCGCGGCCATCGCCGAGTCGATCGGACCGTGCTCCGAATCGGTGAAGCTCACTTCCAGCAGATGACGTAGACGAATGCGGGGATCCGAGATCCAGGACAGCTCGTCGATGACGTCGCGGGTTGCCCGCTGCTCCCACAAGGTCGCTGCCGACTCGACGAGGGCGTTCCGGTCGGCGAAATGCCAGTAGAAGCTGCCCTTCGTGGCGCCGAGCAACGTTGCCAATCCTTCGACCGACAGCCGCTCGACACCGTGCTCGGCGATGACGGCAAGCGCCGCAGCACTCCACATGGCGGGGGTCAGGCGCTTCCCGATAGCCACCTCCGTACGGTACCGTACGGGAATGACCATACGCACCAGTACGGACGCCTCGTCCCCGCCTGCGTCGGGCCGCTACCCTGCCGAAAGCGGTGATCTGCTGCGACGGTTGAAGCGGAAGCGGCGTGCCGGCACCCTGGCCGGAGCCACGCTCGGCGCGGCCGGAGCTATCCACTTGCTGTGGGCAGCAGGCAGTAGCTGGCCAGCAGCGGACCGGGACGCGCTCGCCGACCTGGTTGTGGGCGTGCGTCCGTTTCCCTCCAGTCCGATGACGATTGGGGTGGCTGGCCTGATCGGGCTTGGCGCCGGCCTGGTGGTGTCCGAGTCTCGTCGTCAACCCGCTGCCGGCGACCACCCGCCAACTCCCATGCGGCGCGCTGTGCGAGCTGCCACCATCGCCGTCCCGTCGGTCCTGGCGATCCGGGGCGCAGGCGGCCTGGCGGTCTCGCTGCTCGGGCTCGGCGACGCAACCCAGGCCTTCCGCCACTGGGACATCCGCCTCTATTCGCCCCTGTGCCTCCTGCTGGCAGGGCTGTCCGCGCTCGCGATCAGGAATGCGAAGTAGGCGGCGCGCACCACCGCGAATGCCTCGCCGCCGGCCGCGAACACCGCGCGCAGCACCGCGGGCACTGCAGGGCTGTCCGCGCTCGCGATCAGGAATGCGAAGTAGGCGGCGCGCACCACCGCGAATGCCTCGCCGCCGGCCGCGAAAGTGCGAGTGCGAACGTGGATAACCGGCCGATGCGACGCGTGCAGGCCGCGCGGGGGGGGTGATGTATCACGAGCACCGACTTTTCCTCTAGATCGACGTCTGCGACGACGGGCACGCCGCCCGGTGCGGAAGGGTGAACCTCCGCATCGCCGCCGGATCCTTGGCCAGGACCGGCGGCGACGCCGCGCGACACAATCTGTACTCCGCCACTGCCCCGCCGCGAGTACGCGGTGCGGATGTCGCAACGCGGTGGAAATGGTGCCCGCGTAGTGACAAACTCACCGCGTTTCGGGCGTGCGGGAGTGAGTGGGGCGCACTTGCCCGCGTTGAGGGGTGGGGCGCGCTGGTCCGCGTTTCGGGGGGGGGGCGGGAGTGGGTGGGGCGACACTAGCCCGCGAGTTGCCCAGCCGTCAGTCAGTCGTCAGCCGCGTCCAGCATGCCCAGGCCCAGCAGATCCGGCTCCAGCATGGCCTTCTCATCCGGGCGGAACGGCAGCACCGTGCTCATGTACGAGCGGACCGCGTCATCCATGCTGACCTCCCGCCCGGCCGCCTCAGACAGGAACCACCGGTGTTCGAGCACCTCGTGGAAAACCTCGGCAGGTTCCAGCTTCTCGGTCAGACTCGGCGGGATGGCCTCGATCACCGGCTCGAAGACATCCGTCATCCAATGACGAGCGACGGTGTCCTCATCGGCCTGGGTCTCGGGCAGTACCGCCTGGGAGCGGAAGGTGTCCAGGTCGTTCAGGATGCGTCGGGCCTGGTTCTCTCCGACGTCCAGCCCGGTCAACTCCAGCAGCCGGCGACGGTGGTGGCCGGCCTCGACCACCTGCGTCTGCATCATCAGGTGCGGATTGCCGTCCACTTCGTCGATGTCGATCTGGCCGACGTCGTACCCGAGTTCGTTCAGCTTGCGTAGCCGTTGCTCGATCCGCCACCATTCGTCCTCGCCCATGGTCTGCGGCTGGGTGAGTTCGGCCCACAGATGCTGATAGCGGTCCATCACCGACACTGCGGTTGCCAGCGGGTCGACCTGTTCGGGCAACAACCCGGACATTTGCAGGTCCAGCAGTTCCCCGGCGAGGTTGGTTTCGGCGATGTCCAGATCGTGCATCCGCTGCCCGTCGGACAGTCGCGGTCGCATCTCGCCGGTCTCGGCGTCGACCAGGTACGCGGCCAGCGCGCCGGCGTCCCTGCGGAACAGCGTGTTGGACAGCGAGCAGTCGCGCCAGGCGAAGCCGGCAAGGTGCAGCCGGACCAGCAACTCCGCCAGCGCGTCCAGCAGCTTTGGCTCCAGGTCGGGGTCCAGGCGACGGGAGAACAGCGCCCGGTACGGCAGTGAGAAGCGCAGGTGTTTGGTGACCAATGCGGCATCCAGTCCTTCGCCCTGCGGCGTGGCGCGGTTGGCGACCACGCCGACCGCCTCCACCACAGGGACTCCGGTGCGGGCCAATCCGCGCAGCAGCTCGTACTCCCGCTCGGCCAGGTTCTGGTTGATCTCCTTGATGGCGTAGACGATCCCGCCGATCCGGGCGAACCGGACGACGTGTCGGGAGATGCCGCGCGGCAGGCTCACCAGCAGCTCGGCGGACCAGTCCGCCAGCGCGGTCGACCACGGAAGCTTCAGCAGGTCCATCGGGTCGGGGCCGCTGGAAAATTGCATGCGCACGGGACCAAGGGTGGCACAGCGGGGGCGGGGGCCCGCGCGGTCCGCCGCCGAGGGACGATTCGCCGATCTCGCAAAGCCCGCCGCGCTGGGCCGGGACGCCACGCGCGGCGCCTTGGCTGGGCCCGGTGCGTTGCTATGCGCCGGTCAGACCCGGCGCCTGACGAGATCGGCTGTTACATCGGCGATCCGGCCGCAACCGATGGTCCCCATGATGCTGAACAGCTCCCCGGTGAGTGTCTGCAGCACGGATGCAACGCTCGCCTCGCCGCCGGCGGCCAGGCCCCAGAGCACCGGTCGACCGACACCCACCAGGCCGGCGCCGAGCGCCAGCGCGCGGATCACATCCAGCCCGGAGCGGATGCCGCCGTCGACCAGCACCGGCGCTCGGCCGTCGACCGCATCGACCACTGGGCCTAGCGCGTCGGCCGTCGGGATCACTCCCGGCAGCTGGCGGCGCCCGTGGTTGGAAACGACCACCCCGGCCGCGCCAGCGTCGATCGCCGCCAGCGCGTCGGCGGGTTGCAGCACGCCCTTGACGTACACAGGCAGGCCGCAGGACGAGGCGAGCTCGGCGACATCGCCAGGGGTCAGCGCCGTCCGGTAGGTCGAGGACAGCTGATGCCAGGCCAGGCCGGGGAAGTTTCCGGCGGTCCCGGTGAGCCGGGATTCGGTTGTCTGACGGAATGAGCTCTGGGACGGGGGACCGGCCAAGTCCGCAGTGAGCACCACTGCGCCGGCCCCGGCTGCGATTGCCCGGTCGAGATAGTCGCGGCTGCGCCCGCGATCTCGCTGCAGGTACAGCTGGACCCACCACGGTCCGGTGGCCGAAGCGCCGAACGAGCTGACATCGACTGTCGCCGAATGGGAGTACGTCATCAGCATCCCGGTTGCCGCCGCGGCCCGTGCGGTGGCGCACTCGCCCATCGGGTCGGCCATGCCATGGCCGGCGGTGGCCGCCACCATGATGGGGGTGGTCAGCGAGGCACCGCCCCTGTGTAGTGCCTCGGGCAGCGTGAGGCGGGTGTTGGGTTCGTCAACCCCTCGCAGCACCCGCGGCACCAGGTCGTACCGCTGCCATGCCGCGCAGTCCCGATCGGCATCCGCGTCAGCGCCGGCGGTGCCTTCGTAGTAGGCCCAGGCGGACGGATCGAGGGCAGCTCGCGCGGACGCCCGCAGCTCGGAGAAATCCATCGGAGGTCAGCGGGCTGCGTTGCGGCCGCGTGCCGCGTCGGCCAGCGCAGCGAACAGGCGCAGGTCCGCGCTGGACTCCGGGTGCCACTGGATGCCGATCCAGAACGGCAACTCTGGATCCTCGATCGCCTCCAGCAGCCCGTCGTCCGCGTGCGCCGATGCCACCATGCCAGGGTGCTTGGCGACCGCCTGATGGTGGTGGCAGGGCACGGTGAGGCTGTCGCCGAGCACCGCGGACAGCTGGGTCCCCGGCACCGTGCGGACACCGATAGATCCGTAGACGCCCGCGCTGGGCGAGTGACTTTGGTGGCCCACCGCGTCCGGAACATGTTGCAGCAGGGAACCTCCCGCACGCACTGCCATCACCTGCATGCCGCGGCATACGCCGAGAGTCGGCAGCTCGCGGTCGGCCGCCGCGTCCAGCAGCGCGACCTCCGAGCCGTCCCTGTCGTCACGCCAGGCCGCGGTGTGCTCACCGGGCTGCTCGGAGTACCGGGACGGGTTGACGTCGGCGCCGCCGGCGATCACCAGCCCGTCCAGCCTGGCCAGCACTGAAAGCACGTCGTCTGCAGGTCGATACGGGGGTAGCAGCACCGGGGTCGCTCCGCTCGCGCTCACCGCGGCGGCGTAGTTCGCGGGCAGCAGGTGTGCGGGCACGTCGCGCCAGGTGCCCCAACTGGCGGGCTCGCGGTACATGCTGATGCCGATGATGGGTGTCATGCCGACGCTCCTTGATCCAGCGACTTGATCCAGCGACTTGATCCAGCGACTTGATTTAGTGACTTGGTCCCACGCCGAGCCGTGCGCGGCGCTCCGGCCGAGGCCATCGGCCGCGGTCCATGCTGCCACGCAACACCCAGCTCGCCTTCGCCGCCAGGCAGCCTCGACGCGGCCGGGAGTTGCCCGGCTGCGCGGTTGATGGATACTGGGTCATGGTTGAGAGTCAGCAATCCGGGATGACTGTTCTTGACGTGCACGAATGCTGGGCACTGCTGAGGTCTGCCGGGGTGGGGCGGCTGGCAGTTGCCGGGGCCGATGGTCCCGACATCTTCCCGGTCAACTTCCTGGTCGATCACGGAACTGTGGTGTTCCGCACCGGGGAGGGAACGAAGTTGACCTTGGTGACCGCCCGCCCGGAGGTTGCCTTCGAGGTGGACGGGTACGACCCGGATGACGGACAAGCCTGGAGCGTTGTCATCAAGGGACAGGCGGAGCAGATCAAGGGCTTCTATCAGGCCCTTGATGCGGCGACACTGCCGCTCTTCCCGTGGCACGCCGAGCCGAAGCGGCATTTTGTGTGCGTTGTTCCAGTCGAGATCACCGGTCGCCGATTCCACGTGGTGGACCCCGAGACGTGGCGCAATCCCATGACGGACACGCACGGCTCAGCAGCGGAATAGCCCGGGTGCCCGGTCGGGCCGCAGGATGCGACGAGGCACCAGATCAAGGAGTCCGCGATGGTTGACGAACCTAACAGCTCGGCAATCGACAGCCTGTCCGAAGCGGAGTGTTATCAACTGCTATCCGGGCGAGCGGTCGGCAGGATTGGTGTGATCGTCGAGCTGTATCCGCTGATCATCCCGGTGAACTATGCGATGGACGGCGACGCTGTGGTGATCCGTACCGCACCCGGAACCGTGGTGGCTCGCGCAGACGGGGCCAACGTGACCTTCCAGGTCGATGAGTTCGACACCGAAACGAAGTCCGGCTGGAGCGTGCTGCTGCGAGGCCACGCCGCCGCGCTGGCCGAACAGGACAGCACCGAGTTGATCGAGCGCACCCGGGCGACCCACGTACGGACGTGGGCCCCGGGGGAGCGCCCGATCTGGATGCGGATCGACCCGGACAGCATTTCCGGGCGCCGCATCACCCCGGGCGCGGACCTGCAATGGCGACTCGGGACTGCCGCGTACATGTAGTTCGATCGGCGGCCGAAACGCGAGCAGGCGACGACGGCGCCTCCTGGTCGGCCCCGCGTCGTCGAAGTCGGTGGTTGGTGCTGGGCTGTGCTGTGATCAGCCTCACCGGCTGCCACGGCTACCTGGGGCCATTGGTCCCTGGGAGCGGGCTTTCACCCTCCCGTAGAAATGTGGGGTGCCGCGGCGGCGGGCTGCGGCGCCGGTCGTCGGCGTGCATCAGACTGGCACCCTAGAGCCCCGCCCGCACCGGAAGGTAAGCACGACATGGAGAACGTCTCGCGAACGGATGTCGCCCAGGCGGCCACTCCGACCTTGGGCGGCCCGGAGGCGGTCCGGGCGCTGGTGCTGAACACCCTCGGGTTCGCCCTGTGCTTCTGGGCGTGGGCGCTGATGAGCCCGCTGGGCCCGTACTACAAGGACGTCTACGGCCTGAGCGCCTTCGCGCAGGCGTTCCTTGTCGCCATCCCGGTCGTCGTCGGCGCGCTGGGTCGCATCCCGGTCGGCGCTCTCACCGACAAGCTGGGCTCCCGGGTGATGATGCCGCTGATCTCCGCGATCACCATCGTCCCCGTGCTGTTTCTCGGCCTGGTGGCGCACAGCTACCTGTGGTTGGCCATCGGCGGATTCGTGTTGGGCATCGCCGGCACGTCGTTCGCAGTCGGCGTGCCGGCCGTCAACGCCTGGTTCCCGCCCGCCAAGCGCGGCCTGGCCGTCGGGATCTTCGGCGCCGGCATGGGCGGCACGGCGATCGCCGCGTTCACCACCGTCAAGCTCAAGAACGCCATCGGTGAACCCGCGCCCTTCATCCTGGTTGCCGTGCTGCTGGCGATCTACGCAGTGGTCGCGGCGATGCTGCTGCGCGACGCGCCCAACCGCAAACCGGCGACGGGCAACTGGCTGGCCCGTGCCTGGACCACCTTCAAGCAGCCGGTGACACTGCAGATGTCCTGGTTGTACGCGATCGCGTTCGGCGGGTTCGTCGCCTTCTCGGTGTATCTGCCGACCTACCTGAAGGCCTACTACAACCTGACCCCGGAGGATGCGTCACTCCGCACCGCCGGGTTCGTGGTGCTGGCGGTGATCATGCGGCCGGTCGGGGGGTACCTGTCCGACAGGTTCCATCCAGTGCCCGTGCTGGCGGGTGTCTTCGCCACCTCCACGATCTTCGCGACGGCGTCGGCACTGGGCATGCACATTGCTCCGGGCGCCACCATCGCGTTCCTCGGTCTGGCCCTTGCTTTGGGCACCGGCACCGGCGCGGTGTTCGCGCTGGTCGGCAAGCTGGTTGAACCGGCCAAGGTCGGCGCGGTGACCGGAATCGTCGGCGCTGCAGGCGGTCTCGGAGGGTTCATCCCGCCGCTGATCATGGGCGCGGTCGCGCCGAACTATCACCTGGGGCTCGGCCTGCTGGCGATCGTCAGCTTGTTGACATTGGCCTTCACCGTTGCGGTGTTCTGGAAGCGCTACCGGCAGTACGTGGCAAGCGTTCCGCCGCGGTGAGCCAATCCTGGGGTTTGGTCCTGCCGGATCGGATCAGCCGGGTTGGGCGCTGCTCGGCTGATCGACCGCGCTCAGTCCAGCGGCGTGACGTATGCGCCGGCGATCCCGCCGTCCACCATGAACTGTGACGCGGTGATGAACGAGGACTCATCCGAGGCCAGGAACAGCACCGCATTGGCGATTTCCGCCGGGTTCGCGAACCGGCCCATCGGAATGTGCACCAGCCGGCGGGCCGCTCGCTCCGGGTCCTTGGCGAACAACTCCCTCAGCAGTGGGGTATCCACCGGGCCGGGGCACAGCGCGTTGACTCGGATTCCCTTGCGGGCGAACTGCACCCCGAGTTCGCGGGACATCGCCAGCACCCCGCCCTTGGATGCGGTGTAGGAGATCTGCGAGGTGGCTGCGCCGAGCACCGCGACGAACGATGCGGTGTTGATGATCGACCCGCGGCCCTGCTCGAGCATGTACGGCAGCGCGGCCCTGCAGCACAGGTAGACGCTGGTCAGGTTCACCTCCTGGACGCGCCGCCAGGCCTGCAGGTCGGTGGTCAGGATGGAATCGTCCTCCGGCGGTGAGATGCCCGCGTTGTTGAATGCGACATCCACGCTGCCGTAGGTGTTCTTGGCCAGCGCGAACAGCGCCTGCACGCCTTCGGGGGAGGTGACGTCGGTGCGCGCGTAGGCGCCGGCCAACTCGGTGGCCAGATCGGGGCCGCGGGTGTCGTCGATGTCTCCGATCACCACCCGGGCGCCTTCTTCCGCGAAACGCCTGGCGGTGGCCAGCCCGATACCTGAGCAGCCACCGGTGATGACGGCGACTCGGCCTTCCAAGCGGCCTTCCAAACGTCCTGCCATGGCGGTTTCGATACCTTCCTGTTGACTGGAGTGAAACAGTGCGGTCCTGGTGGAGAAGTTCTGAGAGTGACGTTCTGGGAGTGACGTGCAGGGGATCGTGCCGGTCAGGTGGCGATGAACACGTTCTTCACCTCGGTGAACCCGTCCGCGCCGTCCGGTCCGAGCTCGCGGCCCAGTCCGGACTGCTTGAATCCGCCGAAAGGCGTCCAGTAGCGCACCGAGGAGTGCGAATTCACCGATAGGTTGCCGGCCTGCACGCCGCGCGAGACCCGAAGGGCCCGGCCGATATCGGAGGTGAACAGCGAGCCGGACAGGCCGAACTCGCTGTCATTGGCCATGGCGATCGCCTGCGCCTCGTCCTCGAACGGCATGACGGCAACCACCGGCCCGAACACCTCCTCGCGCCATACTGCATCGGCGGTCGATCGGGGCAGCACCACCGTCGGCGGGTACCAGAAGCCGCCGGCCAGGTCGGCGGAATCCGGAACCGAGCCGGTAAACGCCACATCGCAGCCGGACACGTAGCCGGCCACCATCTCGCGCTGACCGGCGGAGATCAGCGGGCCCATCTCGCTGGCCGGGTCGGCCGGGTCGATCACCGCGACCCCTCGGACAGCGGGCTCCAGTAGTTCCAAGAACTTCTCATACACGTTGGCTTGCACCAAGATCCTGGATCGAGCGCAGCAGTCCTGTCCCGCGTTGTCGAACACGGCGTACGGCGCCCGGGCCGCGGCCAACGCGAGGTCGGCGTCGGCGAAGACGATGTTCGCGCTCTTGCCGCCCAGCTCCAGGGTCACCCGCTTCACCTGGTCGGCGCAGCCGGCCATGATCTGCTTGCCGACCTCGGTGGAGCCGGTGAAGCAGACCTTGCGCACCAACGGGTTGGTGACGAACCGCTGCCCGACCACCGAGCCCTTCCCGGGCAGCACGGTGAACACCCCAGGAGCGAGTCCGGCCTCCCGGCCGAGCTCGGCCAGCAGGAGCGCAGTCAACGGCGTCATCTCCGCGGGCTTGAGCAGCACCGTGTTGCCGGCCGCCAGCGCCGGGGCGAAACCCCAGCCGGCAATCGGCATCGGAAAATTCCACGGCACGATGATGCCAACCACGCCGAGCGGTTCGCGGAAGGTGATGTCGACGCCGCCCGGCACCGGGATCTGCCTGCCGAACAGTCGCTCCGGGGTGGCGGAGTAGTAGTTCAGCACGTCCCGGACGTTGCCGGCCTCCCAGCGGGCGTTGCCGATGGTGTGCCCGGAGTTCGCCACCTCGAGCTGGGCAAGTTCGTCGATGTGCTCATCGACCAGCGTGGCGAAGGCGCGCAGCAGGCGGGCCCGTTCTCCGGGTGCGACAGCACTCCAGGCGGGGAAGGCCGCGGCGGCCTTGGCGATCGCCTCGTCCGCCTCGTCGGCGCCGGCCAGCGGGACTTCGGTGAGCGGGACTCCGGTCGCTGGGTTCAACACGGTGTGGTGCCCACCGGCCCCGGAAACGAGCGCGGGATCGACTACGGGCGAGATCATCTGCATGTCCTTCATTGTCCTAGTTTTCGCGGTGTCACAGCCGGTCGGAGTCGGTGTCCTTCAAGATCACAGTCGTTCCAACGGTCACAGTCGTTCGAATCGTCACAGCCGTTCGAATCCGCGGCGTCGCTCCCAGTCGGTGACTGTCGCGTTGTACGCGGCCAGCTCGGTGTCCGCAGCGTGAACATAGTGCTCGACCACGTCGTCACCGAAGGAAGCCCGGGCGACGGCTGAGCCGGCAAAGGCGTCCCTGGCCGCGTCCAGTGTCCGCGGCACGGTCGGCTTTCCCGAGGTGTACGCGTTGCCCGTCAAAGCCGGCTCCAGCGGTAGCTCGTTCTCGATGCCGTACAGGCCGCCGGCCAGGGTCGCGGCCACGCCCAGGTAGGGATTCACGTCGCCGCCGGGGAGTCGGTTCTCCAGCCGGGCGGCGGCGCCTCGGCCGACCAGCCGGACCGAGCAGGTCCGGTTGTCCAGGCCCCAGGCCACCGTGGTGGGCGCGAAGGACCCGTCGGCGAACCGCTTGTAGGAGTTGATGTTCGGGGCGTACAGCAAGGTGAAGTCGGACATCGTGGCGAGCACCCCGGCGATGAAGTGGTCGTACAGCGCCGACCTGGCGTCGCGCTGCTCGTCCCACAGCACGGTCGCGCCGTCGGTGCCTCTCAGCGACAGGTGGATGTGGCACGAGCTGCCCTCCCGCTGGTCGTACTTGGCCATGAAGGTGATCGACTGCCCGTGCAGTGCGGCGATTTCCTTGGCGGCGTTCTTGTACACCGCGTGGTTGTCCGCGGTGGTCAGCACATCGGCGTACAGGAAGGTGATTTCGTGCTGGCCGAAGTTGCACTCGCCCTTGGCGGCCTCGACCGTCATGCCGGCGCCGTACATGGTGTTGCGGATGTCGCGGATCAGCGGCTCGACCCTGGTGGTGCCCAGGATGGAGTAGTCCACGTTGTACTGGTTCGCCGGGGTCATCCCGGTGTAGCCGCGGGTGAACGCCTCCTCGTAGGTGTCGTTGAAGACGATGAACTCCAGTTCGGTGCCGGCCAGCGCGGTCCAGCCGTGCTCCGCCGCGCGCTGCACCTGCCCGGCGAGGATGGTGCGCGGCGACGGGCGCACCGGCGAGCCGTCCAGCCAGGTCAGGTCGCACTGGATCATCACCGTGCCCGGCAGGTGCGGCAACTTGCGGATGGTGTTCAGGTCGAGGGCGAAGACCATGTCCCCGTAGCCGGCTTCCCACGAGGTCATCGCGTAGCCGGGCACGGTGTTCATCTCCACGTCGACAGTGAGCAGGTAGTTGCAGCCCTCCGTGCCGTGGCCCAGTACGTGATCGGCGAAGAACTCGGCGTGCAGCCGTTTGCCTTGCAGGCGGCCTTGCATGTCGGTGAACGCCACGATGACGGTGTCGATGTCGCCAGCGCCGATGGCGGCGGTCAGATCGTCGCTGGACAGCAGGCGTGCGTTGCGCGCTGGGGACATGGGTGGCTTCCTTCGGGCTACGGGGTTACTGGGTTGCTGGGTCGATGGGCCGGGTTGATGGGCCGGGTTGATGGGTTGGTGGGCAGTCGGCCGACGCTATCCGAGCAGGCCGTGCAGCAGCGCCGCGATGTCGTCGCAGTGTTCCTCCATGATCCGGCGGCGGACCGATTCGGTGCAACCGGGCCCCCCGTGCCGGTGGCCGGGGCCGATCACTGTGAACTCTCGCCAACGCACGATCGGCCCACCGCAGTTCATGCTGGGCAGGTACCGGCGGCTGTCGCCGGCCGCATCGTGCCCGCCCGGACATGCTGAAGCCATGCCGGCGAGCCGGGGCAATGAGGTTTCGGGAGACGACTGATGACGCAGCCGCTGTACTACCGATCGGCCACCGAGTTGGCGCGTGCGTTGCGATCCAAGGAGCTGTCCGCCCGCGAGGTGGTCGCCGCTCACTTGGAGCGGATCGCCGCCGTCAATCCCGCGGTGAACGCAGTGGTGTCGCTGACCGCCGACGCCGCGATGGCGCAGGCCGCGGCAGCAGATGAGGCCGCGGCACGCAGCGAGTTCGCCGGCCCGCTGCACGGCATCCCGGTGGCGCACAAGGACAACCACCTCACCGCCGGGCTGCTGACCACGTTCGGATCGCCGGCCAGGTCGGACTTCGTCCCGGACATGGACGACCTGGTGATCGAGCGGATGAAGGCGGCCGGCGTGATCACCCTGGGCAAGTCGAACATCCCGGAGTTCGCGGCCGGCGGGCACACCTTCAACGAGGTGTTCGGCACCACCCGCAATCCCTACGACCTGTCGGTGACCGCGGGCGGGTCCTCCGGCGGGGCGGCCGCCGCGCTGGCCGCCGGAATGCATCCGCTGGCCGACGGCAACGACATGGGCGGATCGCTGCGACTGCCTGCCGGTTACTGCAACGTGGTCGGGCTGCGGCCCTCGGCGGGCCGGGTGCCGGTCTACCCAGCCGCCGACGGCTTCGTCGGACTGTCGGTTCAGGGCCCGATGGCGCGGAACGTCGACGATTTGGCGCTGCTGCTGTCGGTGATGGCCGGGCCGGACCGTCGCTCGCCGATCTCCCTGGAGGAACCGGGCGCCGGGTTTGCTGACGTTCGCGAGGGACTTGCCGGCCGGCGGGTGGCGTTCTCGGTCGATCTGGGCGGCGCCATCGAGGTGGAGGGGGAGATCGCCGACCTTGTGCGTGCCGCAGCCGCTGCCTGCGAGAGCGCGGGTGCGGTGGTCGAGGAAGCCTCGCCGGACTTCAGCGGCGCCGACGAATGCTTCCGGGTGCTGCGCGCCTGGCAGTTCGAGGCCACCCTTGGGGAGTTCCTGGACTCCTATGCCGACCGGGTCCGGCCGAGCCTGTACGCGAACATGGTGGCCGGGCGGGAGCTGACCGGGCCGCAGGTGGGTCGGGCGGCGGTGCTGCGTACCACGCTGTTCCACCGGATGCGGGAGTTCCTGACCGGATACGACGCGCTGCTGCTGCCGGTGGCGCCGCTTGCCGCGTTCAACGCGGACATCCAGTACCCCACGCAGGTGGCAGGGGTGACGCAGCCGGATTACCTGGGCTGGATGCGGGCCGTGTGCCATGTGACGGTCACCGGCCATCCGGCGATCTCCATGCCCGCCGGGTTCTGCGCAGCAGGCACCCCGGTGGGCGTGCAGCTGGTCGGCCGGCACCGAGCCGAGCGGGAGCTGTTGGCGCTGGCCAAGGGATTTGAAGCGGCGACGGGGCACGCCGCCAGACACCCGCAGATCGGCTGACGCGGCCTGGTTCCGGTTGGTTCTGCTCTGCCGCGGGAGCGTGTGAGGAACCCCACGTGGGGCAACGGGCGCGCTCTCCCGACGTCCATTGACGCCAGACCCATCAGGTCAGACGGATCGGCCATGCGCCGGTTTCGTCTGTCCGGTGTGGTGAACCGCGACGAATCAGCGAGACGTGAATCATCATGCTTTCCCCAGCACCGAACCACGCGAACCGAGCCGGCAACCTGCCGTCGTCGGCGGACGTCACCGATGACGCCCTCGATGACGCACTCGAATACACAGTTGACAACCCCTCGCTTCACGAAACTGCTCCTGACGAAACTGCTCCTGACGAAAGCGCTCTTGACGAAAATCGTCCCTCGCTGAGTCTGTCGGCCACCCAGATCTGCGCCGGGGTCGCGGCGGCCGTTACGGCAGCGATCCTCGGATCCCGACTGGGCGTTGCCGGCACCGTGCTGGGCGCCGCGGTGGCGTCCGCGGTCTCGATGGTCGCAAGTGCCCTGTACTCACACTCGATCGCGCGCACCCGGTGGCGGGTCAAGCAGGCGATCAAGGCAAAGCCGAAACCGCTGCCGACCGACCTCCCGCGGCTGCAGCACACCCAGCGGTTGGTCCTGGCGGATCGCGAGCTGCCGCAATACGCTCAGCCGCTGGTCTCGGCGGACCCGCAGACCCGCCCGGTCGGCGCGCCCAGGACGTCGCGGCCACGGACGCCGCTGTTCCCTCGGCGCCCGATGGCGCGCGGGCTGCTGCTCGGCGCGATGGGCGCGGTGTCTGTCTTCGTGGCTGCGTTGGTGCTGATCACCGGTGTCGAGGCGGTAAAGGGCGCGCCGCTGGCCGGCGGCACAGTCGGAGGCCTCACGGTGCTCGGCGGCAGAAGCGGTGAACCGGCGGCGGTCGCCCCGCCCGACGGCACTGGCCCGATCGGCGGCGCAGGTGCCACCGTGACCATCTCCCGCGACGACAACCCGTCCAGCGACCTCGCCAACGGCGCGGGCGCTCCCAGGACTACGGGCAGCCCACAGACCTCGGTGCTCACCGCCACCGTCACGGTGACCACCGAACCATCCGCGACCGGATCCAACGCTCCCGCGACGACCGGCGGTGCATCCGGAACCCAGCCACCTTCCGCGTCATCAGTAACGCAGCCAGGCGCCGGGACGACCGGCGACCAACCAGGTTCCGGGACCGCCGGGGGGACGGCCGCCACGTCGGCGACGCAGGGGCCCACGCCCTCCGGCGGGTCGGCAGTGTTGCCGCCCAACGGGACCCCGCCGGCAACCGTGGGCGCCGTCGGCGGCCACTGATCGCCCGGCGCGCCGCGCCGCGACATGCCACGATGCGCTGGACCCGACCGGGCCTGTCATGCTGTGATGGAGCGGAGAATGACAGCGTTGTGATTCCGGGTCGTTCGATGACGGCTGTGTGACTCGAGAGACGTGACTCGAGGGGCGCAGTTCGCAGCGGTACCGGGACGGGAGAGGACCACGGGATGGACACCGCCGGCGCGGCTGCACGCATTACCGACGTGCGCATTACCGACGCACGCACTAACGACGCACGCACTAACGACGCACCGATCAACAATGAGCCGGTCGACGACGCACCGATCAGCGCCGGGCGGGTCGACGATGTCGTGGTGCCGGACGGGCTGACCAGGCGCGACCTGGACATCCTGCGGTTCGAACGCCAGTGGTGGCAGTTCGCCGGCGTCAAGGAGCAGGCCATCCGGGACATGTTCGATCTGTCCGCCACCCGGTACTACCAGGTGCTCAACGAGGTCATCGACAACCCCGCGGCGCTGGCTGCCGAGCCTCTGCTGGTTCGCCGGCTGCGCCGGGTCCGGGCCACCCGTGCGAAGAACAGGGCCGCCCGCCGGCTCGGCATTGAGATCTGACTGCGTTGGGGTCTGACGGCATCGAGATCTGACGGTGCTGCCTCGCGTTCGCTAACGGGACCGCCGCCGGGCCGCCATCCGCTCGCGGCGCGGCACCCCGCGGCGCTGTTGGACCGGCAACGGGGTCCCATCCGGCGCACGACCGGCGACCCGACGCCTCCGCGGTATCCGCACCGTCAGCCGACGCCGAGTGGAACGGCGGAACCGGACACGGTCTGCGTCCTCCCACAGCTCGGGGTGATGCCTGAGGTAGTGGAACCGCCAGCTCGCGTAGGGCAGGTGCAGCACGTACAAGCCCAACCCGATGAGCAGGACCAGGTGCGGCTCGTAGAACATCGCGGCAACCCCGACCACCAGCAACACCAGCAACGGCAGGATCAGCCGCGGCGGGACGCGCACCGCCTTCAGCGCAACGGACGGCAGTTTGGACACCATCATCAGGCCCATCAGCACGGCCCATCCGCCGACCGCCCAGTAGTTGGACCACCAGCCGTCGCCGAACCGGATCCAAGCGAGCAGCGGCACCATCGCCAGCAACGCCCCGGCCGGCGACGGAATGCCGGTGAAGAACCCCTTTCCCCACGGCTTCGGGGTCACGTCGTCCAGCAGGGAGTTGAAGCGCGCCAGCCGCAGCACCGTGCACACCGCGTACACCAGGCAGGCCACCCAGCCCAGGGTGTGCTGGTTGAGCACCCAGATGTACAGGAGCAATGCCGGCGCGACCCCGAAGGAGATCGCGTCGGACAGCGAATCGAGCTCCGCGCCGATCTTGCTGGTGGAATGCAGCAGCCGGGCCGCCGGCCCGTCCAGCGAGTCCAGCACCGCGGCCAGCGCGATGGCTCCGATGGCATAGGTCCAATGGCCGAGCAGGTTGGTCTGCATGGCGAAGGCGACCGAGGTGAAACCGGAGGACACCGCCAGCACGGTGATGGCGTTGGGCAGGAATCGGACTGCCGGGACGGTGGGCATCAGCGTCCGCTCATCGGCCGGATCGTGCGGTGTCGGCCGGCTCTGGCCGGTCGGCAGGTCCTCACCGGTCAGCCAGTCCCGACAGGTCAGCTAGCACCGTCTCGCCGCCGACCGCCCGCTGCCCTACCTGCACGTTGATGGCTGTACCCGGCGGGAGGTAGGTGTCGACCCTGGAGCCGAACCGGATCAGCCCATAAGTGGCGCCGGCCAGCACCGGCGAGCCTGCGGCGACGTCGCAGACGATGCGGCGGGCCACCAGGCCGGCGATCTGGGTGACCACCAGCCGTCCGCCGACGGCCGGGCCGATCAGCAGGGAATTGCGCTCGTTGTCCTGGGAGGCCTTGTCCAGGTCGGCGGACAGGAACGCCCCGGGCCGGTAGGCGGTGCGGATCACTATCCCGTCTACCGGGATCCGTTGCACGTGCACGTCGAAGATCGACAGGAAGATGGACACCCGCGGGCACGGGGTGTCGCCAATGCCCAACTCCGGCGGCGGCGCGGCCTCCTGGATCAGCGAGATGAGGCCGTCCGCCGGTGCGACTACCAGGCCCGGCCCGCTCGGGGTGACCCGCTTGGGGGCCCGGAAGAACAGCGCGGAGCCCATCGCTGCTACGCCGAGAACGCGGCCGACCATGGATCCGGCCCGGCGTAAGCCCACCTTGCGCAGCAGGAACCGGGCGCCGACCGCTGCGGCGGCCGCTCCCAGCACAATCGGCCGGCCGCCGGGGTGCATCGGGGGCACCGTGGCGCGAATGAGCTGCACCAAGTGGGAGCCGCGCTGCGCGTCGGTCTCGTTCATGACGGGTCGCTGATCCTTCTTTCTGGCTGCTGACGTTCTGCCTTGACGCTGCCGATGCGGACTGGCGACGAGGCAGGGCGGCTGAACTGGCGGCAACCAGCGGCCGACCCGCTGCCGGCGCGGTGTCTGCGAACACGGTATCGGAGGGCCATCCGCCCGGCCCGCCGCGCCCCGCGGCAGACTGGTAGGTATGGACCTCTCGGACGCTCTCACTTTCATCGCCGGGCACAGCTACACAGTCCTGGCCACACGCCGGGCCGATGGTGGTTTGCAGATGTCGCCGGTCAATGCCGGGGTGCTGGACGGGTGCGTGGTGATCTCCAGCCGGCGGATGCTGGCCAAGGTCCACAATCTGCGCCGGGACCCGGCGGCGTCGGTACTGGTGTTCACCGAGCGGTTCTACGGCCCGTGGGTGCAGGTCGACGGCGAGGTCGAGATCGTCGACCAGCCGGCGGCGCTGCCGTTGCTGGACGAGGTCTACCGGGCGATCGCCGGCGAGCACCCGGACTGGGCGGAGTACCGCGAGGCGATGATCCGTGATCAGCGGGTGGTGATCCGGATTCATCCGTCCCGGGCGGCCGGCCAGCTCGGCTGACCCCCCGGCCCCGAACTCGCGTTGCCCCTGG
>CAJDUM010000061.1_pt1 | contig 18863 bp, 15 predicted proteins | sample 7390781 | NCBI WGS metagenome assembly CAJDUM01 (sample SAMEA7055661, study PRJEB34461) | soil metagenome | biome: terrestrial ecosystem; feature: Peninsula; material: soil | place: Antarctica | collected 2016 | reverse complement strand
CCGCTGGACCCGGCGACCGCAGAATCCTAGCCGCCGTGAGCCCGGGCCACCGTCCGAGCCCGGAATTGGTGGGGCCCGGCGACCGTGAGTCCCGGGCGATCATGGGGCCCGGGCCACCGTTGGGCTCGGCAGTGGTGGGGCCTGGCGCCCCGTGAGTCCCGGCCACCGTCGGGCTCGGAAGCGGTGGGGCACAGTGACCGTGGGGCCTGCGGCACCCGTTCAGTGGGCCTGATGCCGTACCGATGGCGATGTGCGGTAGGCGATCTCGACCAGCGCGGCACCGCACGCGCCGACGATCAAGGACTGCCACAGCAGGCCGGATGGCAGCGAGAATTCGAAGAACGATCGACCGGCAGGAAGGGCGAAGGCCAGCACCGCGATTCCCACCATGGCTCCAATCAGCAGCGCCTTCCACATCCGGAACGGTCTGGCCAGCACCACCAGGATCCAGAAGAACACCGCCAGCAACGCAACTGTGGCGCCGGTGCTTGGCTGCGAGCACGCCAGGTCGGCCGCACTTCTTGCCCCGATCGCGACGGTGCAGCGGGCCACCCGCTCTGCCTCTTGGATCCCGTACGACCCGCGGGCTAGCAAGTAGGAGACGATCACCACCAGCCCAGCGATGGCACCGGCCGGGATCGCGAAACGGAGCACCCTGCCCAAGAATCCGGACAGGTAGCGCCGCTTGTTGGGTCCGAGCGCCAGGAAGAAGGCCGGCACCCCGATGGTCACCGTGGATACCAGCGTCAGGTGCCGGGGCAAGAACGGGAAGGGCAGCGCGAACAGCGCGGCCGTCACGATGGCCACCAGGCTCATCACGTTCTTCGCGACGAAAAGATTGGCCACCCGCTCCACGTTGCCGATCACCCGCCGCCCCTCGGCCAGCACCGACGGCAGGTGGGAGAACCGGCCGTCCAGGAGCACCAGTTGGGCCACGGCCTTCGTCGCCTGGGCGCCGTTGCCCATCGCCACCCCGATATCGGCATCCTTCAGCGCGAGTGCGTCGTTCACCCCGTCACCCGTCATTGCCGTAACATGCCCGTTCGCCTGCAGCGCCCGCACCAGGGCGCGCTTCTGTTCCGGCGACACTCGTCCGAATACAGTTGTCGTCTCGACGATCTCGCGGAGCGATTCGACGTCCTCGCTGAGTGTCCTGGCGTCGACCGCCTGCCCGACCTGCAGACCGACCCGGCGCGCGATGGCGGCGACGGTCTGCGGGTTGTCACCGGAGATCACCTTGATGGCAACGCCCTGACCGGCGAAGTACGCGAGGGTCTCTGCAGCATCCGGCCTGACCTGTTCGGTCAGCGTGACCAGCGCGCACCCGGTGAGGGCCGTCGGCAACTGCTGGCCGCACAGCGCCGCGTCGCTGCAGGCCAGCAGCACCACCCGCCGGCCGGTGTGCGCCAGTTCGGCCATCTGGTCCCGAACTGGGTCATGCTCGTCCAACAGCACGTCCGGCGCACCGAGCACCCAACTGCCGCGGCCCTGGAAGGAGGCAGCAGACCACTTTCGAGCCGAGTTGAAGGCAATGGTCTCGGTGCGCAGCCACCCCGCGGGCGGCTCGATCGCCGCGGCGATCGCCTTCAGGGTTCCATTGCCGTTCGGGTCGTCGGCCAGCGCGCCGAGCGCCGCCCGGAGATGGTCTACATCGGCTCCGTTCAGCGGGCAGATCTCCTCGAAGGCGATGTCGCCAACGGTCAGCGTCCCGGTCTTGTCCAGGCACACCACATCCACCCGGGCCAGTCCCTCGACCGCGGGCAGTTCCTGGACCAAAACCTGCCGCCTCGTCAGCTGCACGGCGGCCATCAGGAAGGCGACCGAGGTGAGCAGCACCAGCCCCTCTGGGACCAGCCCGACAAGACCACCGGTGGACCGGATCACCACCTCGCGCCAACCTTGGTCGCCGATCGCCCTGGTCTGCGAGAAGATTTGCAGCGGAAGCGCTATCACGATGACCCAGGTGATGTACTTCAACAGCGTGTTGATCGAGGACTGGATCTCGGAGTGAGTCCGAGTGAACTTGCGGGCCTCGGCGGCAATCCGGTTGGCGTAGGAATCGGCACCGACAGCTGCGGCGAAGAACCGGCCGCTCCCGGCCACCACGGTGGTGCCGGAGCGGATCTCGTCGCCCTCGGACTTCGGCACCGCATCGGACTCGCCGGTCAGGTTGGACTCATCGATCTCCAAGCCGGCGACGGTGGCCATCGTGCCGTCAGCGGGGACCTGGTCGCCGGCGCGAAGCTCGATCAAGTCATCCAGGACCACTTCGGCAGTGGGTATCTCGGCGGTCGAGCCGTCACGTATCACCCGGGCAGTCGGCGCGTGAAGAAGCGCCAACCGGTCCAGCTTCCGCTTGGCCAGGTACTCCTGCGCGATGCCGATCCCGGAGTTGACGATCAGCACCAGTCCGAACAGGCCGTCCGCCCACGATCGGGTGATGATGATCAACACGAAAAGTGCGCCCAGGATGGCGTTGAACCGGGTGAGCACGTTGGATTTGACGATCTCCCAGATCGTCCGGGACGAGGCTGCGTCGGTGGCATTGACCGCACCGCGCGTCACTCGGTCGGCGACTTCAGCGGCGGTCAACCCGCCGTCGCGTCGGGGTTGATCGTGGGTAGTGGCGGGGGATGTCGTCACCGGGCCACTCTCTCAGATGCCGGACGTCCCTGACGACCGTTTCGGGGTGATTCGCGCCGCCGCCGCGAACGGGCCGGTACCCGGTCGACCGGCCGATCCTTCGGCGCGACCTGACCGCTGCCCGGCAGGTTCGATGGGATTGACTTGACCCGTGACCACGACACTGCTGCAGGGCGGCCGGATCCACTCCTCTGCGTACCCGGGAGCAACGGCGGTCGCGGCCACCGACGGTGCGATCAGCTGGATCGGCGATGACGATGGTGGCAGTGCCGAGGCGCCGCGTGCCAATCGGGTGATCGAGTTGGACGGGGCATTTGTGGTGCCGGGTTTTGTCGACGCCCATGTGCACGTCACCGACTCAGGGCTGGCAAGTGCCGGGTTGGACTTGGCCGCTGCGCGCAGCCTGCCGCAGTGCCTGCAGTTGATCGCCGACCGGGTTCAGGCAGACGGCAGATCGGACGGCGAGGTCGGCGGGGTGCTGTGGGGCCACGGCTGGGACGAGACGCGCTGGCCGGAGAATCGGCCGCCAACGCGCGCCGAGATCGACCGCGTTGTCGGGGTTCGGTCGGTTTACCTGACCCGGGTGGATGTGCACTCGGCGCTGGTGTCGAGCGCGCTGGTAAGGGCCGCAGCGACGGCCTCGGTCGCCTATCGGCTCGATGGGTACCACGACGAGCTACCGCCGACTCGAGCCGCGCATGCAGCGCTGCGCGGCCTGGCGCAGTCGATGGTGACGCCCGGCCAACGCGCTGATGCCCAGGCTGCTTTCATCGCGGCCGCGGCCTCTGCCGGGATTGTGGAGGTCCACGAGTGCGCCGCATCGTCGCCGGAGGGCCTGGCGGACCTGGCTGCGCTGCTGGTGGCCAGCTATCCGGTACGGGTACTCGGCTATCTCGCCGCGGCGGTCACCGAATCGGAGCAGGCAACGGCACTGCTGGCTGAGACCGGCGCGCACGCGCTGGGCGGTGATCTGTCGGTCGACGGGGCGATCGGCTCCCGCACGGCGGCGCTGAGCCGGTCCTACACCGATGCAGCCGGCACCTGCGGGGCGCGCTACCTGGACGACGAGGTGATCACCGCGCACCTGCTGGCCTGCACCAGGGCAGGGATCCAGGCGGGGTTCCACGCCATCGGCGACGATGCCGTTGCGGCAGTCGCTCGCGGGCTGCGCCGAGCCACGGAAGCGTTGGGCGGGGCCGGCCGGGGGACTGCGATGCTGGCCCGCTGCGCGCACCGAATCGAACACGCCGAGATGCCGACGCCGCAGGACATCGCCACCTTCGCCGAGACCGGCTGCGCGGCCTCGGTGCAGCCGCTGTTCGACGCGGCGTGGGGCGGGCCGGACGGCATGTATGTGCGACGGCTGGGTGCGGATCGGGCACACGGCATGAACCCGTTCGCCGCACTGGCCGCGGCCGGTGTGACGTTGGCCCTTGGGTCGGATTCGCCGGTCACCCAAGCACAGCCCTGGGAGGCGGTCCGGGCGGCTGTCTACCACCGCACGCCCGGATCCGGCCTGTCGCCGCTGGCTGCGCTGGCGGCGCACGCTGCGGGCGGTCGCAGGGCCGCCAGGGCGACCGACCCTGCGGCCGGCACGATCGCCGTCGGCGCACCAGCCGACCTGGCGATATTCGCTGTTGACGCCTGGGCCAGGGCCGCGGGAGATCCGGCCGCAGACGCCTCCGCGGTCCCGCTGCCGGACCTGCGGCCGGACGTGCGGCTGCCACGCTGCCTGGCGACCCTGGCCGGTGGCCAGGTCATCTTCGACGACGGCCTATTCGGCGGCACCGATTGACCCGACCGGGGCCGAGCCCGCGTGTGGCGGCGAACTGAACGGCTGCCGATACGCTGACAACGTGGCATCTCCGACCGTCGACAGCGAGCCGGCAGGCGGGGACCCGCAACAGCCGCGGTTGTTGTCCGCTGCGGACGCGGCCAGACTGCTCCGGCGGCAGGCGGGCAGACGAAGTCGGTGGGCAGCGCGCGGCGGCGCGCTTTGGGGAGCCGGCGGGCTGCGCATCCTGACCGCCGCCGCCGGCGGGCTGGCGCTGTACGCGGCGTACGCCCCTTCCACCACGTGGTGGGCCGCGATCGTTGGCATGGCACTGCTCGGGTTGGCCCTGCACGGTAGATCCTGGAAGTCCGGCTTCGGGCTGGGGGTTGTCTTCGGCGCCGGGCTGTTCCTGCCATTGTTGACCTGGTCGAATGTCTACGTCGGTGACGTTCCCTGGTTGGGTTTGGCGGGCATGGAGGCCCTGCTGGTCGGCCCGGCCGGTGCCCTGGCGGCGGCAGCAACCCGCCGACTGCCCGGGTGGCCACTCTGGGCCGGAGCCGCCTGGGTCGCCGGGGAGATGCTGCGGACGGTGTTTCCGTTCGGCGGATTTCCATGGGGCGGGGTCGCCTTCAGCCAGCCGGACGGGCCGCTGCTGCCGGTTGCAGCGCTGCTGGGGGAGTCAGGGCTGGCATTCCTGACGGCGCTCGCCGGGTTCGCCCTCGCCGAAGGGGTGCGCCGCGGATGGGCCCATCGGCACGCACTGGCGGCAGCGGCCCGCTCCACTGCGCTGCTGGCCCCGACGGTACTGCTGCTGGCCCCCTTCGTCATCGGGCTGGCGAGCAATGCCGTCGTGCAGCGCGGTTCCGGCGCGCCGACCCGCACGGTGGCTGTGGTGCAGGGCAACGTGCCCGAGCCGGGTCTGGAGTTCAATGCCAAGCGCCGGGCAGTGCTGGACAACCACGCAAAAGAGACCGAGAAGTTGGCGGCGGCGGTCCAGTCCGGCACCGCGCCCCGACCCGACCTGGTGATCTGGCCGGAAAACTCCTCCGACATCGATCCCTTCCGCAACACCGACGCCGCCGCCGTGATCGATGGTGCCGTCAAGTCGGTCGGCGTGCCGATCCTGGTCGGCGCCGTCGTCGGTGCCGGAAGGCCGGGGGACCTGTACAACATGGGCATCGTGTGGGACCCGGTGACCGGCCCTGGCCAGACCTACACCAAGCGGCACCCGGTGCCGTTCGGTGAGTACATGCCTTGGCGCGGCTTCTTCCGGATCTTCTCCGACAAGGTCGACCTGCTGCAGAACCAGTTCCTGCCTGGCGACCGACCCGGCAACCTGGACGTCGCAGGGGTGCCGGTCGGCGACGTGATCTGCTTCGAGGTGGCCTACGACGACCTGGTCCGCGACGTGGTCGTCGGCGGCGCCAGGTTCTTGGTGGTCCAGACCAACAACGCGACCTTTGGCTGGACACATGAGACCTACCAACAACAGGCGATGAGCCGGGTGCGGGCGGTGGAGTACGGCCGCGAGGTGCTGATCGCGGCGACGAGCGGGGTGTCGGCGGTGATTCGCCCGGACGGCACTGTCCAGTCCTCGGTGCCGTTGTTCACCGCCGGGTACCTGGTGCCGACCGTCCCGCTGATCTCCGCTACGACGCCGGGTACGGTGCTCGGGAGCCCCGTCCAGTGGGTGCTCACTGCGGCATGCCCCCTCGGTCTGGTGGTTGCCGCCTTGTGGGCCAGGCGTCGGCGTCGAACAAGTACCGCCGCCGCAGTGACGAATCGAAAGGATGCCGCATCGTGAGCGAGGGCGGAGCCCGCAGCGAACCGTTGGCACCGAGCGAGGGCGGAGCCCGCAGCGAACCGTTGGCACCGAGCGAGGGCGGAGCCGGAGGTGGAGGAGCCGATCACGTGCTGGTCATCATCCCGACGTACAACGAGGTGGAGAATCTTCCGCTGATCTTCGACCGGCTGCGCACTGCCGTGCCGTCGGCATCGGTGCTGGTGGTGGACGACGGCTCGCCTGACGGTACAGGCGATGTCGCAGACGCCAGGGCCGCGTCCGACGAACAGGTCCACGTCCTTCACCGGACGTCGAAGCAGGGGCTGGGCGCCGCTTACCTCGCCGGGTTCCGCTGGGGGCTGGACCGGGACTTCGACGTGCTGGTGGAGATGGACGCCGACGGCTCACATGCTCCCGAGCAGTTGCCGCGGCTGCTGGTCGCACTCGGTCACGCAGATCTGGTGATCGGGTCTCGCTATGTTGCCGGCGGATCGGTGGTCAACTGGCCGAGACGGCGCGAGGCGCTGTCCCGCGGCGCAAACCTGTACTCCCGGCTCGCGCTTGGCGCAAAGGTGCACGACCTGACCGCTGGTTACCGTGCCTACCGCGCCGCGGTGCTGCACACCATCGACCTGGAGGCGGTGCAGTCCCAGGGATACTGCTTCCAGGTCGATCTGGCCTGGCGCACCATCCTGGCGGGTTTCCGCGTCGCCGAGGTGCCGATCACTTTCACCGAGCGAGCGATCGGGGCGTCCAAGATGAGCGGGAACATCATGGGGGAGGCGTTCACCCGGATCGCGATGTGGGGCGGCCGGCATCGCTGGAACCAGCTCACCGGACGGTTAGGCCGCAAACCCCGAGGGTGAGACGTCGGCAGCGCCACCCGGCCGGACGGCGCTGCTCGGCAATGGTGGTCAGGAAGCGGTGCGACGGGACTTCAACTCGGCCAGCCGCTCGTTGAGAATCTCCTCGAGTTCCTCGACGCTTCGACGCTCCAGCAGCATGTCCCAGTGGGTGCGCGGCGGCTTCACAGCCTTTGCTTCCGGCGCCGAACCGTCCACCAGCGTCGATTCCAGGCCGTGCATCCTGCAGTCCCACGCGGTGGGGATCTCCGCGTCATCGGCCATCGGCACGGTGAACTCGTGGGCGCGCGGGCACAGGTAGGTGGCCGTGCGCCGCGGCGCCAAGTCGTGGTTGCGGTCGGCCTCGTAGCTGGTGGCGCCGAGACGACTGCCGCGAAGGACGCGGTCGGCCATATTGTTTCCTCCTCGATCAGGCACCGGGCCGGTGAGCCCTCGCCGGATGTGTTCCCGTTCAGGCGACGGGACATGCCCACGCCGTCGTAGTGATAACGCCGGGATTGTTGCGTTCGTTCCCGCCGGCCGGCAGCCGCTTCAGCGACTGGTCGGGGGGCGTGCCACGGTAGCGCGAACGCGCCGCAGTGTCCAGACCGGGGTCAGCCTCCGTCGGTGAGCGGCAGCGTGCCCGCGCCCGAATCGGGGCCGAGATCGCCGCCGCGGTGATGAGCGCGACACAGCACCTGGTATCGCACCGGGTCTGCGTCGACCGAACTGGTGTCGGCGACGACCACTTGTTCGCCGTGCTTGACCACCAATCCGTTGACCACTCTGGCGTTGAACCGACCCGGCCGCCCGCACCAACACAGCACCTCCACCTGCAGCGGCAGCACCTCGTCCGCCAGTTCGAACAGCCGGGCCGAGCCGGGGAACAAGCGGCCCCGAAAGTCCGTGGCGATGCCAAATGCATACACGTCGACCTGGACGTCGTCGGCTAGTTGGGCGAGCTGTTCGATCTGCAGCGGGGTGAAGAACTGCGCCTCATCGATAATCAGGTAGTCCACCCGCCGCCCGGCGGCCCAGGACGCCCTGACCAGTTCAGCCAAGTCCACCTCGTCGCTCACCTCGACCGCCGGACGGGAGATGCCCATGCGCGAGGTGATCTGACCGCGTCGAGATCGGTCCAGACGGGTGAGCAGGATGCCGCGGCGCCCTTGCCTGGCGTGGTTGTGGTCGACCTGCAGCGCGAGTGTGGACTTGCCGCAGTCCATTGGCCCGTAGAAGAACTTCAGCATGCCAGTGGGCGGTATGCCACGCCGGGAGCCGGCGGCCGGGATGGCCGAGAGGGCCGAGAGCTCGGGCTCTGCAATGTCCGTTATGTTCGCTGTGTCCGCTGCCCGCTGCAGCATGCCGTGATCAGTCACGCACGGCACTGTACGACCGGAGCGCCTGCCCGCGCATCGGGACTGTTCAGCGCCACTGGCCACGCTGGATGAGTACGTCTCGCAGCAGGTCCGGCCGGTCGGTCATGATCCCATCGACTCCCAGGTCGAGCAGCCGACGCATCTGGCTGGGGTCGTCGATCGTCCAGACGTGCACCTCCAGCCCGGCCTGATGGCAGGTCTGGATGAATCGGGGGGTGACGACCGGGAACCTGCCGTAGGTGACGGGGACCTGGGCGGCTACGGAGCCGACCACCCGACCCCGCAGTCGCAGTGCCGACCTGGCGGCCAACGCGAGAACCTGACGAGGTCCCAGCGAGGTCGCCAGTCTCGTTCCAGCGGCGCCGCGCAATGATGCGAGCCGGGCGTCGGAGAAGGCACCGACGCACACCCTGTCCATGGCATCGGCGGAATGCAGCAGGTCCAGCAACGGCCCCACTGCGGCGTCGGCCTTGGGGTCGATGTTGAACCGCGCAGTCGGGCATGCGGCCAGCAGCTCGGCCATGGTCGGTATGCGCTCTCGGCCGCCGATCCTGGCACGGCGAACCTCATCGAAGGTGAGATCGGCGACGTAACCCTTGGCGTCGGTGACCCGATCCAGCAGCACGTCGTGAAAGGCGATCAGCACGCCGTCAGCGGTGACGTGCACGTCGGTCTCCAGATACCGGTAGCCCTCCTGCACTGCGCGGCGGAACGCGGCAACCGAGTTCTCGCATCCGGTCAGGTCTTGCGTGTGCCAGCCGCGGTGGGCGAAAGCCCGCGGGGCGGGGCCGTCCAGGAAAGCCATGTGATGATCCTGGCACGCTTTCGCCGGGAGATTGTTCCGGCCCGCCCGCCCCGGACTTGCCGCCGGCCGGCGGGGTCCGCGACCAGGCGTGTCGCGCGCACCGGAGCTTTCGCACCCGTAACCTGGCATCGCGATGACGAACACGATTGCCCTCGACGGGATCCGGCGCCGGTCCAGGTCGGCAGTTCCCGAGCGGTGTCAGTGGTGCGGTAGGCAGCTGCCCGACAGGGAGGGTGTCGGCCGCCGACGCCGCTACTGCGCCCAGTCTTGTCGGCAGCGGGCCTACGAGAGCCGCAGCTCACTGGAGCGGGGGCAGCTGCCCACCGATGCGGTGGTGCTCTCCGTCGCCGAGCGGGACGACTTGGCCGATCGGCTGTACCAGGTGGTCTGTGCCGCCGAGGACGTGTCGACAGCCTTGGGCGAGTCCGCCAAGCGGGCCGAGCTGACCGAGCTGGTGGGCGTGTTGCTCGACGCCGCGCGGGCGGCGGAACGCATCCGCTGACGGGCATAGCTACCGCGGCTCGCGGTGTTCACCCAGCGCAACGCAGTGACAGCACCGTCACCTCGCTCGGCGCGAACACCCGAAACGGTGGTCCCCAGAATCCGCTGCCGCGGGTGGTGTACAACAGCGTCCGGCCGCCTGGCCGGGACAACCCGTGCAGCGCCTTCTGATCGGCTCGCACCAGCAGGTGGAACGGCCAGATCTGGCCACCGTGGGTGTGTCCGGACAGTTGTAGATCCACCCCTGCGGCGACCGCTGCGGTCACTGTCTTCGGCTGGTGGGACAGCAGCAGAACGGGGATGCCATCGACGATGCTCGTCATTGCTGCAGCCAGGTCGGAACCGTGCCCGGTGATGCTGAAGCCGGCCGCGGTGGCGTCGTCGACACCGACCAGTGCCAGCGCGTCGCCGCCCCGTTGGATCAGGATGTGCCGGTTGTGCAGCACTGTCCAGCCGAGGGACGCAAGGTGCTCGACCCAGCCGACTGCACCGGAAAAGTACTCATGGTTGCCGGTGATGTACACCCGAGCCAGGGTTGCCTTCGCCCCGGCCAGCGGCGCGACCTGGGCGCTGCGCTGATCGACGGTGCCGTCTGCCATGTCGCCCGCATGGGCCAGCACGTCGGCGTCCAGGCTATTGACCAGATCGATCAGTCGGCGCGACCAGCGGGAGCGGTCGATCGGCCCGTAGTGGGTGTCCGCGATGAGCACTACCCGAAGCCCGTCCAAACCCGGCCCCAGCCGGGGGAGTGGAACGTCCAGCCGGACGACCCGTGGCGTTCGCATCGCTTCGAACAAGCCCCAGCAGCACAGTATGAGCACCAGCGTCAGCACGGCGCAACACACCCAACGCGCCGCCACTGGGAGGTCGGCGCCCGCTAGCACGGCGACGCCAAGGGCGGCTGCGCCGGGAACCGACCATGCGAACAGCTGCCAGATCACCCCGAGCCAGCCGTCACCGGCCACCGCGAGCCTGTCGCGGTGGCCGGGACCATGTCCCAGCACCATCGCCAACGGGAATGCGACGACCGCCACTGCGGCGACCGCGGAGCCGGCGACGGTCCCAGCCGTGGACCAGTGGGGCGCGATGACGAGTAGCCACCACGGCAGGCCGTGCAGCACGGTCAGCACCGCTATCAAGACGGTCGCGAACCTGATCCTGCGCAGCACCTTCGGCACGATCAACGGCAAGCTCAGAACAGTCCTGGCCCGGTGACCGGGTCGGGCGATTCGAACAAGGCGCTGACCGATTCTCCGTCATGAATCCGCCGCATGGCCTCGGCCAGGGCAGGAGCGATGGACAGCACGGTGAGCCGATCGATGCGGATGTCCTCGGCGATCGGCACCGTGTTGGTGCAGACGATCTCCACCACCTCCGGCAACGCGCCGATCCGGTCCAGCGCGCCGTCGGCGAACAGCCCATGCGTGCAGGCCACCCTGACCTCCCGCACCCCCTGCTCTCGCAGCACCCGCACCAACTCGATAATCGTGGAGCCCTTGGCGATCTCGTCATCCAGCACGATCACGTCCCGACCGGAGACGTCGCCGATCACCGAGGTGATGGACACCTTGTCGCCGGCGAACCGTTCCTTGGCGCCGGCCGCAACCGGCACCCCGAGCATCCGGGCGAACGCCGCGGCCTGCTTGGCGTTGCCGAGGTCGGGGGAGACCACCGTGGTGTTGGTCAGGTCGTGGGTAGCGAAGTGGGCAGCCAATTCGCGCAGCGCATGCAGGTGATCGACCGGGATCGAGAAGAAGCCGTGCACTTGCGGAGAGTGCATCGTCATTGTCAGCACCCGGCTGGCCCCGGCTGTCACCATCAGGTCGGCCACCAGTCGCCCGCCGATCGAGATTCGCGGAGCGTCCTTCTTGTCCGAGCGGGAATACGCGAAGTGCGGCATCACCACGGTGGTCCTGGCGGCCGAGGCACCGCGGGCGGCGTCCAGCATCAACAGCAACTCCACCAGGTGTTCCTGCACCGGCTTGACCAACGGCTGGATCAGGAACACGTCCCGCTCACGGCAGTTGGCCTGCAGTTGTACTTCCAGGCAGTCGTTGGCGAACCGCTGCAACCGGACCGGCAGCAGTGGCACACCAAGTTCGGAGCAGACCTCGACTGCCAGCTCCAGGTGGGCGCTACCACTGAACACAGCGATGTCACGCACAGCCGCACTCCCCGTGAATGGTCGGGCCATGTCCGGCCGGCTCCGCCGACCCCGTTCAGCCTAATGTTCCGGATAGCTCCGCTGCGCCCGACCTCCGCGCCGCCCTGCTACCGGCCGGCCACCTGCCGTCGGCCGATCAACTGCTCACGGCTGCCTTCAGGTGGGCCCGCGCCAGGTTCGCCGGTACCGGCTCGTAGCCGTGGTGCTCCCGGGTGAACACCCCGGTCCCGCGCGAGATGGATCGCAGATCGATTGCGTAGCGCAGGATTTCACTTTCCGGTACCTCCGCACGGATCACTGTGCGGCCCTCATCGTTCGGTTCGGTGCCGTTCACCCTGACCCGGCGGGACTGCAGGTCGCCGAGCACCGCACCGACGAATTCGTCGGCTACCGTGACGACGATCTTGTCCACTGGCTCCAGTAGAGTCACCGTCTCCTCCGACGCGGCGTCCCGCAACGCGAGCGCGCCGGCCGTTTGGAACGCCATGTCCGAAGAGTCCACCGCGTGGGCTTTCCCGTCGACGAGGGTCACCCGCAGGTCCACCATCGGGTAGCCGGCCAACACGCCCCGCTCCAGCTGCGCCCGCACCCCCTTCTCCACGCTGGGTATGTACTGCCGCGGCACCGCACCGCCGACCACCCTGTCCACGAACTCGAAACCGGATCCGCGGGGCAGCGGCTCGACGGTGACGTCGCAGACCGCGTACTGGCCATGCCCACCGCTCTGCTTCACGTGACGCCCGTGGCCGCTGGACGGAGCGATGAACGTCTCGCGCAGCGGCACCTTGACCGGCTCGGTGTCCACGAAGACGCCGAACCGCTCGGACAGCCGCGCCAGCAGCACCTCGACGTGGGCCTGGCCCATCGTCCACAGCACCTCCTGGTGGGTCTCGGCGTTGTGATCAAGCCGCAGCGTCGGGTCCTCCGCGACCAGCCGGGCGAGTGCGGCGCCGAGCTTGTCCTCGTCGGACTTGGTGCGGGCCAGAATCGCCGCCGGCAGCAGCGCATCGGGCAGCTTCCATGGCTCCAGCAGCATCGGTGCGTCCCGGCCGGACAGGGTATCGCCGGTTTCCGCCCGGGTCATCTTGGCGATCACGCAGATGTCACCGGCCAGCACCTGACCGCGCGGGCGCAGCGTATCGCCCAGCGGGCTGGACAGCGGTCCGATTCGCTCGTCGTCGTCGTGGTCACCATGTCCGGCCATCCGTTGCCCGGTGAAGTCCTCCCAGTGCCCGGAAATGTGTACCGCTGCGTCGGGCAGCAATGTCCCGGAGAACACCCTGACCACCGACAGCCGACCCACGTACGGGTCGGAGGCGGTGCGCACGACCTCGGCGACCAGCGGGCCGTCCGGATCGCAGGACAGCGGCTGCTGCAACACCCCGGCCGGGGAGTAGACGGAGGGCAGCGGGTGCAGCGTCGGCGGCGGGAATCCCTCGGCGAGCAGGTGCAGCAGTTCGCCGGTGCCGACACCGGTGTCGGTCGAGACCGGGACCAACGGGTAGAACGTCCCGTGCGAAACGGCTGTTAGCAAGTCAGCAACCAGCACGTCCAGCGCTATTTGCTCACCGTCCAAGTAGCGCTCCAGCAGCGAGTCGTCCTCGGATTCGGTGATGATCGCCTCGAGCAACTCTGCCCGGCCGGCCGCCAACTCTGCACTCTCACGGTCAACGGCATCCCGGACGACCCGTTCGCCGCTGGTGTAGTCGTAGACGTTCTCGGTGAGCAGGCCGAGGTTCGCCCGGATCACCCCGTCGGGCGCGGCGACCGGCAGATACATCGCTGCGACGCCGGAACCGAAGGTCTCCCGGCAGGCCGCCATCGTCTCGGTGACGGCCGATCGGGCGGCATCGAGCCGGGTGAGCGCGATTGCTCGAGGCATACCGACTGCAGCGCACTCCTGCCAGAGAATGATCGTCGCGGCGTCGATCCCGTCAGCGGCGGAGATGACGAACAACGCGGCGTCCGCGGCTCGCAGGCCCGCGCGCAACTCCCCGACGAAGTCCGGATAGCCGGGAGTGTCGATGAGGTTGACCACAACGTCGTCGACAGCGACGGCCGCTACGGACAGCGCAGTGGAGCGGTCGATGCCGGGCAGGCGGGGTCGGTAGTCAGCGCCGGTGGCGGCGATCAGGTGGTCGAACAGGGCGCTCTTGCCGGCGCCGCTCCGGCCCACCAGGACAACGTTCCGCAGCTTGTGCGATGAGGCGGCGGCCGGCGCAGTGGCGGACCGTGACGTCTTTTGGCTCATGAGCCAACCTTTGCCCGTGACGGCCAGGATCACAAGAGGAAGGGCGCTCAGACGCCTGGCTGCCGAGACTGGCACAGTAACTCCCATGACAACCGATGACAATCACCGCTCGGTCGACATCGCGCGGCTTTCGCCGGGGCGGTTTCGGGCGACCAATGTCCGCGGAGGTGTCCTCGACTTCGGCAGCGGTGATGACGATCAGTTCACCCCGGTTGAGTTGCTGCTCGCGGCCATCGGCGGGTGCTCGGGTATCGACGTCGACATTCTGACCAGCCGGCGCGCCGAGCCTGACTCGTTCGATGTCACGGTCCAGGCGGACAAGGTACGCGACGAGAATGGCAATCACCTGGCCGGGTTGGTGCTGACGTTCCGGGTGGCCTTCCCGGCGGGCGAGGCAGGCGACGCCGCTCGAGACGTTCTGCCGCAGGCGGTCCGCCGGTCCCACGAGCGGCTGTGCACGGTGAGCAGGACCGTAGAACTGGGAGCGACGGTACAGGTGCGGATCGAGGACTAAAACTCCCAGATTGCCCGCGGATCCGGCTGCTCGGGAGATCCGCGCACACCAGCGAGTGGAGGGCTGACGGCAGTGTCCAATCGCGAACAGCTCGGCGCGGTCGAACGGCATGATCTGCACGCGGACTGCACGAACTGCCTCGGGTTATGTTGCGTCGCACTGACATTGACAGCTTCGGCGGACTTTGCGATCGACAAGCCGGCCGGGCAGCCCTGCCCGAACCTCCACCCGGACCTGCGCTGCGCCATCCACCGTGAGCTGCGCCCGACGGGATTTCCTGGGTGCGCCGTCTACGACTGTTTCGGCGCGGGGCAGAAGATCTCCCAGGTCACCTTCGCCGGCCGTGATTGGCGCGGCGATCCGGAGGCCGCCGGGCAGATGTTCGCTGCGTTCCCGGTGATGCGTCAACTGCACGAACTGCTCTGGTACTTGACCGAGGCGCTCACGTTGCCTGCGGCCGATCCGGTGGCCGGAGAACTTCGGGCTGCGGTGGCGAAGACCGAAACCCTGACCGCGATGTCGGGGGACCGGCTGGCGAGGCTGGACGTTGCTGCGCACCGCGACCGGGTGTCCGCAGTGCTGCGCCAGGCGAGCGCGCTTGCCAGGGCCGGCGTCGGCGTGACCGGGCAGCGGGGTGCGGATCTTGCCGGTGCCGAGCTGATAGGTGCCCACTTTGCCGGTGCCGACTTGACGGGGGCGTGCCTGCGCGGGGCGCGATTGCTCGGAGCCGACCTCACCGGCGCCGACCTGACCTTGGCGGACGTCACCGGTGCCGACCTGCGTGCTGCCACGCTGGTCGGGGCGGACTTGTCCCGCACTTTGTTCGTCACTCAGTCGCAGTTGGACTCTGCTGTTGGTGATGCAGCGACCAGGCTCCCACCCGGACGCACCCGTCCGAACCACTGGCCGGTCGCCGGCGCCACGCCGATCAGGAACGGCCGAGGCTAATCGGCGCAGCACTGACCGGAGCGGTCGGCAGGCTATGGCACGATCTCGCACATGGTGCTTACCTCTGCCGCCGCGCAGCGCCTGCGCGACCTGGCGGTGCTGCGTCGGGTGCGGGACCGGATGGACAGGGAGTACGCGCAGCCACTGGACGTCGCAGCTCTGGCCAGGGGTGCGCACATGTCGGCCGGGCACCTGTCCCGAGAATTCCGGCGCGCCTATGGCGAGTCGCCGTACAGCTACCTGATGACCCGCCGCATCGAGCGGGCGATGGCGTTGCTGCGGGGCAGTGACACGAGTGGCAGTGACATGAGTGGCAGTGACACGAGTGTGACCGACATGAGCGTCACCGACGTGTGTTTTGCGGTCGGCTGCTCCTCCTTGGGTACGTTCAGTACGCGATTTGTCGAGCTGGTCGGTGTGCCGCCCAGTGTGTACCGGCGGCAGGCCGCCCGGCCGACCGCAGGGATGCCGCCATGTGTGGCGAAGCAGGTGACCAGGCCCGTCAGGAATCGAGAAGCGGGTCGGGCGCGGTCGCAGCTAGCGTGACGCCATGGACATCACCATTCATTCGACCATGCTCCCGCACACCGACCCCGATGCTGCGCTGGTGTTCTACCGCGACACGCTCGGATTCGAGGTGCGCAGCGACGTCGGGTACCACGGCATGCACTGGATCACCGTTGGCCCACCCGGACAACCCACCACCTCCATCGTGCTGTACCCGGCGGAGGCAACACCGGGGATCACCGATGAGGAGCGCAGGATGATCGCCGAGATGATGGCGAAAGGCAGCTACGCCAGCATCAACCTGGCCACCGCCGACGTCAACGGGACTTTCGCCCAGCTCCAGGCCGCTGACGCCGAGGTCGTCCAGGAGCCGACCGATCAGCCGTACGGCGTCCGGGACTGTGCCTTCCGGGACCCAGCCGGCAACCTGATCCGTATCCAGCAGGTGTGATGAGTTCTACCCGACCTGGCAGCTCCAGCACCGGCAGTCACGATGTGATCCGGGTGCACGGGGCGCGCGAGAACAACCTGAAGAATGTCAGTGTCGAAATCCCAAAGCGGCAGCTGACGGTGTTCACCGGTGTTTCCGGGTCCGGTAAGAGCTCGCTGGTGTTCGACACGATCGCCGCGGAGTCCCAACGGCTGATCAACGAGACCTACAGCGCCTTCGTGCAGGGCTTCATGCCGACGCTGGCCCGGCCAGATGTGGACGTGCTGGAGGGGTTGACCACCGCGATCGTCGTCAATCAGGAGCGGTTGGGCGCCAATCCACGATCCACGGTGGGTACCGTCACCGACGCGAATGCGATGCTACGCATCTTGTTCAGCCGGCTCGGCAAACCACATATCGGCTCGCCCCAGGCATTTTCGTTCAATGTTGCCTCGATCCGCGGGGCGGGCGCGGTGACCCTCGAACGCGCCGGGCAGACGGTCAAGGAGCGGCGAAGCTTCTCAATTACCGGCGGCATGTGCCCGCGCTGCGAAGGTCGGGGAAAAGTCTCCGACTTCGACCTGACGGCCCTGTATGACGACAGCAAATCGCTCAACGAAGGCGCGCTGGCCATTCCCGGGTACAGCATGGACGGCTGGTACGGGCGGATCTACCGCGGCTGCGGCTACTTCGACCCGGACAAGCCGATCCGGGAGTTCACCAAGAAACAACTGCACGACCTGCTCTACCGGGAGCCCACCAAGATCAAGGTCGACGGCATCAACCTTACGTACTCCGGGCTCATCCCACAGATCCAGAAGTCATTCCTTTCCAAGGATCGTGAGGCGATGCAGCCGCACATCGGCGCGTTCGTGGACCGGGCGATTGTCTTCGGCACCTGCCCCGAGTGCAACGGAACCCGGCTCACCGCGCTTTCCCGATCCTCGAAGATCAAGGGAATCAACATCGCCGATGCGTGCGCGATGCAGATCAGCGACTTAGCTGGCTGGGTAGGCGATCTGGACGAATCAACAGTTGCGCCGCTGTTAACATCGCTGGGGGAGACCCTCGATTCATTCGTGGAAATCGGGCTCGGCTATCTCAGTCTTGACCGCTTCTCCGGCACGCTGTCCGGCGGTGAGGCGCAGCGCACCAAGATGATCCGTCATCTCGGGTCGGCGCTCACCGACGTGACCTACGTTTTCGATGAGCCGACGATCGGAATGCACCCGTACGACATCCAGCGGATGAACCGGCTGCTGCTGCGGCTTCGCGACAAGAGCAACACGGTACTTGTGGTGGAGCACAAGCCTGAGATGATCGAGATTGCCGATCATGTCGTCGACCTCGGCCCGGGCGCGGGTACCGCCGGTGGCCAGGTGATTTACCAGGGTAGCGTCGAGGGATTGCGAAACAGTGGCACGTTGACCGGACGGCACCTGGGCGACAGGGCCGCAGTGAAGTCCACGGTGCGGGCGGCGTCGGGCGTACTACGGGTGCGGGGGGCCAGTACCAACAACCTGCGCGACGTCGACGTGGACATTCCGCTCGGCCTGCTGGTGGTGGTGACAGGGGTGGCGGGTTCCGGCAAGAGTTCACTGATCAACGGGTCGGTTGCGGGCCGAGAAGGTGTGCTTTCAGTCGATCAGGGGGCCATCCGCGGTTCGCGGCGCAGCAATCCCGCGACCTATAGTGGCCTGTTGGAACCGATCCGCAAGGTGTTCGCCAAGGCGAACAGCGTTAAGCCTGCACTGTTCAGCGCGAACTCCGAGGGTGCGTGTCCCACCTGTAACGGCGCCGGCGTCGTTTATACCGACCTGGGGATGATGGCCGCCGTGGCTTCTGTTTGCGAGGAATGCGAGGGCAGGCGGTTCGAGGCATCGGTATTGGAGTACACCTTCGGTGGGCGCAACATCGCCGAGGTGCTCGCGATGTCGGTGACCGATGCAGTGGAGTTCTTCGGCTCGGGCCCGGCGCATGTGCCGGCGGCCCACGCGATCCTGCAGCGGATGGCCGACGTAGGGATTGGTTATGTCAGCCTGGGCCAGCCGCTCACGACTCTGTCCGGTGGCGAGCGGCAGCGGCTCAAACTGGCCACCCACCTGGGCGGCAAGGGCAATATTTACGTGCTGGATGAGCCGACCTCCGGTCTGCACCTGGCCGACATCGAGAACTTGCTCGGCCTGCTGGACCGGATCATCGACAGTGGCAAGTCGGTGATCGTCATCGAACACCACCAGGCGGTGATGGCGCACGCCGACTGGATCATCGACCTGGGTCCCGGCGCCGGCCACGACGGAGGCAGGGTCATCTTCGAGGGCA
>CAJDUM010000082.1_pt1 | contig 19484 bp, 18 predicted proteins | sample 7390781 | NCBI WGS metagenome assembly CAJDUM01 (sample SAMEA7055661, study PRJEB34461) | soil metagenome | biome: terrestrial ecosystem; feature: Peninsula; material: soil | place: Antarctica | collected 2016 | reverse complement strand
GCCGTCGCCCAGCTGCTCGCCGCGCCCTGGCAGGTGCCGCCGGGTGTGACGATCCTGGTGGGAGAGAACGGCTCCGGCAAGTCTACCGTGGTGGAGGCATTGGCTGGTTGCACCGGCGTACCTGGACGCTGAGGTCGTATCGGCACCGCGGGGCATGGTCCGCCACAACCAAGTCCTCGACCACGCGGTTCCGGGCGCCCTCACGCACTTGGCGGGCTTCCCCGCGTCAGCTCGCTCGCGGTGGCGATCAACGGTCTGCTTGACGTCCTCTTCGGTCTTTCGTCGCGCCCGTCCGATGGGCACCGCCTTGATGGCGATGCTTCATGCCTGCGGGGGAACCCGACGTCGGTAACCTGTATCGATTCCGTTCTCGTTGCTTCTTGACACGCTTGCCGCTGACGTTCTAAGTTTAAATCCAATACGCCAGATTCAAAGTGGTCAGAGCGGTCGCCTGCATACGAGAGAAGTCTGATGACCCTGCATACGAGAGAAGCCTGATGACTCCGACACACCTGACGATCCTGAACTCCATGGCCGGAGAAGATTTCGAGTCCGCGCTGGACCAGCATCTTGCCTGGGGGATTCGAGACCTGGACCTGCGAGATGCGGTCTACGGTCACTGGCTCAAGTCGCTTCCGCTCGCGGATGCCGAGCGGGCAGCGGCGGCGATCGCCGAACGTGAGCTGAGCGTGCACTGCCTGTCCAGCAGCGTATTCTTCACCGATATCGCGGCCGGCCCCGACGTATTCCGCGGCGCTCACTCGGCCATGCTGGACCACATCATCGAACTGGCGAAGGTCTTCCGCCCGAGGATGGTCAGGCTGATCGCGGCCCAGTTGTCCACCCGCGACGACGGGCCCACCGCGGTGGCAGCCGTTAAACAGCAAGCCCCTTGGGTGTTTGACGTCTACAAGGAGGCCATCGACAGAGTCGGCGAGGCGGGCTTCACGCCGACCATCGAGAACGAGGCCAAGCGGTGCCTGCTCTCCCATCCCGAGGAGTTCGTGGAGTTCTTCGAGGCGCTGGACCGCTCCGGTGCCGTCACCCTGACGTGGGACGTGCAGAATCAGTGGGCCACCGGGGTGTATCCCCAGGTCGACCAGCTCGAGTTGCTCGCCCCGCTGATGGCTTATTACCACGTCAAGGGCGGCCGGCACGTCGACGAGTCCCGCCGGCTTGTCTGGAACGCCGCGCTGGCCGACGCGACGTGGCCGATCAAAGACATCACCCAGCGGGTGGTCGATCGGGGCCTGTCCCCGGTGATCTGCATCAACCCGGCTCAGCACGGCGAGGACGACCCGGAGTACGACTACACGGGAATCGTCAAGCGCGACATCGACTTCCTGCGCACCGAGATCGACGGGATCGCCTGATGGCCTACCAGCGACAGGCCGAGGCGAAGGTGCGGATCGGTGTGGTCGGCCTGGGGTCGCACTCCTACCGCAACATCCTGCCGGCGCTGACCTACCTGCCGGTCGACCTGGTGGCACTGTGCGACGTGGACGCTGACTTGGCCGCCGCGACCGCCCGTCAGTACGGCAATGTTCCTTCCTACACCGACGCGGGGCAGATGTACGCCCGAGAGCGGTTGGATGCGGTGTTGCTGTGCGTCTCGCCCACGCTGCACCCGGTGCTCGCGGCCCAGGCGTTCGACGCGGGCCTGCACGTCTGGATGGAAAAGCCGGCCGGCACATCCGCCGCCTCCGTACAGGAGCTGTTGGACCACCGCGGCGAGCGGGTGTGCGTGGTGGGTTTCAAGAAGGCATTCCAGCCGGCCACCCGAAAGGCAGTGGAGTTGCTAGGTGAATCCGCCATGTCGCCGCTGCACAGCATCTTGGCCGTTTATCCTATGTCGATCCCGGAGAGTGTGGATCCCAGCGCCGAGCCGGGCGGCGGGCGTCCGTCCAAGTGGTTGGCCGACGGGTGCCACCCCCTGGCGTTGTTCCTCGAGCTCGGTGGAGACGTGGAATCGCTGGCAGTGCACCGCAGTTCCGCGGGCGGCGGAGCGCTGATCTTGAACTTCGCCTCCGGCGCGGTCGGTACCTTCCACCTGGCCGACGGAGTACCGGCGTTCCAGCCCTGCGAGCGCTATACCTGCTATGGCGAGGGTGCCAGCGTGACGATCGAGAACACCTCCACGGTGATCTACCAGCGAGGAATCCCCTTCCGCTACGCCACTGGCACCACCTTCGCCCCGCCCGGCACCGACACCGGCGCGGTGGTGTGGCAGGCACAGAACACTATGAACACCCTGGAGAACAAGGCGGAATTCCTGCAGGGGATCGTCGGCAGCCTCGAGCACTTCTGCGATTCGGTGCTCTCCGGCACCCCTGCCTCCATCGGCACGCTGGAGACAGCCGTGCGCATCGGGCAGATCTACGAGGCTGCACTGCGCTCCAGCGGCGACATCGTCAGCCTGCCCGCATCACCCCTGGCCGAACGGAAAACTGCCCGCGCGACCGCATAGCTCCACACCTATCCGCAGTTCCATCCCCCACCGGCTCCCGCGGAGCCAGAAGGAACGGCACATGTCACATCGATCTCTGCCCACACCGAACAGGTGGCGGCTCTCTGCCATTGCCGGTCTGACCGCGCTGGCGATGCTCACGACGGCCTGCGGGGGCTCGAGCACCCCGGCGGCCGACGGGTCCGGCAGCGGGGGATCCGGCAGCACGCCTGCCGGAGCATCCGCTACCGCGCCGGCCGGATCCTCCGCTACCGCGCCGGGCGGGACATCGCCTAGCGCGCCGGACAGCGGCTCCGGAGCCTCCGGTGGCACCGCCGTCATGGCGATCGACGCCGACCCGTCCACCCTGAACCCAGGACTGACCACCGATTACACGGTGTCCACCAACATTGCTGCGAAAGTCTTCGAGGGTCTGGTCTGGCTGGACCCGGATGGCAAGCCGGAGCCGGAGCTGGCCAGCAGCTGGGAGATCTCCGACGACCAGCTGACCTACACGTTCCACTTGCGCAAGGGCGTGCTCTGGCAGGATGGCCAACCATTCACCAGTGCGGACGTCAAGTGGAGCTACGAAACCGGCCTGGCCCAGAACTCTCGAGCGCAGGGCGCACTCAAGCACGTCAAGTCGATCGAGGCACCGGACGCCGACACAGTAGTGATCACGCTGTCTGACCCTTACGCACCGTTCCTGTCGCAGATGAAGGTGTTCGACTGCCCGATCCTGCCCCAGCACATCTACGCCAATGGTGACATTGCCAACAACCCGGCTAACCAGGCCCCGATCGGCACCGGCCCGTTCAAGTTCGACAGCTGGAATCATGGATCGTCGGTGACATTGGTCCGCAATGACAAGTACTGGAACAAGGGCGAACCGAAGCTGGACAAACTGATCATGCAGGTGATCACCGACCCCTCGCAGCGGACCTCCGCGCTGAGCACTGGCCAGGTCGACTTCATCGGCGCCTATTACCTGGCCACCACGGACGTCCCCAAGTTGAAGAAGGATGGCGGCGTTACAGTGCGTACCCAGGCGGCGATTCCTGCGCTGGACTTCATGGCCATGAACCAGCAGAACAAGCTACTGGCCAACGAGAAGGTTCGGCAGGCGATCGCAATGGCCGTGGACCGCAATCGGATCGTGCAGCAGGCGGTAGCCGGTCTTGCGGTAGAGGGCAAGGGATCCTTCGGCAACGGCTTTCCGTGGATGTATGACGAGAAGGTCTCCTACGACAAGCTGTACCCATTCGATGTGGCAAAGGCCAAGGACATGCTGTCTCAGGCTGGTGTGACGGCCGGCACTACGCTGCGGCTGGCCTATTACTCGAACAACGCAAAGTTCGGCGCTACCGCGGAAATCATCAAGGACAATCTCAAGCAGGTCGGCATCGACATCACGCTCCAGCCCATGGAGGCCGCGGTATTCAAGGACACCGTGTACGCCAAGCGGGACTACGACCTGATGGTCCAGTCGTTCACCTCCAGCGGGGACCCGGCCATCGGCTACCACCGGCTATACGTGACGAACACCGGAGATGCCCCGAACGTCAATGCCACCGGGTATTCCAACCCGAAGGTCGACGAGCTCTTGAAGGAGGCCGGCGAGGTCTCCGACCGCGACAAGCGCGCCGCCTACTACTTCCAGGCGCAGGAGATCCTCAACGAGGCGGTTCCGACGTTGATCCTGTTCGACGAGCAGCAGGCTGATGCCTTCAGCAACAAGCTGCACGGCCTTTACGCCGGCCAGAATCCTGACGACCAGTGGGGCAAGGTCTCGATCAGCCAGTAGGACCAGTCCCGGCCGGACCGCCGATTGAGCAGTCCGGCCGGTGGCTCGGTCCCCGTCATCGCGGAAGGGAGCGGCCATGCGTGGCACGTGGATGTTGCGATTCGCGGGCAAGCGAATTGTGTATGCAGTGCCGCTCCTGATAGGCGTGGTGGTGGTCAACTTCCTGCTGATCCAACTCGCTCCCGGGGATCCGGTGACTGTGCTGGTCGGTGACTATCCGGTGCCCGCTGACTACGTGGCCCGCATTCGCGAGCAATTCGGGCTTGACAAACCGGTCCTGGCACAACTGTGGATCTACTTCGAGCAACTGCTGCACGGCAACCTTGGCACCTCTTACTCCCACCACCAGGACGTGCTGCCGCTGATTCTGGAGCGGGTCGGGGCAACCGCAAAGCTGACCATCACCGCGTTGGTCCTGGCGACGGTGATCGGCATTGTGCTGGGGGTGATCGGCGCCCGGTTCCGCGGACGCCCGCTGGACACCACCACACAGACGGTCAGTCTGATCGGGTTCTCCGTCCCGGAGTTCTGGCTGGGGCAGCTGCTGATCCTGCTGTTCGCTGTCAAGCTCGGGTGGCTGCCGGCCAGTGGATCATTCTCCATCCGAGCCGGCAATACCGGCTTCTTCTCCACGCTGAACTATCTGGTATTGCCCGCGGTCGCGCTTTCGTTCCGGTACGTGGCCATTATCGCCCGGATGACTAGGGCGAACCTGCTGGAGGTCGCGAACGCCGATTTTATCACCGCGGCCCGGTCCCGAGGGGTATCCGAAGGCGGGATCCTATGGCGGCACACCCTTAAGAATGCTGCGCCACCGGTGCTGACGATCGTCGGATACAACTTCGGATACATCCTGGCCGGGTCGGTCACCATCGAGACTGTCTTCCGGCTGATGTACGAATCGATCGGTGCCCGCGACTACCCGGTGCTGGTAGGCATCCTGCTGCTGATCTCGGTGACGATCGTGGTCGCCAACCTGCTGACCGACATCGTGCACGCGATCATCGATCCGAGAGTGGGGGAGGGATCATGACAGTCGTGGACCCGATAGCGATGCCGGCCGCCGAGGCGACCGGCCCAGGACGGCCTAATTCGTTCGGCGAGTTCTGGTACCGGTTCACCCGGTCCAAGGCCTCCGTGGTGGCGCTCGCCTTCGTAGCGCTGATGGTGGTGCTGGCCATCATTGCCCCGCTCATCCAGACCAGCGACCCGTTCAGCGGCGGGCCGCTGGCACTGGCGCCGCCGCTGACCGATGGTCATATCCTCGGCACCGACAACCTCGGCCGAGACGTCTACTCCCAGCTGGTCAACGGATCCCGTGTGTCGCTGCTGATCGGATTCTCCGTCGCCATCGTCGGCACCTTGATCGGCATCATCGTCGGTGCCACCGCGGGATACTTCGGCGGCTGGGTCGACGCGGTACTGATGCGAATCTCGGAGTTCTTCCAGACTCTGCCCCGATTCGTGCTCGCGCTGATCATCATCGCGCTGTTCGGCTCCGGATTGAGCAAACTGATCTTCGTGCTGGCCATCCTGTCCTGGCCGCAGGTCGCCAGGGTAGTGCGGACCGGATTTCAGAGTCTGCGCTCGGCCGGATTCGTCGACGCGGCCCGGGTGTCCGGGATGCCCAAGCGCAAGATCATCGCTCGCGAGATCCTGCCGAACGTGCTCGCTTCGGTGATCGTCGTCGGCTCGCTAGACGTGGCCGGCGCCATCCTGATCGCGGCCGCCCTGAGCTTCTTCGGCCTCGGGGACCCCAACCTGGTCTCCTGGGGTGGCATGCTCCAGCAGGCCCAGCTCTACCTGACCCAGGCCTGGTGGATGGCGGTCTTCCCCGGTGTGGCCATCGCCCTGGTGGTGCTCGCGATCAACTTGGTCGGTGACGGGCTGAACGACGCCCTGAACCCCCGGCTGCGGGACGGTCACTGATGGACACGCTGCTGGAAGTGACCGACCTGGTGGTGCAGGCCGCTGGACGGCACGGCCCGGTTCGGCTGGTCGACGGGGTGTCGCTGAGCGTACGGCCGGGCGAGATCGTCGGTCTGGTCGGGGAATCGGGCTGCGGGAAGTCGATGACAGCATCGGCGATCATGCAGCTTTTCCCCACCACTTCGGTGTCCATCGCCGGCGGCTCTGTAACACTGCGCGACGCCGGCCGGCTGGACCGGATGAGCAACCGCGAGCTGAAGGCGGTCCGTGGCGTCCGGATCGGCATGATCTTTCAGGACCCGTCCACCTACCTGGATCCGCTGATGACGATCGGCCGCCAGGTGGCCGAGGGGTTGCGCTCGCACGGGGTGGCCGGGGATCACCGGGCCGCCGTGCTGAAGCTGCTGGGGCAGATGGGCTTGCCGGACCCGGAGCAGATGGCACACCGGTACGCGCACGAGCTGTCCGGCGGACAGCGGCAGCGGGTGCTGATCGCGGCCGCGCTGGCGCTGGAACCCGACCTGCTGATCGCCGACGAACCGACCACCGCGTTGGACGTGACGGTGCAGGCCGAGATTCTGGCGCTGCTGCGCGAGTTGCGAGACCGGATGGGCCTGTCGATCCTGTTCATCACCCACGACTTCGGGGTGGTGGCCGAGATGTGCGACCGGGTGTACGTGATGTACGCCGGCCGCGTCGCCGAGACCCGCGACATCTTCGACGTTTTCGCCGATCCGCGGCACCCTTATACGGGTGGCCTGCTTCGTGGCACGCTGAGCCCGAACGCCCGGCCGGAAGACTTGTTCGCGATCCCCGGGTCGGTACCGGACCCCCGGGCGATGCCCGGCGGCTGCCGGTTCAACCCCCGATGCCCGATAGCTGTGGACCGCTGCCGGGAAGAGCAGCCACCGCTCATCGAGGTGCCCGGCGGGCTTTCCGCCTGCTGGCGCACCCACGACGAGGCACTGGCCACCACGTGGGACGCCCATGCCACCGAACAGGAGGTCCCCGATGTTGTCTGAGCGTCCTGCTGAGAGTCTCGCCGAGCGACCCTTGGCGTCCGCTGTCGACGTGAGCCACACGTTCACCGTGCGCGGTGCCTCCGGACGCCGCCGCCTGCGCGCCGTCGACGGGGTGTCGCTGGAGGTCGGCCGATCCGAGACTGTCGCCGTGGTAGGCGAATCTGGCTCCGGCAAGAGCACCCTGGGCCGATTGTTCCTGGATCTGCTGGCGCCCACCAGCGGACGAATCGAGTTCGAGGGCCAGGACATCGCCAAGATGGCGCGGGCCCAGTGGCGACGATACCGCCGCGAGGTCCAGGTGGTCTTCCAGGACACCGGCTCGTCGCTGAACCCGCGGCGCAGCGTCGGATCCTCGGTGTCCCTGCCCCTTTTGCACAACCTGGGCATGCGGCCGTCGGCGGCCCGCGAGCGTTCTGCCGAATTGCTGGACATGGTGGGGCTGCGCTCGGACACGTTCTTGGACCGGAGCCCGCTGCAGCTGTCCGGCGGGCAACGACAGCGAGTAGCGATCGCCCGAGCGATGGCCTCCAACCCCTCCTTCGTGGTAGCCGACGAGGCAGTTTCCGCGCTGGATGTGTCGGTCCGCTCCCAGGTCCTTCGGGTGATGCGCGATCTGCAGCTGAACCAAGGGGTCTCGTTCCTGTTCATTACGCACGATCTGGGCGTGGTGCGCGCGATCGCAGATCGCGTAGTGGTGATGTACCTGGGACAGGTGGTGGAATCCGGCACTGCCGAAGCTGTGCTGGACACATCCGCGCACCCGTATACCAAGACACTGCTGGCGGCAGCACCCCGGCCCGATCCTACCGTCCGTGACCAGGCGCGGCCGCGGCCCACCGGCGAGATCCCGTCACCGATCGCACCGCCGCCGGGTTGCCGATTCCACACCAGATGCCCGCTGGCCCAAGATATCTGTCGAATCACCGTTCCTCCTGTCGTGACCTTTGACGACGGATTGCGCTCGGCCTGCCACTTTGCCACCGAGGTGCGATCCGGTGCCATGCCGATGCCGGCGGCCGGCCCGATTACCTCCCCGACGAAGACCCTGACGAAGGAGGCTGGGTGAACGCGCCCGACACCGACCGACTGATCTCGCTGCGCAGGGAGTTCCACCGCCACGCCGAGTTGCCATTCCTGGAGATTCGCACCGCCGCGAGGATTCTGGCCGAACTGGCCGACCTGCCGGTAACGATCCGCTCGGGGGCGGACGCGATGCGCGCGGACGCCGTCGAGGAATACCCCGACGAGCATGCTCGCCGCCAGGCCGGTGAGTTCGCGGTGGCGGCCGGCGCCGACCCGGAGGTAGTGCACGACCTGGTCGAGGGCGGCACCGCGGTAATAGCGGAGATCGCCGGCAACCGGCCGGGACCGGTGTGGGCGCTGAGGTTCGACATCGACGCGCTGCCGATCACCGAGTCTGCGGAGGCAGACCATCTGCCGGCCGCCGAGGGGTTCCGGTGCGAGTCGGGCACCATGCACGCCTGCGGACACGACGGGCACACAGCTGTCGGACTGGTACTGGCCCGCCGGCTTGCCGACCACGACTTCCCCGGGACCGTTCGCCTGCTGTTCCAGCCGGCCGAGGAGGGCGCCCGCGGCGCGGCCGCGATGATCCCGGCCGGGGCCGTTGCCGGTGTCGACCGATTCCTCGGGCTCCACCTGGGTAACAGTCTGCCTAGCGGAACGATGGTGGGATCCGCCGTCGACCTGCAAGCCACCGTGAAGTTTGCTGCGGAGTTCACCGGTCTGGCAGCGCATGCCGCGGGCGGGCCGCAGCACGGGCGCAACGCGCTGGCGGCAGCGGCTACCGCGACGCTGGGGCTGCTGGCCCTGCCCCGATCGTCCGACGGCATCACCAACGTTAACGTCGGAACGGTCCACGGAGGCAGCGCGACGAACATCATCCCGGACGCCGCGGCGCTGACCGGCGAGGTGAGGTCCAATGTGGAGGCCGTGTGCGCAGAGATGTTCTCATCCGCACAGCGGGTCCTGGACGCGGCTGCGGCCATGTACGGCGTCACCGTCTCCCATCGTGTTACCGCTCGGTCCACAACGCTGGATTCCGACGACTCGCTCGTGGACGAGGTTCTGCGGGTGGCGGCGAATCGCTTCGGCGATGGGCTCGTCCGGCGCACCGCGGTGCTGTCGGCAAGTGACGACGCCAGCCTGTTGGCGGCCGAGGTGCAGCGGGCCGGCGGGTTGTCCAGCTACCTTCTGGTCGGCAGCGGCAATCCTGCGCCACACCACCACCCGCGCTTCGACATCGACGAGGAGTCGCTGCCGATCGCCCTGGACTGGCTGGAGGACATCGTCCGCCAGGGGCCCGTGGCGCCGGTGCTGGCCAGTTGAGAACGGCGGCCTCGCCCAAGCGCCTCCTGCTGCTGGGATTGGCCGCGGTCGCAGTTGTCGGGCTGAACCTGCGGCTGACGTTGGCCGTCGTGTCGCCACTGTTGCCGGACATCCAGTCCGACTACGGACTTGGTTCGGCACAGGCCGGACTCGCCACCAGCGCGGCGGTGCTCATGTTCGGACTGGCAGCTCCGATTGCACCGCTACTGGTGACCCGGTTCCAGTCCGACCGAGTCCTGCTGTCCGGTCTGGCGCTGGTGGTGACCGGCACGGCGTTGCGGAGCCTGGAGGGCGTCGGCCCGTTCTTCGCCGGCATGGTCGTGTTGGGCATTGGCATCGCACTGCTGAACGTGGTGATGCCGGTGATCGTTAAGCGTGACTTCCCCAAGGCGGTGGGTCTCAGTACCGCGCTATACACGTCCGCGCTGAACGTCGGATCAGCTGCCGCGGCGGCCGTCGCAGTACCACTGGCACAGCAGGTCGGTGGGTGGCGTCCGACCGCGGCACTGGCCGCCGTCCCGGCGGTGATCGCGATCGTGCTGTGGTGGTCCAGGATGCCTCGCAGCCGGGGGTCGTTGGGTGCGCTGCGCAGGAGATCCAGCTTGCTACGCAACCCGCTCGCCTGGCAGGTCACCGGGTACATGGCGCTGCAATCGCTGCTGTATTACGTGCTGCTGGTCTGGCTGCCGACCATCTACGCCGATAACGGGCTGTCCGCGGCGCACGCCGGGATGATCTTGGCCACCGCTCAGATCGCGCAGCTGGCAGCCTGCATCTTAGTCCCGGTGCTGGCCCGCGCATTTCGCGACCAGCGGGTGCTGGCGGCCGGTTTCGCGGCGCTGACCGGCGCCGGGTACCTGGGTATCGCATTCGTGCCGGTCGCCTCGCCGATCGCTTGGTCGGTGCTGCTGGGCCTGGGGCAGGGCGGGGCGTTGACCGTCGCGCTGATGATGATCGTGGTCCGCTCGCCCGACACTGCCGCTGCCGCCCGACTGTCCGCGATGGCACAGGGGGTGGGCTACTTGCTGGCCGCAGCCGGCCCGCCGCTGGTTGGTGCGCTGCACGACCGACTCGGAGGATGGACCCTGTCGTTGGTCCTGTTGACTGCGCTGTGCGCAGTCGAGCTCGTGGTCGGGCTGCTGGCCGGCCGCGACCGATTGACGGGACCGTCGAGCGCAGCAGTCCCGGCCGCCGAGAGAGTTGAGGTAGCACCATGACCGACGCTGACGGAATGCCCGTTGCGGGTGGGGAAGCCGAGATCCTGCAATGGCGCACCTATAGCCAGCGGGCCTACAGCGAGTTGCGCTCCCGGATCCTGGACGGGCGACTGGCGCCCGGCACGAAGATCATTGTCCGGGTTCTGGCCGAGGATCTCGGCCTATCGCCGACGCCGATCAAGAATGCGCTCGCCGCGCTGGAGCGCGAAGGCTTCCTGGAAACCGTCGCCTATCGGGGCTACTCGGTGCCCCAAACCGATCCCGATCTGGTCGGGCATGCGCTCGAGGTCCTCTCCGCGCTCGACGTACTGGCCACCCAGCGCATCGTCGTCAGCCCCGACCGCGACGGGATCATCGAAGAGTTGCGCGAGGTGATCGACCGGCAGCGTCGCGCGGGGGTCGAGGACGACACCACGTCCCGGTCCGGCTTCGACCTGAACTTTCACAAGGTGATGTGGGAACGATCGGGGAACCGGCAGCTGATGACGGCGGCCGAGCATCAGCGAGGGCTGGTGCTGGTCGCTTCGGGCGGGCTCCTGGAACTGCCGGAGCGGCGACCCGAGGTACGCGCCGAGCACGAGGAGATCGTCGAAGCACTGGCCGCCGGGGACACCGGGACGGCGGCGCAGGCCTGCCGTCGCCACATGACACTGAGCGCGCAGTCCGTGATTGCGCGCCTGACCGGGAAGGACCAGAGCAGATGAAGGTGGCAGCTCTACACCGCTACGGCGATCCGCTGGTGATCGAGGACTGGCCCGACCCGCAGCCGGTCGGCGAACAGGTTGTGGTGCGGGTGGACGCCGCCGGCATGTGCCACACCGACCTGCACCTGATGCAGTGGCGCAACCGGCCGCTGCCTCTGGTCCTCGGTCACGAGATCGCCGGATACGCCGAAGGCATCGGACCGGTTCTGGTGCACCAGTCCTGGGGTTGCGGCAAGTGCTCGACGTGCCTGCGCGGTGACGAACAACTGTGCCCGGACGTGGCGGAGGCCGGATTCGAACGGCCCGGCGGATATGCCGAGAAGGTACTGGTTCCCTCACGGAAGTACCTGCTTCCACTGGGCGGGCTCAGCCCGGAGCGGGCTGCGCCGCTGACCGACGCCGGGTCGACCGCCTACCGGGCGGTCCGCCGGGCCGCGCCGTTCCTGCCCGCAGGCGGTCGCGCGGTGTTGATCGGCGCCGGTGCGCTGGGACAGTTCGGCGTGCAGTTCCTGCGCCTGCTGACCGATGCCGAGGTGGTTGCGGTCGACGTGAGCGAGGAGAGGATGGCACGGGCAGTCCAGCTCGGCGCGCATCGGGCAGTTCGAGCTGAGGAGCTCACCGGATCTGCCGATGTAGTACTTGACTTCGTCTGCGAGGAAGACACTCTCGCGCTCGCTGCCAGGCTCATGCAGCCGGGCGGCTTGATCATGCGGATCGGTTCCGGCGAGGGGTCGTTGAGGTTCGGCCGTGGTGGGGTCGTTCCGCCGGAAGTAACGTTCACCTCGGCCCGCGGCGGCTCGCTGGCCGACGTGGCAGCGGTGCTGGAGCATGCGCGAAGGGGCGAGTTGAGCTGGGAGGTTGAGACCATCCCACTGGAGGCCGCCAACGAGGGACTGGAGCGGTTGCGCCGTGGTGACGTCGCCGGCCGGCTGGTGCTGACCCCTGGCCGGCAGCAATGAGCGAACACCTGGTGCGCACCGCCTCCGCGGTGCTCAACTTGCTCGACGAGGGAACCGGGCCGCCCGTGGTGCTGATGCATGGATGGTCCTACGACCTGCACTTGTGGGACCAGCTGGCCCCGGAACTGCAGCGGTGCGGCCTGCGTACGGTCCGGTACGACCACCGGGGCCACGGTGAATCGCCGACGACCGGCCCGTACCCGTTCGACGATCTGGTGTCGGATCTCGCAGCGCTCATCGACGCGCTGAGCCTGGACAGGCCGGCGCTGTGCGGCCTGTCGCTGGGCGGGTTCGTCGGCATGCAGTACGCCATCGAGCATCCTGGGTCGGTACCGGCGCTGGTACTGGCCGACACGTGCCCGCACCCGATTCAGCAGGACGCCGAGATGGCCGCAACGATCCCGGCCGCCGCGGACGGCCGCGCCGTGCTGGCGGCGTGGTGGGATGCGGGACATCCGGTGGCCGACGGAACCAGCACCGAAGCACACCGGCTGCGCCGGGATCGGTTCATGCGCAACGACGCCGACGGGCTGGCGCACGCGATAGCCGCATGCGCCGGGCGGACGGCGGTGACGGACCTGCTGGGGCAGATCGCTGCACCGACCCTGGTGGTGTGCGGCGAGAACGACGCCTTCTTCACACCCGCCCTGCACGCCGATCTGGCAGCCCGGATACCCGGCGCCCACGCGGTGGTGATCCCCGGAGCAGGTCACATCTCGTGCATCGACCAGCCGGAGGAATTCAACAGCATAGTCACTCATTTCCTGACCCGCTCAGTGGCTGATTGTGCGGCCCACCGCACTGCTCTCGTCCAACCGAAGGAGAAATGATGGTCAGCGACACAGCCGGCACCGCCGACGACACCGCCTATGCCCGCTACCTGGACCGGATGCCCAAGGTGGAACTGCATTGCCACCTGATTGGCACCGTGCGCCCCGAGACGTTCGCCGAGCTGTCGGCACACGCCGGGCTGAACCTACCCGCCGATGCGCTGGACATCTTCGCCCGGGTCAATTCCCGCGCACCCGATCATGGTCCCTACCGGCACGCCCGGATCCCGGTTCCGGAAGGGCCAGCGCCCGACGAACCAGTGCCTTCGTACCCGCTGTTCCAGGTGTCGGACTGGGTCAAGCAGAGCCTGACGAAGCTGGAGGACTTCGCCCGGATCAGCTATGAGGCGCTGATCGACGCACACACCAAGAGCAACACTCGGTACGCGGAATTCTTCATCGATCCGGTAGTGGGCGGAAGCTGGCAGTTCTCCTACCCGCAGATCGTCGACGCCTACCTCGACGGCATGCGCGCCGCGGAATCCGAATGTGGGATCCGCTCGCGGCTTATCGCTGCCATCGACCGGAGCCGCCCGGGTTCGGAGGCGGTCGCGGTGGTGGAGCAGGTGATCGAGAACCGTCGTGACGAGGTCGTCGGGATCGGGCTGGACAACCTGGAGACCGCCGGGCCTCCGGAACGATTCGTGCAGGCCTACCAGCTGGCGCGTTCGGCCGGACTGCGGCGTACTGCCCATTCGTCCGAGCACGCGCCCACCGCGGTGAACACCGTCACCTGCCTGGATGCACTTCACTGCGACCGGATCGACCACGGCTACTTCATTCTCGAGAACGATGCGGTAGTGCGGCGTTGCCGCGACGAGGGTGTGCCGTTCACCTGCATCTTCACCACGTCCAGGCGCTCCTGGCGTCCGTGGCGGCGGGCGTCCATCGCGGAGATGATACGCCGGGGCGTCACTGTGGCGCTGTCCTCCGATGACCCCGGGATGTTTCCCACCACATTGGCCCGCGAGTACCGGATCGCCGGCCTGGAACTGGGTCTCGACCGCGCGCAGATGCGCAAGATCTGCCTGGACGGGGTCGCGGCGACCTGGCTGGACGAGGGCGAGCGGGCGGTCATGGCCGCCGACTTCAACCGCACGTTGGACGAGTTGGAGCGGGAACTGTTCCCGGACCCGGAATCCGGTCAGTCGTCGCCAGCACCGGCACCTGACAGCTCAGCGTCTCCGGGTATTTGATGCCCGCGCCGGTGTTGAGCGCGACCACAGTCTCGTGCTGCCCGATCCAGCCGTCCGCGTGCAGGTTGCCGATCGCGGCGATAGTGGCGGCACCCTCCGGGCAGATGATGGCCCCTTCCAGGTTCGCGATCTGCCGCTGGACCTGAAGAATCTGCTCGTCTTGGACGGCGACCGCAGTGCCGTTGGTGCTGTAGATGGCGTCCAGGACCAGGAAGTCGCCCAGTGCCTTGGGAACGTTGATGCCGAAGGCGACGGTGCTCGGGTCGGCCCAGGGCTGGCTGGTCCGCTCGCCGGCATCGAAGGCACGCACGATTGGCGCGCAGCCGGCCGCCTGGACCGCCACCAGTCGTGGCAACTTGCCCGAGACCCACCCCAGTTCCGAGAGCTCCTGCAGCGCCTTGTGAATCCCGATGATCCCGACACCGCCGCCGGTCGGATAGACGATCACGTCGGGCAACTGCCAACCCAGCTGTTCGGCGATCTCCAGGCCCATGGTCTTCTTTCCCTCCAGCCGGTACGGTTCCTTGAGTGTGGAAACCTCCATCACCCCCGGCCGCTCCGAAACGGCCGCGTTGATCAACCGGCCGCAGTCGCCGATGTGTCCGGAAACCAGGTAGAGCTCCGCGCCGGTGGCGGCGACCTCGCCGCGGCAGATCGTCGGCGCCGCTTCCGGCATCGCGATCAGCGCCGACATCCCCGCGCGGGCCGCGTACTGGGCCCAAGCCGCACCAGCATTCCCATTGGTGGGCATGGCGATCCCGCCAACGCCCAACTCCTTCGCACGGGAAACACCGACTGCGGCCCCGCGGGACTTGAATGACCCACCCGGGATGGTGCCCTCGTCCTTCATCAGCAAGCCGGGTACGCCGATCCGCTCACCGAGCCGGGGCAGCGGCAACAGCGGCGTCATGCCCTCGCCGAGGGTGACGACGTTCGCCGGCCCGGAGACCGGAAGGAGTTCGTGGTAACGCCAAAGGCTCGGCTCGCGGCTAACGAGGTCTGCGGGGGACAGCGCTCTGCCCGCTGCTTCCAGGTCGTACCGGGCGAGCAGCGGCGAACCACATGAGCAAACGCCCTGCACCTGGTCGGCCGGCAGTTCGGTGCCGCAACGAGGACACTCCAGGTGGGTCAGGTAGGAGAACACGGACGCTTCCTTTCTCTGCCGATGCCGTGACGGGGTTCGCGGCAACGGTCTTGCGTGATGCGACCAACGGCATCTCGTGCGGTCGCTCGTGGCATCGCCTCGCGTGATGTGGTCCGCCGCACGCTTGTATGGCTGGCTATGCCGCATCCTGCTTGGTATGGTGTCCAAAATACCAGATTCGAAATTACCCATACATCCCCGACGATCGCCGGGGCAACCGAGGGAGGCGCCATGGCGACCGTCGTGCTGCTCGGGACGCTGGACACCAAGGGATTGGAGTACGCGTTCCTGCGTGACGTGCTCGTCGGCGCCGGAGTGGACGTCACCATCGTGCATGCGGGAGTCTTTGCTGCCGCAGGAATCTCGCCGGACGTCGACAACTGGGAGGTGGCGCGGCGGGCCGGGGCGCAGGTAGACCAACTGGCTGCGGCGGGCGATCGGGGTGCGGCAGTGGCGACCATGTCCGACGGGGCTGCGCAGTTGGTGAAGGAACTGTTCGCGGCCGGCCGGCTGGACGGGATCCTCGGGCTTGGCGGCACCGGGGGTACAGCGCTTGTGACTCGCGCGATGCGGGAGCTGCCGGTCGGGGTTCCGAAGCTGATGGTTTCCACCGTGGCGTCCGGCGACACCCGGCAGTACATGGGGGCACTGGACATCGCGATGATGTACTCAGTGGTCGACATCGCGGGCTTGAACAAGATTTCTCGGCGCATCCTGGCCAACGCGGCGGGGGCAATGGCAGGCATGCTCACTGTCGGCGCCGACTCCGGCACCGTGAACACCTCCGGCGAGGCGGGTGCCTCCGGTGAAGCTGCCGGTACGTCCGAGGACAAGGCGCTGATCGGGGCCACCATGTTTGGCGTCACCACACCCTGCGTGCAGGCGGCTCGCCGACACCTGGAGGGGCTGGGATATGAGGTGCTCGTGTTCCACGCCACCGGCACTGGCGGGGACTCGATGGAGGCGCTGGCCAGGGCGGGATTGCTGGCCGGGGTGCTGGACATCACCACTACCGAGTTGGCCGACGAGCTGGTCGGTGGTGTGTTCGCGGCCGGGGCCGGTCGGCTCGGTGGTGCAGGAGCCGCGGGCATCCCGCAGGTGGTTAGCGTGGGGGCGCTGGACATGGTCAACTTCGGCCCTCCGGAGACGGTGCCGGACAGGTTCTCGAGCCGAACATTTTACCAGCACAACCCGTCGGTGACGCTGATGCGGACCACCCCCGAAGAGTGCGCCGAATTGGGCAAGCGCCTTGCCGAGCGGATCAGTGGATACGACTCGCCGGTCACCGTTTTCCTCCCCCTCAAAGGTGTCTCGCTGATAGACACGCAGGGACAACCGTTCTACGACCCGGTTGCCGACGCGGCACTATTCGATGCGATCCGGGCGAACCTGACCGGCAACGTGCACTTGGTCGAGGTGGATACCGACGTCAACGACGAGGCGTTCGCGGTACAAATGGCCGAGACGTTGCATCGGGCCATCGCCGACGGCCGCGTTGGGTGCGGCGTCACCGGCACGATCGAGGCCACGGACACTGCGACCGGCACAGGTCGCGAGGGCGGAGAGGGGATGCACGAATGACTGCACGGACCGAATACTTGGAGCGATTCCGCGCGGAGATCGCTGCGGGCCGGCCGATCGTGGGAGCGGGTGCGGGCACCGGACTCTCGGCCAAGTGCGCGGAGGCGGCCGGCGTTGACCTGATCATCATCTACAACTCCGGTCGGTACCGGATGGCCGGGCGTGGGTCGCTGGCGGGTCTGCTGCCCTACGGCGACGCCAACGCCATCGTTGTGGACATGGCGCGCGAGGTGTTACCGGTGGTCTCGCGTACCCCCGTCCTCGCCGGTGTCTGCGGCACCGACCCTTTCCGGCGGATGCCGGTGTTCCTGGAGGAGTTGGCGCGCATCGGGTTCGCCGGTGTGCAGAACTTCCCAACAGTCGGCCTGATGGACGGCAGGTTCCGTCAGAATCTCGAGGAGACCGGCATGGGCTTCGACCTGGAGATTGACATGATCGCGGCCGCGCACCGGATGGACCTGCTGACCAGTCCCTATGCATTCGACACGGACCACGCCGAGAAGATGGCAGCGGCCGGAGCCGACATCATCGTCGCGCACATGGGTCTGACCACCTCAGGCACCATCGGGGCGCAGACTGCGATGGGGATGGACGAGGCGGTCACGACTGTCCAGCGCATTCGGGATGCCGCGGTGGGCGCGCGGCCGGATGTGGTGGTGCTGTGCCACGGCGGGCCCATCGCCACAGCGGCAGATTCGGCGCACGTGTTGGCCAACACCACCGGTGTCGACGGGTTCTTCGGCGCGTCCAGCATGGAGCGGCTGCCGACCGAAATCGCCATGACGGCAGCGATCGCTGAATTCAAGGTGGCCCCTGTCTGAGCGCCGACGTTGTCACCGTCAGTTCGTCACCGATAGCAGTGAGTTGCCGAGTCCTCGCGATCGGCTCGTCACCTCCGGTTCGGCAACACCGAGTTCGGCAACACCGAGTTCGTCACCCAGAATTTAATTCTCTAACCACAGGAGGTCCATCATGACAGCCGAGCGACAGTCGGCCATCGTGTCTCGCCCCGACGACTACCTGGTGGAGGAGATGCCCTGGGGCAGACTCATCTGGCGCGTCTCGGCCGAGCGCGGCAATTCCACCACAATGACTGTCGGTGAATGCATCATCTCGCCCGGTCAACAGAACGGCCGCCACCTGCACCCGAACTGCGACGAGGTGCTGTACGTCGCGCGTGGTCGTATCGTGCATTCCGCGGACGACGAGCGGACCGAGATGAACGTGGGCGACATCATCTCGATTCCGACCGGCGTCGTTCACAATGCCCGTAACATCGGTGACAGCGACGCCCATTTGCTGATCTCGTTCTCCAGCGCCTTCCGCCAGTCGGAGGGGGCGGAATAGCAACCACGGGTGATAGCGGTAACGGCACGGGCACCGGAAGGAGGGCCGATGAACTTGGCGTTGGAGGCCCGCACGGTGAACCAGCGTGTCTATGAGCGTCTGCGCGACTACATCCTCGCCGGCAGCATCGGGCTCGGGGAGCGACTCGACGAGCGGTTGCTTGCCGAGCAGATGAACGTCAGCCGCACGCCGATCCGCGACGCAATCGGCAAAATGGTCAAGGAAGGGCTGGTCGAACACCGGGCCTACCAGGGAAACTTCGTGCGGGCGTTCTCCGTCCAAGAAGTCACCGACCTGTACGAGTTGCGCGCGGAACTGGAGTCGATGGCCGCCCGGTTGGCGGCGCAGCGCCGGACCGACTCCGACCTGGCGGAGCTGACGCGGCACGTGTCGTCGGCCTCCGCCGCCCGAGAGGTCGCTGACCTGGCCGCCTATGCGGAGGCTGATCTGCAGTTCCACCGACTGGTAACCCGGATGGCGCGTAACGGTGCGCTGACTACCGCGTTGGCGCAGTTGGAGCAACAGATCCGGTTGGCTCGCAATGTGGCGAATCAGGATCAGGCGACAGTCGACCGCACCATGACAGAGCGTCGCCGAGTGACGGCGGCCATCCGGAACGGTGACGGCACTGCGGCGGCTGATGTGATGCGCGAACACGTGGAGGGTGTCGGTCGGGCCGTTCTGCGCCTACTCGGCCAGGTTGGGGCGTTCGGCTCGGCCGACGCCCCCGGTGTTGTCGCCCACTGACGCTGGTGTGCCCGGCTTCCGAGGCCGGGTTGGTTTTGTGTCACCGTGGCGGAGATCGATGCCGGCGCTGACCGCGTTGCTCGGCTGCGGCCAGGGCCGTCACCTGCTGGGCGGACCTGCTGATTGCCGCGACCGCCCACGCCAACGACCTCGATCGCTACACCCGCAACGGCGAGGACTTCGCAGGATTGGAAGACCTCGTCCGCGTC
>CAJDUM010000060.1_pt1 | contig 20866 bp, 15 predicted proteins | sample 7390781 | NCBI WGS metagenome assembly CAJDUM01 (sample SAMEA7055661, study PRJEB34461) | soil metagenome | biome: terrestrial ecosystem; feature: Peninsula; material: soil | place: Antarctica | collected 2016 | reverse complement strand
CGAGCGAACCATGGGCACAGAGCGAGGGCGGAGCGAGCATCGCAGGACCGGAGCGAGGAACGAGCGCAGGCCCGAGGAGCGCAGCGACCCCGAGCGAACAATCCGGCGCCGTGAGCGTTCCGGGGAGCTTCGCCGGTATGCCGCTGTACCCGGCCAACGCCGCATCAATAACGGCGGAGAGCACGCCCGAAGTGACGAGAGCGAGGACGCCCGACCCCTGGATGTCACCAGAGGGCATTGCCGTGCAGCCGGTCTACACCGCAGCGGACCTTGCCGGGCTGGGCGCACTGGACACCTATCCCGGTCTACCGCCCTACCTGCGGGGTCCGTACCCGACCATGTACACCACCCGACCCTGGACCATCCGGCAGTACGCCGGATTCTCCACCGCCGAGTTGTCCAACGCGTTCTATCGGCGCAACCTCGCCGCGGGGCAACGGGGCCTGTCGGTCGCCTTCGACCTGCCGACCCACCGCGGGTACGACTCCGACCATCCGCGGGTGGCCGGCGACGTTGGGATGGCCGGCGTCGCCATCGACTCGATCTACGACATGCGGCAACTGTTCACCGGTATCCCGCTGGAGCAGATGAGCGTTTCGATGACGATGAACGGCGCGGTCCTGCCCATCCTCGCGCTGTACATCGTGGCGGGCGAGGAACAGGGGGTGAAACCCGAGCAGCTCGCCGGAACGATCCAGAACGACATTCTCAAGGAGTTCATGGTCCGCAACACCTACATCTACCCGCCCGCGCCCAGCATGCGAATCATCTCCGACATCTTCGCCTACACCGCGGCGAGAATGCCGAAGTTCAACTCGATATCGATATCCGGCTACCACATCCAGGAGGCCGGGGCCACCGCCGATCTTGAGCTCGCGTACACGCTTGCCGACGGCATCGAATACGTTCGTACCACATCCAGGAGGCCGGGGCCACCGCCGATCTTGAGCTCGCGTACACGCTTGCCGACGGCATCGAATACGTTCGTGCCGGCGTCGCAGCGGGCCTCGACATCGACTCCTTCGCACCCCGGCTGAGCTTCTTCTGGGGGATCGGTATGAACTTCTTCATGGAGATCGCGAAACTGCGTGCGGCCAGAGCGCTGTGGGCCAAGCTGATGGCACAGTTCAATCCGCAGGACGCGAAATCTTCATCCCTACGAGCACACTCGCAGACGTCCGGCTGGTCGCTGACCGCCCAGGACGTGTTCAACAACGTGGCGCGTACCTGCATCGAGGCGATGGCAGCCACCCAAGGGCACACCCAGTCGCTGCACACCAACGCGTTGGACGAGGCGATCGCGCTGCCCACCGACTTCTCCGCCAGGATCGCCCGCAATACACAGTTGATGCTGCAACAGGAGTCCGGCACCACCGACATCATCGACCCGTGGGGCGGTTCCTACTATGTGGAAAAGCTGACCCACGATCTGGCCACCGCAGCCTGGGCGCACATCAGCGAAATCGAGAAGGCCGGCGGCATGGCCAAGGCGATAGACGCGGGCATCCCCAAAATGCGGATCGAGGAAGCGGCAGCCCGCACCCAGGCCCGTATCGACTCCCAGGCACAGGCCGTCATCGGCGTCAACACCTACCGGGTGGACACCGAGGAACCATTCGAGGTTCTCCGAGTGGACAACAAAGCTGTCCGGGACGAGCAGATCGGCAAGCTCAAGAGATTGCGCGCAGAGCGCGATTCGAATTCCGTCGCCGAAGCACTGGGTGCGCTCACCGCCGCGGCGGCGGCCGGCGGCGGGCACGATCACACCGATATGTCGGCTAACCTGCTGGCCCTTGCGGTCAACGCGGCCAGGTCCAAGGCCACCGTCGGCGAGATCTCCGACGCGCTGGAGTCGGTGTTCGGCAGGCACACCGCGGTGATCCGTACCATCGGCGGCGTGTACCGAACCGAGGCCGGCCACACTGACTCGATCGACAAGGTACTGGCGGCTACCGAAGCATTCGAGGCCGACCAGGGTCGCCGGCCGCGGATCCTGGTGGCCAAGGTCGGGCAGGACGGCCACGATCGAGGCCAGAAGGTAATAGTCACAGCGTTCGCCGACCTCGGCTTCGACGTGGACGTCGGCCCGCTGTTCTCCACGCCGGAGGAGGTGGCCAGTCAGGCCGTCGATGCAGACGTGCACATTGTCGGAGTGTCCTCGCTGGCAGCAGGGCACCTGACTCTGGTGCCGGCCGTGCGCGACGCACTGGCTGCGGCAGGCCGGCCCGACATCCTGATAGTGGTCGGCGGTGTCATCCCGCCCGCGGACATCCCGGAATTGCTCGACGACGGCGCCACTGCCGTCTATGGGCCGGGCACCGTGATCGCGGACGCCGCGCTGGACCTGCTGGATCGGCTGACCGCGAGCCTGCGACCCCGGAGGTGACAGCTCCCGACGCGCTTGCGGCGCTGGTCGGCGTAGCCGAACTGGCCGCTGGTGTGATCGAAGGCTCCCGGGCGTCGCTGTCCCGGGCGATCACGCTGGTCGAGTCGACCCGACCCGACCACCGTAGCGTGGCGCGTGAGCTTATCAGGATGCTCCATCCGAACGCCGGTAAGTCCTGGCGGGTAGCAGTTTCCGGCGCACCAGGGGTGGGCAAGTCGACGTTCATCGAGGCCCTCGGCGGCCGGCTGACCACCGCCGGTCATCGCGTCGGGGTGCTCGCAGTCGATCCGTCCAGCACCCGGTCCGGCGGGTCTGTGTTGGGCGACAAGACCCGTATGCCACTGCTGGCAGCCAATCCCGCAGCCTACGTTCGGCCCTCGCCCAGCGCCGGGACGCTGGGCGGGGTGACCAGGGCTACGGCCCAGGCGATCACCGTTTTGGAGGCTGCGGGATTCGATGTGGTGATCGTGGAGACGGTCGGCGTCGGCCAGTCGGAGACTGCTGCTGCCGGCATGGTCGACAGCTTCCTGCTGCTCGGGCTGGCCCGTACCGGCGACCAGCTGCAGGGGATCAAGAAGGGCGTACTGGAACTGGCCGACGTAGTGGCGGTGAACAAGGCGGACGGCGAGCATGTGACCGAGGCGCGCTCGGCGGCACGCGAACTTTCCGCTGCGCTCCGGCTCGTCTATGCCGGAACCAGCGGGTGGGTCCCCCCGGTGGTGACGTGTTCCGCGTTGACCGGCGACGGTGTCGACGAGGTATGGAACCTGGTCACCAGACACCGCGAATTCCTCGGCCGAAACGGGCTGGCTAGCAAGCGGTCCGCGCAGCAGTGGGAGTTGACCTTGGCGCTGGTCCGCGACGAGCTGGCAAACAGGCTGCGGCATTCAACGGCGGTGGCGGCCATTCGCGACGAAGTGCGGACGGGGGTGGTGTCCGGTCAGCTACCTGCCGCCGAGGCCGCCGAACGGATCCTGACCGCATTCGACAGCCGCTGATCGCCAAGCCGACGGCACCCGGCTTCGCCTGATGTAGCCGCGCCCGATGTAGCCGCGCCCGATCTACCCAGCAGTGGGCCGAGGTAGACAATGGACAGGTGTCCGCAGACCAACCTGCTCAGCCCGGCCCACGGCGACTGGCTGATCGCTACCGCCTGGACCGGACGATCGGCCAGGGCAGCATGGGCACGGTCTGGGATGCCTACGACGAGGTGCTGCACCGCCGGGTGGCCATCAAAGAGGTCGACTTTCCCGCCGGAATGCCAGTGGCGGAAGTCGAGCAGCTAGCGAATCGGACACTGCGCGAGGCAAGGGCCATCGCCGCGTTGTCGCATCCCAACGTGATCACTCTGTTCGACATCCTGACGCTACCCTCGGGGCCGGTGATCGTGATGGAATTGCTGGCCGCCCGCGCGCTATCGGAGGTATTGCACTCCGAGGGCCCGCTGACCGACGGTCCTGCCGCGACCGTCGGCCTGGCGGTGGCTGCCGGGCTGATGGCCGCCCACTCGGCCGGTATCACGCACCGGGATGTGAAGCCCGGAAACGTACTGATCGCCGATGACGGCAGGATCAAGCTCACTGACTTCGGCATCGCCCGCAGTGCAGGCGAGCACACCATGACCGCAACCGGGATGCTTCTCGGCTCGCCCGCCTACATCTCGCCCGAGGTCGCGTCAGGTCAACCTGCCACCCCGACCGCCGACGCGTGGGGCCTGGGGGCGCTGTTGTTCGCCTGTGTCCAGGGTCGGCCCCCGTTCGACAAGGGCGACGCGATCGCCACCATGACCGCGGTGGTGATGGACCCAGTGCCGCCGCACCCGCAGTCGGGCAGGCTACGGTCGATAATCGACGCGTTGCTGGTCAAGGATCCAGCGCAGCGGATGGCCGTGCGACAAGCGCACGACCTGCTGTCGACAGTTGCCGACGACCCCCGGGGAATGAGGCTCCATCGAACTCCCAGACCGAGCAGCGAGGCGCCGGCCACCCATTCGTCACCAGGCACGCTCAACGTCCCACCCACACCGGCCACGTCACCCAGCCCGGGCGTCGGCCCTTCCGTGCCCGTCGGCCCGGTGCCGAGCACGGTCACTGCACGAGCGCAGATCGGCGTCACTGCGGCGCCACCGCCACCTTGGACAGCCAGAGATGCGTCGAGTTTGCGCCCCCTACCGGACGCCGCCCCACCCCGACGTTGGGGACGGTTACTCGTCGGGGCAGTGTTGATAGCGCTCGCCGCTGCTGCCATCGGCTACTTCGGGGTCCACTTGATCGCTGGCCTGGCCTGACACAGTCCAGGCACCCGGGGTTACCCGGTTGCTCCAGGTATTCTGGCGGGGCGGCCCCTTGTGCAGGGTCGCCCCTTCACGTCACGACGTCAGGATTCCCATTGACCACACCGCTGCGTAATCTGGGCACTCGAACTCCGCAGGGCTGGATATTGGTCAGCGACCCAGAATCGGACTATCTGGACGGCGGCGAGCAGCGGGTCTTGGAGATCTTGCAAGACAGCACCGACGTTTCGGCGTTGAGCGACGAGCTGCTGCCCCAAGCAGAGACCTGGTCCGAGCGCTACCACCTGAGCCCGACCAGGGCGAATCTGCTGCGGGCCCTCGACCTTCCGACTGACGCTGTTGCTCTCGAAGTCGGGGCAGGCTGCGGCGCCGTCACGAGGTACCTGGGTGAAAGCTGCGCGACTGTAGATGCGTTGGAACCGGTGCCCAGTAGGGCGCTGGCCGCCCGCGAGCGCACCCGTGACCTGCCGGGCGTCGAGGTTTTCGTGGCCACCGTCGAGGACGTCCCGGCAGTGCCCACCTACGACGTCATCGTGGTGGTCGGAGTCCTGGAGTATGTGGCATCGGGCAGTGCCAATCGCGCGCCGTACGTCCACTTCCTGCAGACTTTGGCCGCGCTGCTCACGCCGGGCGGCACCCTTGCCTTGGCCATCGAGAACAAGCTGGGGGTCAAATACTTCTGCGGGGCACCGGAGGACCACAGCGACCGGATGTTCGACTCGGTGGAGGGCTATCCGTTCGGAAGTCCAGCTCGCACGTTCTCCCGCCACGAACTCGGCACTTTGATGGCCGATGCCGGCCTGAAACCGGCCTTTCGAGCTGCCTTCCCGGACTACAAGATGACCAGGGCGGTCTTCGACACCGACGCATTCGTCGGCCCTACCACTTCCCTGCTGTACCGAATACCCGCGTTCCCCAGCCCCGATTGGCAAACCCCCCGGGAGGCAGTGGCCGACGAGCGCATGGTGTGGCGCTCACTTGTCCAAGCTGGGCTGTCGGGCAATACCGGCAACTCATTCCTTGTGCTGGCCACCAAGGATGGTCAGAGTCGGCTATGGCCTGCAGATCGAGCCGGCGCGTTCTTCACCACCGACCGCAGAGCTGCCTATTCTGCCCGCACCGACCTGGTTCTCGGTAACGGCGGAGAGCTGACCCTCAGGCGATCGCTGCTGTCCACTGGGGTACGGGCCGAGAATGCGAATCTGCAGGTCCGAGACGGCGAGTCAGCGTTCCATCGCGGGTCGGACCTACTTGATTCGATCATCGACACCGACGATCCGTCAACGGTGCAACTCCTGCACCGCTGGCGGGATCTGGCATTGGCCGAGGCGGCCGACGGCCCTATCCCGTTGGACCTCATCCCGCGCAATGTCCTGGTCGATCCCGACGATGGTTTGGTCGTCATCGACCAGGAATGGTTCTCTGCATCTGGCACCCCTGACGACCTTCTTCGCCGGGGTGCGCTGCTGCTCAGTGTGCACCTCGTGGTGCTCGGACCGCTCAAGGGCGAATGGGCCGGTTGTTCTACGGTCCGGGACGTGGCGGCGTCCATCGGCCGGATCGTCGGACCGGATTGGGGTACCGAGTGGATCGACCGGGCAGTTGCTGCCGAGGTGACCCTGCAAGCACAGGTCAGTCTGCAGCCGGGCACCCCGACCGCCGAGGGTCAATTGGCGCGCGCCGAAGAGTTCTTCGCAGAGATGCTGAACCGCACTATCCGCTCTCCCCGCGGATTCGCCGACCGGCAGCACATGCTGCTGGCCCGCGCTGCCCGCGCCAGTGACGATCCGACGGAAACAGTGGACTCCCTTCGTCATCAACTGAACACGGTACGTACGAAGGCCCACGAGCTGGGTGCGAGTTACCAGGAAGAACGTGAACTGCGTGAGCGAGCCGCGGCATCGGCCGTTGCCTATCAGGCTCGCGCCTCGGCGCGAGAGACCGAATTCATAGAACTTCAGCTATCACTTGACCGGCTCCGGTCGAATCCCGACGACGCGCAATCCTCCATTGCGGAGATCGCCGCAGAAGGTGAGCATCAACGCAGCATCGCGGCAGGCGCACGCGGCGAACTGGAACGAATGAAGGCCACGATCAGCTGGCGAATCACCGCACCATTGCGTCGCGTTCGAAGTCGGCTCGGTCAGCGGTAGTCTGCCGGCCGTCCTGCCCACGGTCGCCTAGGTGGTCGCGCCACGGGCTCGTTCGATCGCGGCGGAAACCTGGGCGGGATCGTGACGCCAATAGGGATCCGACTGCAACAGGTGATCCCAGCGCGCTCGCAAGGTCCGTACCTCCGAAGGGGCAACCGCCCGCACTCGCGACTGTGACTCGAAGTGATGCAGCACCGCAAACGGAGTCACCAAAATTCGGTAGCCGGACTGCCGAACCTTCAGGCTGAGATCGACATCGTTGAAGTTGATGGGAAGCGCGAGCGACATGCCCCCGACCGACTCGAAAATGTCGCGACGAATCATCGCGCAAGCTGCGGTGACTCCGGATACCTCACGCTCCACCAGCAGATCGGCCATGGGTCCGGGCCAATCCCCAGGCGCCCCGGCCGCCAGGTGCATCACCTCGCCGCCGTCGTAGACATGACCGATGTGCTGGATCGTGCCATCCTCGTACAGCAACTTCGCTCCCACCAGCCCAACATCGTCGGTCGACAATGCCAGCATGGTTTCGATCCAGTCGCGGCTGATTACCTCGACGTCGTCATTGAGCAGGAGCAACTGGTCACCCCCGGCCGCGATCGCTCCTATGTTGATCTTGGCCGAGAAATTGAACGGCTGATCGAATTCCACCACGCGCAGCCGGTCACCGACAATACTTCGGACATCGGTGATCACGCCGGCCGGCGTTGCCGTATCGGCGACGAGCACTATCTCATAGTTGGTGTAACTGCTGACGTCCACGATGGAGTGCACCGCATCGGTGACCATCACCCGCTGGCGCCCACGAACCCAGCGACGTGAACCCCGCGTCGGGATGATGATCGAGACCAGTGGCGTATCAGCTAATTCCCGACGGATCCGATAGACCCCCACCGGATGTACCTGCTCCACCGTCCCGCCAATGTGCACACGCCGAAGATGGTCGGTCAGCGCCCGCTTGGCGGCATCGAACACCGCGTCATTGTTCGATCGATGCGATACCGACTCGTCGTGAATTCTCCAGTGGTAGGCAACCTGAGGAATATGCACCACGCGGCGGGCTTGCTCGGTGGCGCGCAGCGCGAGGTCGTAGTCCTGGCTCCCGTCGTATCCGGCGCGCATTCCGCCGATCGCGTCCAGTAGCGCGCGCCGATAGGCCACGAGATGTCCGAGGTACATCTGCCCCCGCAGCCGTTCCGGTGAGAAGTCCGGCTTGCGAAACTCTGCCGAATACTGTCCGTGGCCATGGATCTGGTCCTCGTCCGTGTACAGCACGTCGGCGTCCGGGTTCGCCAGAAGCGCGGCGCGGAGCACGGCCAGTGCGTCGGGTGCGAGAGTGTCGTCGTGGTCCAGCAGGCATACGAAGCCGCCTCGAGCCAGCACAATGCCGTGGTCGGTCGCCGCCACAATACCGGAGTTGGCCTCGAGAACCAGAACTTTGATCCGGCTATCCGCAGCCTCGGCCGCCGCGAGAATAGCCGAAACCTGCTGACTGCCCGAGCCGTCGTCGACCAGGATCAGCTCCCAGTCCGAATCGGTCTGCTTTTGTACCGAGTCGATCATCTCTGTCAGGTAGCTGGGCCTCGGGCGGAACACCGGGGTGACGATCGAGAAGGTTCCGGATTCAGATCCGGGATCGGCTTCGGTCCGCTGCGCCGAACTCAACGACGCCACAGCCGACGCGCGGCGCGAGCTGGCGAGAGCACCGCTTGCCCGACGCGCCATGACCGGGACGCTCGCAATGCCGCAACTTCGGCCTCGCAATCACGCACGCGTTGACGCAGTCGAACGAGCTCGGTGCCTTCGCCCGCCATCTCACTGTGGACACGAGCCTGTGCCAATTCGGCCCGAAGTCCCATCATCTCATCGAACAATGCCAAGCGCGCCAGCTGATCAGCAGCGACTGGGCGCGCCGCCCGTTGCGGAGATGGATCCGGCCGCCCTGCGGACGGCAGTTCCCGTCGGAGCGCAGCAAACTCGTCCCTGACCTCGACCAACAGCGCGCGCAGATCAGCATTCGCACCCTCTAGCTGCTCCGTCGGCGCCTTGGCTCCGCCGGAACCGCCGGCCGCGATGCGATCCTCGTCTTCACTGGAGCCGGATTTGCCCATCGTCATCCTCTCGGTGCGGTGCGGTGCAGTACGCCGTCCTGGCTACCTGATCGGATCCGCTTTCCGGCCAGGAACAGTCCATCAATCGGGCGGAGCTCACTCGAGCGATATCCGCGTGAGCGCGTTGATATAGGGATCGGTTCTCAGTGTGTGACCCCACCGTCGTTCTATGGTGGAAATTTCCGTCGGAGTCACTCTCGAAACCCGTGTTTGAGACTCAAAATGATACAGAATCGCATGTGGATGATAGATGATACGCATTCCCTTCGCCCGGATTTTGAGGCACAGATCAACATCATTGAAATTCAATGGGAACAGCTCAGAGAAGCCTCCCACCTCAATGAAGTCGGCCACGCGCATCAACAGACATGCGCCGGTAACCCCCGAGCGTTCGGACGTGAGCTGCGCCACGCCGCCGCACTCCAACGTGTCCGCAGCCGCACCGAACAGCAGGTGTCCAGGAGAGCCATCGTAGGAATGTCCGGCATGTTGCAACGTGCCGTCGGCAAACAACAGCTTCGCACCGACCGCACCTACTGTCGGATCCTCGAGCAGCGGAGCCATCTCCGCGAGCCAATCGCGAGTCTTCGGTTCGATATCATCATTGAGAAAGCACAAGTACTCTCCCGTTGCGGCCAACGCGCCCACATTGCACTTGCGGGAGAAGTGGAATGGCCCATGAAACGGCAGCAGCACGACAGCTCCGCCGGTAATAGCGCTCAAGTCTTCGAGCACTGTCGCGGGAGTGGCATCGTCGTAGACGATCACGATTTCCAGTTCGGGGTACCGGTCCTCGGTCCACAATTCGCGTACCAACTCGACAACATGGCATCGCAGAAACCCGTGGATGATCGTACTGTCACCCCTGGTCGGCACGACGAGGCTGATCCGGGGAACCCGCTTCATCCTTCGGTGGATCCGTTGACCGATGGGCCGACCGGCCACCTCGACCGGCGAGACGTCCAGCAAACCAATGCCGACCCTCTCGCAGTGTTCGGCCACCACCTGACACCTGCTGGCTGCACTCGCGTCCACCCACGGTGCCTCGACCGGCTTGCGAGCAGCCCGCCGGCTCATGTAGGGCCCCGCGATGTGGACAGGATCAGGCAGCACCTCGGCCACCCGGAGCACCAGGTCGTACCAGGCGGCATCCGCCGTCTGCGGGCGCAGCCCACCGACGCGGCGGATGGCAGAAAGCGGCAGCATCGCCGACGACACGGCATACGGACATGAACGCAACAATTCCGGCGAGAAGTCCGGTTTGAACCAAACCTCAGCCCCGGCGCCGTTCGCGTAGGGGACGGCTTCGTCCGTGTACAGCCAACCGACAGTACCGGTACCGACCCAGTGGCGCAGTACGCCAACAGTATCGGCGCTCAACGTGCCTCCGGGCTCGACCACGCAGGCAAACTCGCCTGCCGCCATGTCGATGGCAGCAGTCAGCGGCAGACCAGTTGCGTCCGTCGCTGGCTCGATCACGGTGATCCGCGGCTCTGCCTGCGCCCACCTGGTCAGTCCCGCAACGACGTCGGCCGCGGCGCTGACGACCAGTCGCCATTCCCAGGCGGGATCGGTTTGCGCTGCCAGCGATGCGGCAGTGACGGAAATCCCATCGGATCCGTTGGCCACGGTAAGGACGCTGAGCAGCGGCAGGGCACTCACCCGCGCACCCGTCGGCGTCGAGAATGCGGCGAAACCTCCGCCAGTTGCGATTCGAGCGACGCGATTCGAGCCCTGAGTCGTTCAGCTTCGACCTGGTGTCGGCGGGCCGCTCCGGCCGCTATCGCGCGCGCTGTTCCTGCTTCCGCTTCCAGACCCTTGATGAGGTCGCGCAAGTACACAGCAGCGCCCTGAGGCACCGCGGCGAGCATCGATTCAGGCGTCGACGCCATGCCGCCGGACTCGTCACTCAACTGGCGCTCCTTCTTCGGTCCGCCGGGAGCCAGGCGGAGATCCGGGCCCATCATACTGACCCTCCGTGTTGGCCGGTCGCACCTTGGGCTCGTCGCAGGCTCCGTCGAAAGGCCTGGTCGGCCCGGCCGAGGCACTGGCAAGTAGTGCGACTTCCGCGTCGGACCAACGATGCTCGACGCTTGCGCCCGACGATGTCGCCGCGACGGCGGCACGTCAGCTCATCCGCACCCGTGGATCCAATACCGCGTACATCACATCCACGATGATGTTGGCCACTACCACGAGCACCGCCGCCAGAATCACCACCGCGATGATCACCGGCTCGTCCTGGGTCGTCACCGCCTGAACGGAAAGGCGCCCTACCCCGTTGAGCCCGAACACCTGCTCGGTGACGATCGCCCCGCCGAGCAGCGTCGCAACGTCGATGCCGAACTGGGTGACGATCGGTACCAGCGCCGCCCGCAGCCCGTGCCGGTAGGTCACCCGGCGCTCTGTCAGACCCTTGGACCGCGCGGTGCGGATGTAGTCCTCGCCCAGCACCTCCAGCATCTGACCGCGAGTGAGCCGGACGTAGACAGCCATGCTGGCGATAGCGAGCGTAATCCAGGGCAGCAGCAGGTGCAGGAACCACTGCCACGGGTCCTGGGTGAGCGGCACGTAGCCGCCGCCCGGGAACCAGGGCACGCCCCACACATGCAGCTTGTAGAACAGGAAGTACAGCAGCAAAAGGCCCAGCACGAAGGTGGGGAAGGACAGCCCGGTCAGCGCGAAGAAGGTGGCGAAGCGGTCGCCGAAGCTGCGGGCGTGGGTGGCCGAGTACACCCCGATCAGCACCCCGCTGATCACCCAGATGATGGCAGCCCCGATGGCCAGCGACGCGGTCACCGGGATCGCCCGTCCCAACAGGGTGGTGACGGGCTCGCTGCTGTAGTAGGAGTAGCCGAGATCGCCATGCAGCAGCCGCACGATGAAATGCCAGTACTGCTCATAGATGGGCTTGTCCAGGCCGAGTTGAGCGGTCACAGCGGCCACCAACTGCTGGTTCTGCCCGGCGAACTTGCCCAGCAGAAGCGTGGCCACATTCGGCGGGAAGATGAAGAAGATCGCGAAGACCACGATGGAAATGAGCCATACGACCAGGACGCCGGTGAGAATGCGGCGGATCAGGAATCGGAGCATGTCGGCCTACTTCGCGAACAGTCGCTCGGTGCGCGGGTCCAGCGCATCCCGCACGCTGTCACCGAGCAGGTTGAACGCCAGCGTGGTCAGGATCAATGCAACGCCTGGGAACACCAGGAACCACCACGCGGTGTGGTACAGATCGCCCTGCTGGGAGTCGTTCAACATATTGCCCCAACTCGGCGTCGGCGGAATGATGCCGACGCCCAGGTAGGACAGCGTCGCCTCGAACACGATCGACACCGGGATGAGCAAGGTCACATACACGATCACCGGTGCGATCAGGTTCGGCAGTACGTCGACGAACATGATGCGCAGGTTCCCGGCGCCCAGCGATCGAGCGGCCTCGATGTACTCCCGTTCCCGGATCGCCATGGTCTGACCGCGCACAATGCGGCCGACCGCCGCCCAGGAGAAGAACGCGATGACGGCGATCTCCATGATCTCGCTGGGTCCGACCACGGAGACCAGCGCGATCGCGAACAGCAGGAACGGGAACGCCAGCACCACGTCCATCAGCCGGGCCAGGACGGAGTCGACCACCGGGCCGAAGAAGCCCGCGCACAGCCCGATGATCACCCCGATGAGGACGGCAGCCACCGCCGCGGAAACACCGACCACCAACGACACCCTCGTGCCGTAGATGATCCGGACCAGAACATCGCGACCGAGACTGTCTGCGCCGAGCAGATGTCGATGCCCGGGCCCCACAGGCAACCCATTGACGTCGGTGCCGAAGTCTCGGTCCTGGTCGGTCGGCCCCCAGCCGATCAAATGAGACAGCGGACCGGCGAAGACGGCAACCAACACCAACAGCAGGATGAACACCGCACAGGCGATGGCAAGCCGGTCGTGTCGCAGCCGGGCAAACGCCAGCTGCCACGGGCTGCGGCCCTCAACAGACTGCAGCGAGGCGACCTCCTGGCCGGCCTGCGGGGCCTCGGACAGTTCAGTGGTGGACATCCCGGCTCCTTCCCTCACCCGTCCGTGGCGGTCGGTCTGTCGCCCGGCCGCGATTGCCCGGAGCCGGGTCCGCCGACCGGAGCCGCCAGCCCGCCGTCGGCTCGCTCCGCGGAGGAGATCGACGGATGAGCCAACGACAGGTCCTCGCCATCGGCGACCGGAAAATGGCAGGCAACGATGTGCCCCACCGGGTCACCGGCGGTCACCGCGAGCTCAGGCACGATCTCGACGCAGCGTTGCTGCGCTTTCGGGCATCTGGGATGAAAGCGACACCCGGACGGCGGCGATACCGGCGACGGCACGTCTCCGGTCAGGATGATGCGCCGACGTTGCTGCGCTCGGTCCGGGTCGGCGATCGAGGCCGCCGACAACAGAGCGTTTGTGTAGGGGTGCCGGGGCGAGTCGTACAGCGGGCGCCGGTCCGCCATCTCAACGATCTTGCCCAGGTACATCACCGCGACCCGGTCGCTGACGTGCTCCACTACCGAGAGGTCGTGAGCGATGAAGATGTAGGTCAGGTTGAACTCGGACTGCAGCTTCTCCAGGAGGTTGATGATCTGCGCCTGGATCGATACGTCCAGCGCGGACACCGGTTCGTCGCAGACCACCAGCTTCGGGCGCAGTGCCAACGCCCTGGCCACCCCGATCCGCTGCCGCTGCCCACCGGAAAAGTCGGCCGGAAAGCGGTTGTAGTGCTCCGGATTCAACCCGACGAGTTCCATCAGCTCCTGTACCTGCCGCTTGCGCTGTGCGCCGTCGGCAATGCCATGGATGGCGAACGGGTCGCCGATGATCGAACCGACCCGGCGCCGCGGATTCAGCGAGCCGTAGGGGTCCTGGAAGATCATCTGGATCTGTTGCCGGTACGGTCGCATCTGCTGGCGGCTCAACGTAGAGATGTCGTGGCCGTCGAATTCCACAGTGCCCGCCGTCAACGGATACAGCCGAGTGATGCACCGAGCCAGTGTCGACTTGCCGCAACCGGTCTCGCCCACCAGGCCGAGGGTCTCACCCCGCCGCACCTGCAGGTCGACCCCGTCGACCGCATGTACCCGTCCGACTTCCTTCTTGAAGATGATGCCGCGCCGGATCGGGAAGTACTTCACCACGCCGCGCAGCGTCAGCAGGATGTCCCCGTCGTCCTTCGTGGGCCGCACATGCTGCTTCGGTGTACTCATGAGCCTGTCTCCGGGTCCCTGGATCCTGCTGTCGTACCGGTCGCCGATACATCGGACACCGAAACGGCCACGGTCCCCGTTGCCGGGTCGGCCACTTCTAGCTTTGCGGCGAGTTCCGCCGCAGCGCCATGCCGGGCTGCAGCGGCCGCACGCTCGCGGACCGCGTCTGTCTCTGCGTCCAGGCCGACCAAGTCCCTTGGCAGCCAGCACGCCGACAGGTGGTCGGACTCTATCGATGCCAACGGTGGGATCTCCGTCAGGCACTTGTCCATCACGTACCGGCAGCGCGGGTGGAATGCGCAGCCGGATGGCACGTTGATCAGGCTCGGCGGCGCTCCCGGTATCGGCCGCAGCCGTTCTCCGACGCCGCTGGCGCCCGGAATCGACTCGAGCAAACCCTTGGTGTACGGGTGGTGCGGTCGGTAGTAGAGCGTGCGGCGGTCGGCCATCTCCACAGCCTTGCCCGCATACATCACCATTACCTTGTCGGCCATGTCGGCGATCACGCCCAGGTCGTGGGTGATGATGATCAGCGCGCTGTCGAACTCTTCCTGCAGATTCTTCATCAGCTCGATAACCTGCGCCTGCACCGTGGCATCCAGCGCCGTGGTCGGCTCGTCGGCAATGATCAGCTCCGGGTCCAGGGCCAGCGCCATCGCGATCATGGCCCGTTGCCGCATGCCGCCGGAAAACTGGTGCGGGTAGTCGTCTACTCTGCTGGCCGCCTGGGGGATGCCGACCATGGTGAGCAGCTCGATGGCCCGCGCCTTCGCCGCCGCCTTGGACACCTTCTGGTGGGCCCTGATCATCTCGATGATCTGCCAGCCCACCCGGTACAGCGGGTGCAGGCTGGACAGCGGGTCCTGGAAGATGGCAGCGATCCGTGCCCCGCGAACGGCCCGCAGTTCGGACTTCGTCATGGTCAGCAGGTTGACGCCATCGAACAGCGCCTCACCGGTCACTCTGGCGCCCGGGGTCAGCCCCATGAGTGTCTGGGTGCATACGGTCTTGCCTGATCCGGACTCTCCGACAATGCCGAGTGTTTGACCCTTCTCCACACTGAAGGACACACCGCGGACGGCCTGGACGATGCCGTCCGCGGTGTGGAACTTCACCGAGAGGTCCTTGACCTCCAGCAGGCTCATGCTCAGGTCAGCTGTTGCTCAGCCAGATCTGGGTCCAATCGTAGAAACTCGTCGGCGGCAGTTCGATGGCGTTGTGCACCCGCGACGAGCGGAAGATCGGCGTGGACTGCGTCTGGAACGGCACGATCACCGCGTCCTTCATGACCTGCATGTCGGCATCGTGCATGGCTGTCTGGACCTCCGCCGGGTCGGTCGAGGTCAGCGCCTTGTCGATGTCTGCATTGACCTGCGCGTTGTTGTAACCGCTCCAGTCGGTGGAGCCGGGGCCGTAGGTGCGGCCGTCGAACAGCGGGACCATCACGGACCTGGCGTTGTTACCGAACCAGTCGGGCACCCAGCCGGGCTCGGAGATGTCCCACGAACCGGACTTGGATGCCGTCGGGTCCGACAGGTACTTGCCGTAGTAGTCGCCGGCTGCTACCGGGACGCCCTCGGTGGTGACGCCGCAGGCCTTGAAATCGGCCTGGATGGACTGATACACGTTGGGGTGCTTGCCGGAGGTGCGGTAGATGTCCTTGATGGTGAGTCCGTTCGGGTAGCCGGCCGCCGCGAGCAACTGCTTACATTTGGCCGGGTCGCCCTGATCGTTCGGCGTCGGGTACGGGTCGTACTTGACGTAACCGACATTCCCTGGCGGGATGATCTGATTGAGCGGAGTGTTCAGGCTGTCGCCACCGTAGATCTTGCCGAGAGCCACCTTGTCGACTGCGTACTCCAACGCCTGCCGGACGGCCACCTTGCCGAGCGCACCGTTCGCGTTCGGCGACTGGGCATTGAAGACCAGGAACGGGTTGGTGTCGTAGTTGGGGTAGATGCCCATGCGCACGTCGTTGGACGACTTCAGGCCGGGCACATCCGCGGTCGGGACGGTGGTGTCCCATTCCAGATCCTGGGTGCCGGCGGCGATCTGCTGCTGGACCGCACTCTCATCTGGCCCCATGGTGACCTGGATTCCGTCAAGGTACTGGTGATGGACCGGGTCGCTGGCCTGGGTCCACGCCGGGTTCTTCGCTAGGGTGTACGACTGACCCGCAACGTATTTGGTGATCTGGTAGGGCCCGTCGGAGATGGTGTTCTGACGGAAATTCGCATCATCCGGCAAATAGCTCAGGTACTCCACCGGTGCAGCGGAGCAGAACGTCAGTGTCAGGATGTTCGGGAAGTCGCTGGCGGCGTTGACCAGGGTGAACTGCAGCGTCATGTCGTCGACGGCCTTGACACCGGAGATGTCGTGGGTAGTCAGGTAGGTCTTGAAGTCTGCGATATCGGCCTTGACCGCCGAGAATCCCTTGCAGTAGGTGTCCATCCCAACGATCACACCGATGAAGTAGCCGGGGGCGCCCACGGCATTCTTCGTCGGATTGCACAGGCGCTTGAAGCCGAGCACGTAGTCCTGCGCGGTGACCTGGCGGGCTGGCTGGGTGTTCCACATCACGCCCTTGCGAATGTGGATCGTGTAGGTCTTTCCGTCCGCGGACAGGCCGCCGTTGGCCACCGTCGGCATCTCGGTGGCGACGTCAGGTACCACCGAGACCGCGGTAGCGGGGTCGGTGGACGCCGGAGTGGTGAACAGCTGCCTGGTGAACGTGCGCATCAGGGTGTTGGTCACCGTGTAGTAACCCGCGGCGCTGTCCAGGTGGTCGACATCGGCGTTACCGATCACCTTGAGCGTGCCGCCCTGCACCGGCGTACCACCGGTGTTGGCGTTGGCCAACTGCTCAGGCGTCGCGCTCTGGCCGCCGCTGGGCGGCGCAGTCGATCCGGACGCGCTGGCACCGGCACCGGCACTGGCACTGGCGCCGGTGCTGCCACTGCCGCTGGCACTGGCACTGGCACTGGCACTGGGCACATTGCTGGTCGGTGAGTTGCTGGTGGGCGGCGCGGCGCCGCCCGAGGAACTCGAGCATCCGGTGGCGATCAACGCCACTGCCGCGGCTGCGGCCAACCAAGCGACTCGGCGGTGTCTGACGATCATTCGGGCCTCCACTCGTCTTCGGCAAACGGGAAGCCTCGGGGACAGGCGGGTGTAGCACCGGCGCGCGCTTGGAGCACGACTGCACGGTGGCGCCTGGGTGCCCCGCGGGGCACGGCACCTGCGCCGCCACCCCGCCCGGGGTAGCGGCTGCGGTGCGAAGCCCGACGGGCCCGCACCGGTTCGGTGCCGCGTCTCACAATAGGCACGCCGCAACGTCGACCGGTAGCCGTGTTGATCAACATTTCATCTCGAATCGGCAATGTTGAAGATCATTTCCGGACATCTCGATGGGAACCGGACGCCGCCAGCGAACACCTTGATTGTCACGTCGCGCCGGACTGGTCCAGGGCTGGTCCGGGGAGTCGAACGGTCGCGCACCGAAAATGCATCGGTGCCACCCGGCGGGCCCGGCAGAACGCGGCCACCGGCGCCCACTACGCTCCCGCCATGGCGAAGGACAACGAACCTCAGGAAGGCAACGCACCTCGGGAAGGCAACGCACCTCACGAAGGCGCAGCACAGGCACTGGCCGAGGAGGCAGCCGCCGCGCTCGCAAGCGCCACCGGGGTCTCGCACTACGACGTCGCCTTGGTGATGGGCTCGGGGTGGGCGCCTGCGGCGCGGCAACTCGGCGAACCGACAGCGTCGGTTCGGGTGTCCGAGCTGCCCGGGTTCACCGCCCCATCGGTGGCCGGGCACTCCGGTCAGGCGCTATCGATACCGCTCGCCGGCAAGCGGGCGCTGGTGCTGCTCGGCCGGACTCACCTCTACGAGGGTCGTGGCGTCGCCGCGGTGGTGCACGGGGTGCGAACTGCCGTTGCGGCCGGGGCGCAACTGGTGGTGCTGACCAACGCTGCGGGTGGGCTGCGCCAGGAGATGTTCCCCGGCCAGCCGGTGCTGATAAGCGACCACCTGAACCTGACCGCCACCTCACCCATCGTCGGTGCCACCTTCGTGGACCTCACCGACCTCTACTCCCCCCGGCTGCGTGCGCTGGCCAGGCAGATCGACCCGTCGCTGCAGGAGGGGGTCTACGCACAACTCCCGGGACCGCACTACGAAACGCCTGCCGAGATCCGGATGCTCCGCACCATGGGCGCCGACCTGGTCGGCATGTCCACCGTGCTGGAGGCCATCGCTGCCAGACAGGCCGGTGCCGAAGTCGTCGGCCTGTCGATGGTGACCAACCTGGCTGCCGGAATGACCGGCCAACCGCTTGACCACACCGAAGTTCTCGCCGCCGGCCGGGCGGCAGCCGAGAAGATGGGAACTCTGCTGGCGGACCTGGTGGCCAGGGCATGACGCGCCATCAAGGCCACCAGGATCACCGTCGACACCGCTCCACAACCCCGGCAGAGTGTTGTGAGGGATCTGCAACCGGGCGGGCGGCCCGGTGATGGCGGGCGGACTGACCTCCGCGGCGCGCACCGCCGCGGTCCGCTGGATCGCCGACGACCCGTCACCGGCGGACCGCGCGGAGCTACAGAAGGTGCTGGCGAGTGCGATGAGCGGCGACCCCGACGCGGTCGCCGACCTGGCGGATCGGATGAGCGCCCCGCTCGCCTTCGGCACCGCCGGACTGCGCGGGCCGCTGCGGGCGGGTCCCGCCGGGATGAACCTCGCCGTCGTCCGACGGGCGGCCGCCGGCATCGCCGCGTACCTGACGGCTAACGGCGGTACCGGCAGGATCGTCGTCATCGGTCACGACGCCAGGCGCCGATCGGCCGAGTTCGCCGCGGACGCTGCCGCCGTGTTGGCCGCGGCCGGATTCACCGCGCTGCTGGCGCCCGGGCCGTTGCCGACGCCGATCACCGCATTCGCCGTCCGGCATCTGGACGCAGCCGCCGGGCTGCAGGTGACCGCATCGCACAACCCCCCGCAGGACAACGGTCTGAAGGTGTATCTGCAGGCAGGTGCACAGATCGTGGCCCCGACAGACGCCGCCATCGAGGCCGCCATCGAGGCGGCCGGCCGGGCGATTGCGGTACCTGTCACCGGTATCCCGCAGCCGTGGCCGGACGCGCTGGTGCCTGCCTACCTGGAACGGGTGGCCTCGCTGCCCAGCGGGGTCAACAGAAACCTGTGCATCGCAGCCACCCCCATGCACGGTGTCGGCGGCGACACCTTGGTCAAGGCGCTGTTCCAGGCCGGGTTCTCGCAGGTGCACATCGTCGCCGACCAGGCGGTGCCGGACCCCGACTTTCCCACCGTCGCCTTCCCCAACCCGGAGGAACCGGGTGCTACCGACCACCTGCTGGCGCTGGCCGAGCAGGTGGGGGCCGATCTGGCGATCGCCAACGATCCGGACGCCGACAGGTGTGCCCTGGGCGTCCCGCTGCCCGGCGGCGGCTGGCGGATGCTCCGCGGCGACGAGACCGGGGTGCTGCTGGGCGACCGAGTGCTTGCCTCGCTGGATCGGGTGGCGCATCCCGATCCGCTGGTGGCCACCACTATCGTGTCCTCCTCGCTGTTGAAGTCCATCGCGGCCGCCCGCGGCGCCCGCTACGACGAGACCCTCACCGGGTTCAAGTGGATAGTGCGGGCCGGCGACGGCGCCGGAACCGGCCTGGTCTACGGCTACGAGGAGGCCCTGGGGCACTGCGTGGACCCCGACTACGTCAGGGACAAGGACGGGATTTCCGCCGCAGTACTGGCCTGCGACCTGGCGGCGGAGCTGAAGGCCGCCGGCCGAACCTTGCTGGACGCGCTGGACGATCTGGCGCGAGCACACGGACTGCATCAGACGGACCAGCTGTCGGTGCGGGTCGCCGACCCTGCCGTGATCGCCGCCGCGATGGCTCGGCTCCGAGCGGGAATGCCCGCCACGTTGCTCGGCGACCCGATCACCGAAGGCGCCGACCTGCTGCCGAAGACCGATGCAGTAGTGCTGCGCACTGCCCGGTCAAGGGTGGTGGTGCGGCCGTCCGGCACCGAGCCGAAGTTGAAGTGCTACCTGGAGTTGGTCACACCGGTCGCGGGTCCCGATGACCTGGCTGCTGCCCGGGAAGCAGGCAATAGCGACCTCGCCGGGTTGCGGGCCGAGGTCGCCGGACTCCTCGGGCTCACGGGCTGACCTGCCTCGCCTGGACCCCCGACCGGCCCGGATGCCACGGCAGTGGGCAGCCCTGGTCGACGGCTCCCGGTCAGTTCGTCCCGCCGGCCGTGTTCGGAGTGGGCTGCGGCGGGATGGAGTCGTGTCGTCCGATCGTCGACCGCGGCGGCGCCGACATCCCGCCCGACCCGCTGGCGAGTGAACCCGAACTGCTCGGGCTGACTGGAATCGCGGTCGCCATCGTGGCCGACGTCGGGGTGACGATTGTCGGATTGGCCGGACACCTGAAGATGTTGAATCGTGTGTGTAATTTATTTGTGGTTCTCTCGTGAACAGAAAGAAAGGGAAGTAATGGTGAAAAAGTTTGTTGCCAAATTCGGTGAGGGTATCAAGAATGCCTCCGACATTGGCTATCATATTCTGATCCTATGTCTGAGTGCGGGGATTGCGATGTCGCTCCCGACCGTGGCCAGAAGTTTTCTGACCTATTGGACGAGGGTGGAGAAGGAAAAACTGT
>CAJDUM010000058.1_pt1 | contig 20888 bp, 19 predicted proteins | sample 7390781 | NCBI WGS metagenome assembly CAJDUM01 (sample SAMEA7055661, study PRJEB34461) | soil metagenome | biome: terrestrial ecosystem; feature: Peninsula; material: soil | place: Antarctica | collected 2016 | reverse complement strand
CTTCCGGGTCGGCCAGGCCAGCGTGACGGCGTTGATCGGGCCCAACGGCGTGGGGAAGACGACATTGCTGCGGATCATCACCGGCGAGATCGCGGCCGAGTCCGGGGCGATCGGTCGGAGCGGTGCAATGGCCGTCATGCCGCAGTTCATCGGATCCCAGACCGGCGCCACCGGTGGTGGCCCATCCGGCGAGCCCGGCCCGGCGCGGACCGAGGACGAGAACACCGTTCGCGACCTGCTGCTGTCCGTCTCGCCGGCGTCGGTCAGGGACGCTGCCGGTGCGTTGGACGCCGCTGAGTTGACGATGATGACCGACGACTCGGAGCCGACCGCGCTCGCCTACGCCCAAGCCCTCGCCGACTGGGCCGACGTCAGCGGCTACGAGCAGGAGACCGCGTTCGACAAGGCCACTGTCGCCGCCATCGGGGTGCCGTACGACAGGGCCAAGTTCCGTGACCTGTCCAGCCTGTCCGGCGGGGAGCAGAAGCGGCTCGTGCTGGAACTGCTGCTGGCCGGGCCGCAGGAGGTACTGCTGCTGGACGAGCCGGACAACTACCTGGACGTGCCGACCAAGATCTGGCTGGAACGGCGGTTGGCAGAGTCGGTCAAGGCGGTGCTGCTGATCTCGCACGACCGTGAGCTGCTCGGCAACGTGGCCACCAGGATCGTCACCCTGGAGCCCGGTGCCGCCGGGGCGACGAGTTGGGTGCACGGCGGATCGCTGCGGACCTACCACGCTGCCCGCGAGGAGCGGAACTCCCGGCTGGAGGAGCTGCGCCGTCGCTGGGACGAGGAGCACCAGCAGTTGCGCGACCTGGTGTTGATGTACAAGAACAAGGCCGCCTACAACGCCGACATGGCCTCGCGCTATCAGGCGGCGCGGACCAGGCTGGCGAAGTTCGAAGCGGCCGGCCCGCCGCAGGCCGTGCCATTGACCCAGCGGGTCAACATGCGGTTGCGCGGTGGCCGGACCGCGAAACGGGCGGTGGTGTGCACGGATCTGGAGATGACCGGCCTGCTCCGGCCGTTCGATCTGGAGATCTTCTACGGCGAGCGGGTCGCGGTGCTCGGCTCCAACGGGTCCGGCAAGTCGCACCTGCTCCGGCTGCTGGCGGGCGGCGGATCGGACCCGGACATCGAGCACCGGCCGGTCGGTGACGAGATGCCGGCACCGGTGGCGCACACCGGGCGGGCAGTGCTGGGCGCCAGAGTGCGGCCGGGCTACTTTCGGCAAACGCACACCCACCCCGAGCTGGCCGGCAGGACGCTGCTGGAAATTCTGCATCGGGGAGATGAGCACCGCGCCGGCATGGGCCGGGAGGCCGCCGCGAGAGTGCTGGACAGGTACGGGCTGGCCCGTGCGTCCGAGCAAAGTTTCGACACGCTGTCCGGCGGTCAGCAGGCACGGTTGCAGATCCTGCTGCTGGAGCTGTCCGGTGCGACGCTGCTGCTGCTGGACGAGCCCACCGACAACCTGGACCTGGAATCGGCGCAGGCGCTGGAGGATGCGCTGGACTCCTTCGACGGCACAGTGGTTGCCGTCACCCACGACCGGGCGTTCGCCCGCACCTTCGACCGGTTTTTGGTGCTCGGCGAGGACGCGAGCGTGGTCGAGTCGGACCAGCCGCAGTGGCAGCTCGGCAGGGTGCGCCGGGCCCGCTGATCCGGACACTGCCTTCACCGCGCACCCGGAGTAGCGGCTGCGCGGCCGGAGTGGGACCTTTGTCCGCGCCGATTTCAGCGAAGCCGATTCTCGGTCGAACGGTGATCGCTTCGTGCGGACGGCGCAGCCACCGCAGCCCGCACCAGCGGCGTCGTGCGGAACTCGATCTCGGTCTTCAAGGAGATCACTGTTGCGGCTCGGAGCACCGAGCGGTCGCCCACCACCTCGTCGATCACCCGCTGCAGATCGGTGTTGTCCCGGGCGACCAGCCGGACCAGCAGGTCCGCCTGACCGGTGATGGTGTGCGCCTCGATCACTTCGGGGATCGACCCCAGGTGGATGATTACCGCCGACCGGCCCTGGTGCTGGGCGATCTCCAGGGAGACGAAGGCCGTCACCGGATAGCCAAGGCCGGCCGGGTCGACGGTTGGCGCCAGGTTGCGAATCACCCCGCCCCGCTGCAACTTGTCCAGCCGCGCCTGCGCGGTTCCTCTTGCTACGCCCAGTCGCCGCGACGTCTCCAGAACGCCGATCCGGGGCTCGGCCGCCAACAACCCCAGTAGCGCGGCGTCCAGCTCGTCGATGGCCATGATGTCCCCAACCGTCGTTCAGTGAACAAGTTGACCAGTAAATAATGAACTCTATAGGGCAACCTGCGCAAGGTGGGCAGTGCGCCGATCAACTATTGCTCAATCCGAACTCTGCGGGAAGGCTGCTGTCACACCGTGCTGTAACACGCGACCACCACTCGGAGGGACTACCCCATGCCCACCCGCACCGACCCCGTCCACACAGACACAGCCGTTACCGGAACCAAGCACTCCGGACTCAACATCACTCTCACCCCAGATGAGGTGGCCGCCAACCTGACGGCTGAACAACTGGCCCAGCTGGTCGGGCTTGTCGACTACGACGAGGCCAAGGACCCCTTCCCGGTCAACGCCATGGACGCCGTGGTCTTCGTCTGCGGCAACGCCACTCAGGCCGCGCATTACTACCAGTCCGCCTGGGGGATGAAGCTTGTCGCCTACTCCGGACCGGAGACCGGCAACCGCGACCACAAGTCGTTCGTGCTCACCTCCGGCTCGGCACGCTTCGTGCTGATGGGCGGTGTCGACCCTAACTCGGAGATGCTGGACCGGCACCGGAAGCACGGCGACGGCGTCGTCGACCTGGCGATGGACGTCAAGGACGTGGACAAGTGCATCGACCACGCCCGATCCCAGGGCGCGACGATCCTCGAGGAGCCGCACGACATCTCCGACGAGCACGGCACGGTGCGTCGGGCGGCGATCGCTGCCTATGGCAACACCAGGCACTCGCTGGTCGACCGCAGCCGATACGACGGTCCCTACCTGCCTGGGTACGTGGCCATGACGTCCAGCTTCGTCAAGCGGGACGGCGCGCCCAAGCGCATCTTCCAGGCGCTGGACCACGCGGTCGGCAACGTCGAGCTGGGCAAGATGGACTACTGGGTCGAGTTCTACAACAAGGTGATGGGCTTCGTGAACATGGCGGAGTTCATCGGTGACGACATCGCCACCGACTACTCGGCGCTGATGAGCAAGGTGGTGGCCAACGGCAACCACCGGGTGAAGTTCCCGCTCAACGAGCCGGCCGCCGGCAAGCGCAAGAGCCAGATCGATGAGTACCTGGAGTTCTACGGCGAGCCAGGCTGCCAGCATCTGGCGCTGGCCACCAACGACATCCTGCACACCGTTGACGTATTGCGCGGCGAAGGCGTGGAGTTCCTGGACACCCCGGACGCCTACTACGAGGACCCGGAATTGCGTGCCAGGATCGGCGAGGTCCGGGTGCCGGTGGAGGAGTTGCAGAAGCGCAAGATCCTGGTGGATCGGGACGAGGACGGCTATCTGCTGCAGATCTTCACCAAGCCGATCGGCGACCGGCCGACGGTGTTCTTCGAGCTGATCGAGCGGCACGGGTCGCTGGGCTTCGGCAAGGGCAACTTCAAGGCGCTGTTCGAGTCCATCGAGCGCGAGCAGGAGCGCCGCGGGAACTTGTAGGGGACTTCGTCATCCGCTACTCCGCCACCAGCAGTGGGTTTCGCCGCTTTGACACTGCATACTGCGGAGTAGCGGCATCGGTCTGGCGTTGCGCAGGGCCGCCAGGGATGACGGGGTCCGTGGCTCCGAAGCCAGCAGTGAGTTTCGCCGGTTTGACGCTGCATACTGCGGAGTAGCGGCAGGGAGCCAGGCTAACGACGCTGGGGTCAGCAGCGGGCGGGCCGGATCGTCCCGGTCACCTCGGCCAGTTGCAACCGCCCCCCGCTGACGGACGGCGCTGTCGCAGAGATCGTCACCGTGTCGCCGTCCTGCAGGAAGGTGCGGGTCTGACCGTTGGCAAGGGTGATCGGCTCGGCGCCGCCGACGGACAACTCCAGGAACGAGCCTGCGGTGCCCGGACCGGGGCCGGAGACGGTGCCCGAGGCGTACAGGTCGCCGTTGCGGGTGCTGGCGCCGTTGGCGGTCATCTGCGCGAGCATCTGCGCCGGCGTGTAGTACATGGTGGCGAACGGCGGCCGGGACACCACCGTGCCGTTCCATTCGACCTGTAGCGAGAGGTCCAGTCCCCACGGCTGTTCCGGGTCGTCGGCGAGGTAGTCCAGCAGCGGCACGGTGCGCGGCGGGGGCGCTGTCCTAGCCGCCTGCAGCGCGGCGAGCGGGGTCACCCACAGCGACATCGAGGTGGCGAACGACTTGCCGAGGAACGGGCCGAGCGGGACGTACTCCCACGCCTGGATGTCGCGTGCGCTCCAGTCGTTGACCAGGCAGACCCCGAAGACGTGGTCGGCAAAGTCGGCGATGCCCACCGGCTGTCCCAGCGCCGACGGCACGCCGACCACGAAGCCGACCTCGGCCTCGATGTCCAGCCGGCGGCTGGGCCCGAAGGTGGGAGCGGGATCGCCGGGCGGCTTGCGTTGCCCGCACGGCCGAATCACCTCGGTACCGGAGCCGATCACCGTTCCGGCCCGGCCGTGGTAGCCGACCGGAAGGTGTTTCCAGTTGGGCAGCAACGGCTCCGAGTCCGGTCGGAACAGCCGGCCGACGGCCGTCGCGTGGTGTTCGGATGCGTAGAAGTCGACGTAGTCGGCGACCACGATGGGCAGAAACAGCTCCACGTCGCCGATCCGGTACAGGTGCGGGCGCACCGCGTCTTCCGCGGACGGGTCGGTGAGTAGGCCGGTGGCCAGATCGCGCACCTGGCGCCACACGGCCGGCCCGTAGGACATCAGCGGATTGAGGATGCCCGCCTTCAGGATCGGGGCCAGGTCCCCTGCGTCGGGTGCTGCACTCGCCAGATCAAGGACGAAGTCGCCGATGCGCACTCCGACCCGGCGGAACCCGCCGTCCACCGCGAACACTCCATACGGCAGGTGATCCACGTCGAATCCTGAACCGGCGGCCCCCTCGACCCAGCTGTGCGCGCCGGCGGGCACGGCATCGGCTGGCACGGAATCGGCAGGGTTCGGCTCGTTGCCGGCCATGTCGTTGTGCGTCGCGTCGAGCTCGTTGCCGGTCATGTCGTTGTGTGTCACGTCGTTGTGTGTCGCGTCGTTATGTGTCACAGTGCCTCCCACGGATCGATGACGCCCAGTTCGGCCAGTTCGGCCAGCGGCTCGGTGACGCCGCAGCAGCCGAACGAGGTGAAAATGCTTCGCACAGCGGCGACGTCGGCGGCGGACCAGCTGCGTACTGCCGTGGCCAGCCCGGGGCCGTCGGTGCTCAGCAACTCTCGGATGATCGCACCCTCGCCGGTGCGCACCAGCGCACCACCACCCACGGTCGCTCCAGGGCCGATGCCCGGGCCCGCCTCGGCACCATCGCCCGCCATCGCGCTGTGCACCGCGGCAAACACGTTCAGCACGCCGTACTGCATCGACCCGCCGGTCCCGTGCGGGCCGGTCACAGCGTGATGCAGCCCGGCGGTGAACTTGATCGGCATGTTTGCCGCCACCGCGCCGGCGATCACCGCGGCCAGCGTGTGGGCGTCAGGAGTGGAGGTTGGGGTGGTGCCGCCGGTGCGAAACTTGCCCCGGAGCAACCGGTCGGACGCACTGCGCCAGCGCGCTAGCGCGGCCAGCACAGCGGCGGGGTCGGAGCCATCGAACTCCAGCGCCGCGCCCATTCCGGGTGCCAGCATCGCGTCCAGTGCCGTGATCGTCGGTCTCGGGTTGACGGTGCCCGGCGGCAGCGGCATCTCCACCCCGACCACGGACACACCAGGCACGTCGGCGAGTGAGGTCAACGCCGCCTGCAGCGCCGGCAACGGATCCGCAGCCGGCGCGATCAAGACAATTTCGAGCGGCTGCGCTCGATCGCCCTGCGCCGCCTCCAGCTGTGCTTCATTCAGCTGTGCTTGAATCAGGAGAGTTTCAGCAAGCTGTGTTTCATCCAGCTGGGTTTGACCCACGAGTGGCAGCAGATCGCCGTGCCGACCCGCGGGCACCAGCAGTGGCCCGATCCAGTCGGCCAGCCCCGAACTCCGGATCCGGCGATGCGCTGCCACTGCCGAGGGCAGCGGGGCGAGGCCCGGTGGGAACACCGCGGCGTCGTCGACGAGCAGGCTGACCAGTCCCGCGGGTGTCGTCGGCGGTGCCGCCGCCTGAACGGGACGTCCGGCATTCCGCAGCCGGGGCTCGTCATTGAACAATGTGTCCACCTCCAGCCCATTTGAACAGGCACATATGTGCAACCACCGCGGCCGGACGGGCGAGACTTGACACATCTACGACCTTAGCCAAGGGTCGAAGGTAAGCGAAACGGTCCGCGGTGGGATCCGGCGGTCATCCCACAGTGATCCCACAGTGATCCGCCAGTGATCCCACCGTGATCGAGAGCTTGCCGCCCCTTTGGAGGACACCGTCATGGCCTACTACCGCAGTGTTGGCGATATCCCGCCGAAGCGCCACACGCAGTTCCGCGGCGCAGACGGAGGGCTGTTCGCCGAGGAGCTGATGGGCGAGGAAGGCTTCTCCTCCGATTCCGCGCTGCTGTACCACCGCGGCATTCCGTCGTCCATGGTGGACGCGCGCGTGTGGGAAATGCCAGACCTGTCGACCACCCCGAACCACCCGCTCAAGCCGCGGCACCTGAAATTGCACGACCTGTTCACCGGCGACGATCCCGGCGCCGGAGTCGACGCCGTCACCGGCCGCCGGCTGGTGCTGGGCAACGGCGACGTGCGTATCTCCTACGCGGTGTGCAAAGAGCCGAGCCCGCTGTACCGCAATGCCATCGGCGACGAGTGCGTGTACGTGGAGGCCGGCGCCGCGACAGTGCAGACGGTGTTCGGGGAGCTGTCCGCCCGACAGGGCGACTATGTGATGATCCCGCAGGCAACGGTGCACCGCTGGGTACCGGACACGAGCGCAGGACCACTCCGAGTGTATGCGATCGAGGGCAATTGCCACATCGGGCCGCCGAAGCGCTACCTGTCGCGCTACGGTCAGCTGCTGGAGCATTCCCCTTACTGTGAAAGGGATCTGCACGGGCCCACCGAACCGCTGCTGGTCGACGGCACCGATGTCGAGGTCTATACCAAGCACCGCGGCAATGGGCCCAGCGGCATCGTCGGCACGATCGTGGTGAACACGACGCACCCATTTGACGTGGTCGGCTGGGACGGCTGTCTGTACCCGTACACGTTCAACGTCTCGGACTTCGAGCCGATCACCGGGCGGGTGCACCAACCGCCGCCGGTGCACCAGGTGTTCGAGGGCAACAACTTCGTGGTGTGCAACTTCGTGCCGCGCAAGGTCGATTACCACCCGCTGTCCATCCCGGTGCCGTACTACCACTCCAACGTCGACTCCGACGAAATCATGTTCTACGTCGACGGAGACTACGAAGCGCGCAGGGGATCCGGCATCGGCAAGGGTTCCATCTCGGTGCATCCGGGCGGACACTCGCACGGGCCGCAGCCCGGCGCAGTGGAGGGATCCATCGGCAAACACTACTTCGACGAGCTCGCGGTGATGATCGACACCTTCCGGCCGCTGGAACTCGGCGAGGCCGGCACCGCTGTTGACGACGGGCAGTACGCGTGGAGTTGGTCGGGTCGAGGCCCGGGTGGCTGAGCTTCTGCGGCCCGGTGCTGAGGCCGGGTGCTGCGGCCGGGCGCCGAGGCTGGCGGCGGGTTCGGCGCTTGACGTTCAGGACGAGGGATCTTCGTCATCGGCCGGGTAGGTCGCGCTGATCCGGTAGCCACCTTCTGCGCACTCCACTCCGGTGACGTGCCCGCCGGCCACGCCCACTGACAGCAGCTGCTCGATCAGATCCGCACCGTCCAGCGTGACCGGCTCCAAGCCGGTGCCCCGCCGCTCGAACTCGATGCGCGCCCGGTGCCCGCCTTCGGTGATCTTGGTCAGCGAACCAGTGGAGGCGAGGGACGCGCGAGCGACGCCCAGCAGGCCCAGCGCCTCGTCCATCGCGGACACCAGCGGCCCGCTGTTCGCCTCGCACATGGCCCCGATCAGCTCTGGCCTGGAGCCGGCGACCCTGGTGCCGTCGGCGAAGGAGGATGCGGCCAGCGACAGTGCCAGTGATCCGCCCTGCATGCCGACCTGGGCCAGGGTGAGAGCCAACAGGTGCGGCAGGTGCGAGATCCTGGCCACTGCGTCGTCGTGGGCGGCAGCCTCGACCGGCACCACCCGGCAGCCCACGGCCAGGGCCAGGCCCGCCACCTGCGCCCAGGCGTCAATGTCGCTGCCCTGGCGCAGGCAAGTGACCCACGCGGATCCAGCGAAGAGGCCGGCGGTGCCGGCGGCCCACCCGGACTGCGCGGTGCCGGCCATCGGGTGCGAGCCGATGTACCGGGCGGTCGGGGCGAGCGTGGCCACTTGCTCGGCCACTGGCCCCTTGACGCTGCCGACGTCGGTGAGCAGCGCCCGCGGAGTCCTGGCGTCGATGTGGCTCAGCAGTGGCCCAAAGGCGGTGATCGGGGAGGCCAACACCACCAGCGCGTCGATGGCAGCGGCCCGGTCCAGCACCTCGTCCAGGGTTTCGAGCACCTCGAACCCGTCCGCCGAGGCGGCAGCCCTGGTCGCCTGGCTCGGCGACCAGCCGAACGACGGCAGGTGCGCGGCGCCGGCGCGCAGCAGTGAACCGCCGATCAGGCCCAGTCCGAGCACGCACAGTCCGGCGGGCAGCACAGTGTCGCGTCCGGTAGCGGCGTCGCTGTGGCGGTGGTGCGCGGTGTCGTGGTCGCCGGTTGGCTGGTGCGGTTGCGCAAGTGCCATGCTTTGCATCCTTGCGTGGCCGGGCGCGGACTGACGACCGGGGCCTGCCGGAGCGGTCGAGCCAGATGTAGAGGTAGTGCCGGCCGATTCGTCGTCGACGCGCGGCGGGTCGGTGGTGGGCAGTCCGTCAGTGCCGATCAAACGTGGCGCTCGGGAGGAGCGCTGATCAGCGGAAACTGCTAACTCTTGGCTGAGACTGGCGTGCTCCCGTACCGTTTGCCACGTGAGCACAGAGGGATTGGCCGTGGCCGTGGTCCGCGAGGACGGGAAGTGGCAGTGTTCGCTGCTGTCCGAGGCACTGCTGGAGGACCTGGACGGGGTGATCACTGCGCTGCGTCGGCTGGCAACCGAGGGTGCCGTGTTCGCGATGCTGGCGGTGGACGATGAGTTCTTCGCAGTTGTCCGACCAATCCCGGGCGGGGTGTCCATGCTGCTCTCGGACGCCACTGCGGCGCTGGACTACGACCTGGCCGCCGACATGCTCGACCTGCTGCAAGTTCCCACGCCGGACGAGGACGAGGCCGATGAGGACGCTTGGCCGGAGGGCGACCTGGCGATCCTGGTTGACCTCGGTGTTCCTGAGCAGGAGATGCAGTTGATCGTCGAGAACGACGAGCTGTACCCCGACGAGCAACTGGCGATGCTTGCCCAGCGGTGCGGATTCGCCGACGAATGGGCCGATGTCGCCGGAGACTGACCGGTCGACGGGTGCGGGGCCGTCCGCGAACGACGCTGTCCCTTCGGCAGCCGGATCCGGAGATGAGCGAATGATCCGCGCCGCGCTCGGCCAGGCCAGACTCGCTCCGTCCTGCGGCGACGTTCCGGTCGGCGCCGTGGTGGTTGACGCGGCCGGCATCATGCTCGGCGTCGGCCACAACGCCAGGGAGGCGAACGCCGATCCGACAGCGCACGCCGAGATCGTGGCGCTGCGCGCCGCGGCCGCGACCGTGGGCACCTGGAACCTGGCCGGAACCACTCTGGCGGTGACGGTGGAGCCCTGCACGATGTGCGCCGGTGCGATCGTCGCGGCCCGGGTGCAGCGGCTGGTGTTCGGCTGCTGGGAGCCCAAGACCGGCGCCGCCGGATCCCTATGGGATGTGCTCCGGGATCGCCGGCTGACCCACCGGGTCGAGGTCCGCGGCGGAGTGCTCGCCGATGAATGTGCTGCGCTGCTGGAGCAGTTCTTCGCTGCTCGGCGGACCTGAGGCTTGTCCGGCGTTCCGCCGGGGTCCGGTACGATCGGCGACGGTAGCGTGTCCGAGCGGCCTAAGGAGCACGCCTCGAAAGCGTGTGAGGTGAAAGCCTCCGTGGGTTCAAATCCCACCGCTACCGCCACCTGGCCTGGGGAAACGTCGGGCTCGCCGATCAAGCGGGGTCGACGATTTCGTCGGTAGTCTCATTTCTACTCTCATTTGACCTCCGCTTCACCACCGCTGCGCACCCTCAAGCGCTGGCCGGGAGTCCTGGCAGCACATACGGAGCCGGGGTGCGTTGCGACTGGGACTGCGCATCTGTTCGACGCTTGACGTCGTTATCGGAACAGGCGCCACCAAGCGCCAACGGCCTTGAGGTCTTCGGCCATTGCTTTGATCATGGCCGTGCGCTTGGCATCCACTGCTGTGGCGCTGGGCGAGGATGCCACCGAAGTCGGTGTCGGCGCTGATCAGCACACGACGGTCGGAAGCGGCCGCATCCAGCACCTCTGGATCGGCAGCGCTGATCAGCCCAAGATCGCGGACGTGCACCACGTCGTGACCTGCGGATGCGAGCGGGCACACGAGCAGCGGCGAGAGGTTCTCGTCGAGCAGGAACCTCATGCCGTGTGGCGTAAGGGCAGCTCGCGCTCTCGTACGGCCTGGGCCGCGTAGCGTAGCGCCTCAGCGACGTCTTCGATCTCAAGGTCAGGCAGTTCGGTAACGATCTCGGCCGGGCTCATGCCGTCGGCGACCATCGCAACAACGGTGGCGACGGGGATCCGCAGACCGCGGATGCACGGCATCCCGCCCATGACCTGCGGATCCACGGTGATGCGCTCGAACGCCATGCCGGCGAGTGTATCGGGGGACGGCCTACCGCGTGGTGCCCGCTCGCGCTTCATTCGGCGCGGCGCTATCGCTGCGCCGAAGGCTCGGCCCGGCGGGCGGTGCCTTCCTGTCGCATCCCGACAGGAAGGCTCGTCAGGGCCAGGTCGGCGTGGCTGCCGGGTCGCCGGTCGACGCAGGCGTCGTGGAGGATGGCTACCTGGGAGCCGGGCAGCGCGGTGACCCAGGTCCGATGGTTGCGCATCGACCGACGCGCCGTCGTGCGCAACAGCCCGGGCGTGGCACAGGCAGATGATCGCGCATCCGGTGGCCGGGATGTCCAGCACCACATCGATGTGCACTTTTTCCACTGGCACCGTCGCCGGCACTCGCCAGTAGTTGACATGCTCGATCGCCCATTCCACGGTGTGCTGACCCCGCATCCGGTCCAACAGGAACCGCGGACCGACCGGCGTGTGGGCGCGGGCGGTCGCGGTCGGCAGCATGTCGTCGTCGACGCCGATGTAGTGATCGGTGTCGGGCCGCCAGGCGGCCGGAAAGGCCGGATACTGGGCGCTGGCGTTCTCTGCGCAGTCGGCGGGCCGGCCCGGTGCACCAGTCGAGGGCCGCCTGGATGGTCACGGTCGTAAGGTGCTACTCGTCGAGGAACGCGACGAAGCCGGGTAGCAGACCGGCCGCGTCGTCGAGTTGGTGGCCGAGCCCGCGGTGCAGCGCCAAGTAGTCGGCGACATGTCCGCCCAATCTGGTCATGCCGCCGTCTCCGGCCATGGGCGGGCGATCCAGCGCAGCGTGTCGAGGTCGACTTTGGCATAGACGGCGGTAATGGCCAGGTCCTGATGCCGCAGCAGTTGGCTGATTGCTGTCCGGTCGGCTCCGCCCCGAAGCATCTGCCCGGCCAGCGCGTGACGTATCCGGTGCGCCCCGAACTGGCAACGCGATGGTCCCTGGTGAGGAGTCTGTCGCCCTGCTCGGTGGCCTCGTGGATCAAGGCTGTGTCGCTGACCGACTGGCCGCGCGACTCACCGTAACGTTCGCGCACGCTGACGATCTGCCAGCCCGTGCGGCGAAGGGCGGAGGGATTGGGTGGGCGGCGAGGGCTCGGTCGATGAAGAACCGCACATCCTCCATGATCAAGCTGCGAGTGCCGTCAGCTGCTTGATGTCGATCTTCGACAGATCGAAATCCTGCGCCGCATCTCGGTAGTCGCCGCCGGCGCGGATGCCGCTGAGGATGTCTTGGACCCGCACCCCGATCGGGGCGACGGTGTGCTGACCCCAGTTGACGTCCGGATCTACCTCGACGTCGACCTCACCGAACTGCGGCAGCCTGATCTTCCGGACCCAGCCGCCGTCGTAGGTGATCGTCTGTAGGTATTGCTCGACGGCTTCAGTGAACACGAGCTGGCCGTTGCGGAGGACGACCAGTTCGCTGATTCCGCTGGCGGGATCCTTCGCGCCGAATGCGCAACTGGCAGTCCAGATGTTCGTCGACGCACCTGTGGCCGCACCCCTGCTGTGACGCCAAGCGCGGGCGGCGAGCGCTCAGGGTAGCGCGGGAGTCGCGGACGTGACGGAGTCGTGGCGCGGCGGGAACATACAGCCCGCGCCGCAGCGTCGGTGATCCGCCAGCCGGGAGGCGACTTCCTCACCGACCAGATCTGCCTGAGCCTCGTTGAGAAGTTGTGGGCTCAATGCCATGGCCGTGGTCGGTGCCGGCAACACGTTGATTCTCGGATTGCCCTCCCACAGGTCGGCGATGACGCGGTCCCGGCAGGCCTGTGACCCGGACCGAAGTGCGACGATCAGGCGGGGGATCCGCTGGCCGCAATGCCCATACGGCGTCGTTGACAGGCTGGCCACGGGCTCGTCGGCCAGCCTGCCCCGCCAGCGCTCGACGACCTGCGACCAAGCGGCGAACTGCGTGTCCTGGTCGGCGCTCATGGCGACCTGGACCGCTACCAACAGACCCACCAGTTCCTCGCGGCCAACCTTGGCGATTCGCCCCACACAGTGTTCGGTGCTTCCGTTGACTCGGCATGCGCGGATCAGCGGTGCGCGGCCGACGATCAGGCCCGTCGACGTGGGGCCGCCAAGGCCTTTGCCCCCGCTGAAGATCGCGAGGTCGGCACCGCACTCGCGCGTTAGTGTCCACAGCTGCGCAAGCGGCGGAATCTGGTCGGCTGCGTCGACCACCACCGGCACACCCAGATGGTGCGCGGCATCGACGGCCCGGCGCAGCTCATCAAGGTTGTCATCGCGGAAGACGTTCGGGAACCAGAGCAGCGCGACATCGTCCGCTCGGACATCCTGCGGCGAATCGATGGTCCGGATTCTCGCCCCTGCCATGAAGACGCTGTTGACGTAGTCGTTGTCCTGTCGGGCTTCGGTCCCGGCGAGTCGGCCGGACAGATGCTCGCGCCAGACGGCCACCGGCCGGCGCGCCTGCGACGACCGCGGCCAGCGCGCCGCCGCGTCGGCGTCGCATCCCACCAGCAGTGCGGCACTAGCGACCATGAGGCCAGCTGCCGTACCCGCGACGACACACGCCGCCTCGTTCCGGGTGATTTCCGCGAGACGCTGGCCCACTTGGTCGTGGAGCTCTTCCACGTCGAGGTAGACCTGACCCGCGGCCGACATCGCCTCCCTGACGCGCTCATCCAGGGTGGCGCCGCCCAGACGGGATTGCGCGGCGCCAGCATTGAGCACCTGCCGCACGCTGACGCCGCCGAACTGAAAGTTCCCCGTCATTCGCACCCATACCCTTCTTTACGTCTGCCGAGACGGTATCGACACCGGCCGGACACAGCCTAGAATCATGAGCAATATAACTGTTGCTACTGACACGTCGGCGGGAGCGCACGCGATGGAAACTTCAGTGCCGACTGCGACCAGTGATTCGGCGCACCATTTCGTCGGCATCGCGCCCATTGACGAGAGCCGGTTTCGTCGGGCACCAGAGCCTCCGCTGCCGTCGCACCGCCGATGCAACTAACGGAACAGGACGCGCCCATGCCTGCATCAGCCGGCCGCAAGCCCAGGGTCGCAGCCCTGTGCTCCGTGTACTTTGCCGGATCCCATGCAGATGTGATCCTCAGTCGCCTACTGGACGGCTATACCTTCGACGGTGCTCTTCACGAGTCGCGCATCGAGCTCGCCTCGGTGTACCTGGAGCAACTCGGATCCAGCGACTACGAGCCGATCTCGCGCGCGGACGTCGGAGTGAACACGCTTCACGCCCACGGTGTGCCGTTGTTCGGTTCCGTGGGTGAGGCATTGGCGCTCGGCGGCGACGGAGTGCAGGTCGACGGCGTGCTGATCATCGGCGAACACGGCGATTACGGGTGGGGCGAGTTCGAACAGAAGCTGTACCCGCGAAGGCGTCTGTTCGACGCGAGCGTAGCCTCGATGGTCGCCGCCGGTCGACGCGTCCCGGTCTTCGTGGACAAGCAGCTCGCCTGGAGTTACCCGGACGCGCTGAGCATGGTGTCAGATGCCGAGCGCCTTGGCATCCCCATGTTGGCTGGCTCCTCGGTGCCGCTGACATGGCGTCGTCCGCAAGGGGCGAATTGGCCGCCGGGCCGCGCGGCGACCGACGCCTTGGTGATCAGCCTCGCCGCATCGGAGCCCGGCTGCCGGCCCACAGAGATGAGCGGTTTCCACAACCTGGAGTTCATCCAATCCCTGCTCGAACGCCGGTTAGGCGGCGAGACGGGCGTAGCGTCAGTAACAGCTGCGACGGGGTCGCGCCTATCACCTGTCCTCGCATCAGCCGCGATCGACGTCGAGCAACTGGGCTCTACCCTTGCTGCTCTGTCCATCCGGACCGACGATCCCCTCGCGTTCGTGATCAGCTGCGCAGATGACCTGTTCCTGATCGAGTACAACGACGGCACTGCACTGACTGTGATCAACCTGGACCTGCCGGGCCCGCACCGAATTGCCGGTGCCGTACGAGGACCAACCGACAGCCTTGTGTGCGAAGCGTGGTTCGCGGATCCGGCGCACGGCAATTTCACGTTCCTCGTTCGTCAGATCGAGCATCTGATGCTGACCGGCAGGCCCCAATACCCGATCGAGCGGACCCTGCTGACGAGCGGCATCACGGAAGCAGCCTTGCGCGCGCGGCACGAGAGGCGAACGATACCCACGCCCCATCTGGCGCTGCGGTATCAGGCCCCGCCCGAGGTAGCAGATACCGGAGTCGATCAGCCGGCTCCCGTTCCGTGCCAGTAGAACGATGGCAGCGCACACCATCACCATGAACACCACATCACCTGTAGCCCAGAGCCAATCGGAGGCGTAGCAGTGACGAAGCATGACACCGAAAGCGGCTACGCGCTGTTCGATTCGATGGACCGGGACACGCTCAGCGCGTGGGCATCGACGGCAACCGTTGTTATCCCGTTGGGATCGACCGAGCAACACGGGCACCATCTGCCCACGCGCACCGATGCCACGATCGTCGAGGCGTTGGCGCGAGGTGCGGCGGAGAAGGCCGGCGAGCGAGGACGGTTTCTCGTCACGCCCACCCTCGCCTATGGATGCTCGCATCACCATGTGCCGTTCGGCGGGACGCTGACGGTGACGGCGGCAACGTATGTCAGCCTGATCTGTGACGTCGTGTCCAGCCTGGCACAGCAGGGATTCCGCAGCGTCGTCCTGCTCAACGGGCATGGAGGCAACGACGCACCGATCCGGGTCGCTGTCGACCGGCTTACTAATGAACTCCGATGCTCCGCACACATCGCGGCCGCCTCCTACTGGACAGTTGCCGCCGCAGCAGCCCCATCCCAAAAATGGGAGCCGGGGCACGCCGGTAGCTTCGAGACCTCGATGATGCTCACACTGGCGCCAGAGCTGGTAGACCTGACGCGGCGTCCGGCCGACGCAGACTCCGTCACACCCTTAGGGAAGACCGATATCGAAGGCGCAAAAATCGGACGGCCAGGACTCTGGGAAGCCAGCGACGGCCGGACCGACGACGCCCGGCACGCGTCGACAGCCGAAGGCGTTCGCATCATCGAGCAAGCCACCGCGGCGGTAGCGGACTTCTTGGTGCGGTTCCATCTCTCGATACCTGTCGCCCAGGCATGAAACCCGCGTTTGGCAGCAGGTTCGAGTCGCTAACGGAAGCCGCCGAGCGACACGCCTTTGTTGATCGACCGGTTGAAGATCAGGTACACGACCGCAATCGGAATCGTCGCCATCGTCAGGCCCGCGAACATCGCGCCGGGGTTGCTGAGCCACTTGTCCTGGAACGAGAGGATGCCGACGGGAATCGTCTGAGCTGCGGAATCCTGCAACAGCGCCAGGCCGATCAGGGTCTCCCCCCACACCCAGATGAGGTTGAGGAGGGACACCGCGCCGAGCGACCCGATCGAAAGCGGAAGGACCATGCGCAGAAAGATCCCCACCGGGCCCAGTCCGTCGATAGCGGCAGCCTCGCGGATATCATCGGGAAAGTCGACAAAGAACGCGTGCAGAATCAGAATGGTCGTCGGCAAGCAGAGGAATCCATACAGCACGCCGAGAGCAACGGGGCTATTCAGAGTGCCCAACGCGCTGAAGGCCTGGAAGAACGGGATCACCAGCGCGATCGCCGGAACCGTCTGCGCGACGAGCGCTGGAAGCATCGCACGGCGCCGCCAACGCGGCGGGAGCGCTGCGGTGAAGTAGGCGGCAAATGCTCCGACAACTGCGGCGATCACGACTGATTCGCCCGCGACGACGAGCGAATTGCGGGCGTAGACAGCGAACCCGGACCCACCCGGCGGGCCCTGCCACGCCTCGGTAAAGTTCTGCGGCACCCAGTCGCCGGAGAGCCCGAGCGGGTCGTTGTAGAGCGCCGCGAGCGACCGGAACGCGAGCAGGATCATGGCAACGAACGGCAGCACGATGGCCAAGGTCCAGATGAGCTTTAACAACCCGGACGTAGCAGTGCTGGGCAGTGATCGCGTACTCATGCAATGTCACTTCGCGAGTTGACGAAGCGCAGCCCGATGAGGCCCGCCGCGACCAGCACCACGCTCGAGACGACGCCGATAGCCGATGCCGCGCCGAAGTTGAAGTCCCGGAACGCATCGGTGTAGAGGCGCACCGGCAGGATCGCCGTGCTCTCGACGGGGCCGCCTCGGGTCAACGCCCAGATCAGGCTGAACGAGTTGAAGTTCCAGATCAATTCCAGGACGGCGAGCATGACCAGAACTGGCTGGATCATCGGGATGGTGACGTACCACGCCTGCCGCCAGCCGACTGCACCGTCGAGCTGCGCGGCTTCGTAAAGATCGACCGATATCCGGCCGATCGCTCCGATCAGGATCAGAAACGGGAACGCGACACCTGCCCAGATCGCGACGGCCATAACGGCCCAGCGCGCCTGGTCCGGTGAAGCAAGCCACGCGTGCGAGTTCCCCAGACCGAACAGTCCGAGAACACCGTTAACTGCGCCCGAGATCGGCTGGAACGCGAAGCTCCAGAATACGGCGATCGCGGTACCCGGTGCGATCGCCGGAAGAAACCAGATGACGCGCAGCATTCCGGCGAGTCGGCCCTGGCGGACTGCCATGGCGGTGACAGTGGCCAGCACCATCACGCCGAGCGTAACGACCACCGCGAACAGGATCGTGATCCGAACAGAACCATAGAAGGTCGGATCCGTGAGCAGGTTCTTGTAGTTCGCCAAGCCGACGGGCTTGGGTTCACCGATGCCCGGCCACTCGGTGAACGAGAGCCGGATGGTCCCGATGAAGGGCACCAAATACACTGCCAGGATTGCAATAGCAGCCGGCAGGCTGACTACGATAACCAGCGGCAGACCGATTCCACCGGCTCGCTTGGCGCGGCGCGTGCGACTGGGTGGCATCATGTGCTGTGCGTCATGGGGTGACGGATTCCTCTGATCGATCGCTGCCGCTGGTGGTCCGATCGAACCGCCAGCGGCAGCTTCGTCCTACCGGTCAGGAACCCGCGCGAAGCTTGTCGCGCTCGGCATCCAATTCCTGGCCAACTTGCTGCGCGGTCTTGGTTCCGAGCAGCACCGCCTGGACTTTCGAGTCGATCTGGTTGAGTTGGCCGGGGGTGACCGAGCCCCAACCGACGTAGCTACCATTGTCGGCCACAAACTTCAGAATTCCACTGGGATCCTTCACGTTACCGGCCACCTTGATACCGGGCATGGCCCCGTCAATAACATCGGGAATCTTGGCTTGGATCTCAGGACTCATCAGGAGCTCGAGAAACTTCTTGGCCATATCCGGATTCTGAGCATTCTTCGGGATGACGAACGTGTTGCCGTTGTATACGATCGGCAATGACTTCTGCGAAGCGTTGATCGGAGGCAGCAGCACCCAGTCGAGGTTCATGGTCTTGTTGGCAAGTTTGTTCACCGCATTCGGTGTCAGCGCATGGCCCATGATCATGCCGGCTTTCCCGGACGCGAACAGTGCCTGCGTCGAGGCGTTGTTCATGCCTAACACGCCGTCCTGGAACATCTTGTCGTCGTTCATCTGCTTGATGCGGTCGAAGGTGGCCGCGAACTCCGGGTCCACGTATTTCGCGGTGATCGGCACGCTCGCGTTGAAATTTGTCGCATAGTTGTTGAACTGCTCAGGCGTGGCGGAGGTCGGCAAGAACGCATCGGTCATCCAGCTCCAATACTGCTCACCGCCGCCGGGGATTAGTAGTGGCTGATATCCGCCCGCGCGCAGTGCGTCAGTGATCTTCTTCAGGTCGTCCATCGTCGGGATTGAGTGACCGGCCGGATCCGGAATGCTCAGCGCCTTAAAGACATCCTTGTTGTACCAGGCGAAGCCGTAGTAGACGTTGCTGATATCGACAACGTAGGGCGTGCCATTCCACTTGAGCGAGGCCGCCAGCGAGGGCCCATACGCCTCGTCCAACCCCGCTGCGCTCCAGACATCGTCCAACGGTGTCAGCTGATTCGCCTTGAGCAGTTGGGGATACACGTTTCCATTGATCGGAGCATCTCCGATGTCAGGAGCTTTGCTCGCGGTGAGGACTTGCAAGTTCGTGCTGGTCTCCTGGTCTGCGCTCACCTGCTGGTAGGTGATCTTCAGGCCGGGGTTCTGCTTTTCGAGCTCGTCTCCGACCAACTGCGTCAAGGGCGCATAGTAGGACGAGGTCTGGACGGTGAGCGTCTGGGGCTTGGCCGGCGCGTTAGCGCTGCTCGACATCGGAGCGCTGCTGGACGCCGGAGCGCTGCTGGACGCCGATGCGCTGCTGGACATCGGAGCGCTGCTAGATGCCGGAGCGCTGCTGGATGCCGATGCGCTGCTCGACGACGACTGCCCCGTGCTCGTGTCCGCCGGCGAGCTACCGGTACTTCCGCTACCGCTCCCGCACGCAGCCAGCACCAAAGCCGCGCCGACTGCGAGGGAGGTGAGGAGACTCCGCTGCTTCATTCCGTTTCCCTTCGAGTCCTGTGTGAACTTCCGGTGTCGTAGCACATGCACATGGTCGGGCGAGTATCTGTCCCCGCACTGCGTGCCACTACCGCCTCCTGGCCGCACGTCCGAGCTAACGTCTGCCAACTGCCTACGTAAGGAGCGTCGGGTAGTTTGACGGTTATCGAGACAGTAGGTGATCGGCCGTTCCGTGTCAATGGGGCGTTCGGGGGCGGATGTAGGTGTCGCGCACCAGACGTAGGAGTCGCGCACCATCTGCGGTGGGACGACGGCTACTCAGGTTCTATTCGCTACCTTCGCCGTTGCTTGCGGCCTCAAGCCGACGCTGACGCGCCCGGTAAGCACTGGCATTGACTCGGTTGCCACAGCGCCCGCTGTCGCAAAATATGCGTGACCGGTTGCGTGAGTTGTCTACCAGCACGCGCCCGCAATCGGGCGCATGGCAGACCCGGAGCCGTTCGCCTTCACCCAATACGAGCACTTCAGCGAGCGCCATCGCACAGTCGGCAAGGACGTGCTCGGCCAAGCCCGAGAACGGTGGTGAAAAATGCAGATGCGGCCCAAGGCCATCGTGATCGGTCACCCGCGGCGAGACGTGGGCGGCTGCCAACAGGCCGTTGATGATCTCGAGCCGGCTTGCGTCATCCGGGGCCGCGAAGACGCTGCGCAGTTGCGCCCGCACGCGCCGGACGGCCTCGACCTCTTGCGCGGTGGGAGCCTCCACCTCGGTGACAACACGGTCCTTGACGAACCGCAGCAGCGATGCCAGGTCCGCCAGTTCGTCCTCAGCCACTGCCGGCGAGCCGGTATTGATGAGCACGGTCGCGGTTCGCAGCACATGTTCGAGGTCCGGACGGTGCTTGTTGATCATGGCCCTCTCACCCCATCGTCACGGCCACTGGTGTCGGCGTTGCCGCAGTGATTGTCCCTTGACTGGCCCGCGTCGACGCACATACTATCCACTAAGTATCAACGGCAAGGACGCCGCTTACGCAGCTCAGCGTGGGGCAGTACCGACGTGTCGTGCCCGTCCTGTGTCTGGCGCCGATCCGCGGGATGGAGGACTGCAATGGCACAAGGCGACCACTGCGCTTTGGCGCCGCAACCGCGCCGAACTTCCCGGCTGCCGCGTACGGGTGGCCGAGGGTGCTTTCCGCGGAGTACCGCGCGGCATGGCTGACCTCCTCTTCGACACTCATTGCCACCTCTTCGCGCCCGGATTTCGCGCCGGCGTATCACCGATCCTCGCGGAGCCGGGCAGCGAACTGCGGGAGTATGCGCGTCTGCGCGAGGTCCACCGCATCGTCCGCAGCCTCGTCGTCGGGTATGACGAAGAACCGTACGCCGGCGACAGCGACTACATCGCCGGCCTCGCGACCTCTCGACCTTGGCTGATACCACTACGCTACGTGCGAGATGGCGATGCCCTGTCCGGCGATATCGCCGCCTACCCGGCGACGACCACGCAGGCAGGAGAACTGGCCGACGCCTTGCGCCGTG
>CAJDUM010000070.1_pt1 | contig 21250 bp, 19 predicted proteins | sample 7390781 | NCBI WGS metagenome assembly CAJDUM01 (sample SAMEA7055661, study PRJEB34461) | soil metagenome | biome: terrestrial ecosystem; feature: Peninsula; material: soil | place: Antarctica | collected 2016 | reverse complement strand
CGACGGCAGCCGGTGACGATTCCACGCTCCTGGCCGTCGACGAGCAAGATCGCGCGACCGTCGTATGAGGATCGGTAGCTGGGGTTGATGATTGGAGCGACCTCCTCGGCCTGGCTGGGGTCGCGCAGCACCCGTCTGGCTGAAGGGTCGGCGCCCGCGCCGATCGAGGCCGGAGGTGTTGGGCTCGATGGGTATCAAGGTTTTGGAGCAGTTGGTGTCGATTCGGTGGTTGGCTGTTCGTCTCCCTGGTACACGCAACCTGCGAAGATGGGAGTCATCATGCACTACATGCTGCAGATCGTCGGCTTCACCAATGCCGCGTTCGCCGAAGGCGAGGGGCCTACCGCTGAGGAGTTCATCGCCTGGCAGCAGGCGCTGGCCGGCGCCGGCGTTCTGATGGGCGCGGGTTTCCTGGCCGACTATCAACTGGCTAGCAGTGTTCAGGTGAACCGTGAGGGTGAGCAGGTCATCACCAACGGGCCATTCCCGGAGAGCCGGGAGTACCTGGGCGGCTGGAGCATCATCGACGTCCCGGACCTGGATGCGGCCCTGGAGTGGGCCACGAATTGTCCGGGGGCGAAGTACGGGCGGGTCGAGGTTCGCCCGGTGATGGGCTGATCATGTCGAGTCTTGCGGCGGTCGGCGTCGTCGAGGAAGTATTCCGCGAAGACCGGAGCCGGCTGCTGGCCATCCTGGCCGCCCGCCTCGGTGACCTCGACCTCGCCGAGGAGGTCGCCTCCGAAGCCGTCGAGATCGCCCTTCGGCGATGGCCGCTCGACGGGGTGCCGGACCAGCCGCTCAGTTGGCTGCTCACAACAGCCCGGCGCAAGGCCATCGACCGGATCCGCCGCGATCGAACCTACGCGGCCCGATTGGCCGAGCTGCAAGTGGAGACCGATCGTGCCGCCTTACCCGAGCCTGCTCCAGGTGATGCGTTGCCGGACGAGAGGCTTCAGCTGTTCTTCACGTGTTGTCACCCAGCCCTACCGTTCGAAGCGCAGACAGCACTCACGTTGCGGTTCCTCGCCGGGCTGTCGACACCTGAAGTCGCTCGGGCATTTCTGGTTCCGTTGCCGACCATGGCGCAGCGGATCGTGCGGGCCAAGAACAAGATCCGAGACGCGCGCATCCCGTTCCGGGTCCCCATCGGCCAAGAACTGACAGACCGGCTACCGGCCGTGTTGCGGGTGATATATCTGATCTTCACCGAAGGCTACGCCGCCAGTGCTGGCCGCAACCTGCTGCAAACCCACCTCAGCGACGAAGCGATCCGGCTGGCCCGCATCTTGTATCGGCTGATGCCCCAGGAGCGAGAAGTCGCCGGGCTGCTCGCGCTGCTGCTGCTGACCGACGCGCGCCGGCCGGCGCGCGTCGACCTCGCCGGGGTGCCCGTTTCACTGGTCGAGCAGGACCGGAGCCTGTGGGACAGCAACATGATCGCCCAGGGCCGCGAACTTCTCGCCCAGGCACTTGATCGACACGCTGGCCCATACACCATCCAGGCAGCCATCGCCGCCCTGCACGCCGAGGCCGCCGACATCGACGGCACCGACTGGGCACAGATCGTCGCCCTGTACGACCTGCTCCTCGCCCGATCCGCATCACCAGTAGTCGCGTTGAACCGAGCGATCGCCATCGCCATGCGCGACGGCCCCGAGGCCGGGCTCGCCCTGCTCGACGGTCTCGCCGCCGACCAGCAACTTCGCCACTACCACCCGTTGCCCGCAGCGCGTGCCGAACTACTGCGCAAACTCGACCGCCACGGCGAAGCCATCGCCGCCTACCGCGAAGCGCTCAACGACGTCGGCAACGACTGCGAACGCGACTACCTCACACGCCGCCTACACGACCTCACCGAAACCGCCGACGACCCCGAGCTGCCCGGTGAAGATTCCCATTCAGGTGCCTCATACGGGGCAGCTTCATCAACGACGTTGGAAGGTCTGGCCCGGTCCTTGTCAGACCTCGACCAACCGTCAGGTTTACGCACAGTGATGAACCGGTGGTTCGTCCTGGCCTCACTGCCTGTCATGATGCCGACCGGCCAGCCTCCACCCTCGACGCCCGCAGCGACGATTTCGCTGGCAAACTCAGAGAGAACGGTCAACACCGGAGTCGGCGACCTGCGCTGTGAATGTTGCTTCACTCAGAGTGGCCGGACAGCTGAACTCCCGCCTCAGACGCGTAGACAGAGCCCAGCCGAGAGCCGCAATGCTCGCAACCGCCAGGACGGGCTGCACCGGTTGGAAGTACCGCATGGCTCCGGCACTGCCCAGGGCGATGAGCACGATCTTGTTGCACACCGGGCAGCCGACCGCAAAGAAGGACAGCGCGCCGCCAAGAATGCCCCACCGGGACTCGCTTCGGCGCGGAAGTGCAGCCGCTGGATACGCGACATAGGTGGCCGTGACGAGCCCGGACAGAACAGCGACGATCAGCAGGGTGGGCCAGGACCACCAGGTCGGCGGCACCTCTCGGGAGAACCAGCCGGTGTCGATCAGATCGGTGGGCACCGCGACGACGACGATGGTGAGGGCGGCGATGGCGACCGCGGTCCACCAGCGGCTCGCCGGCCACGCTCGCAGCGATGGCAACAGTGTGTTCATCGGTCGCTGTGCTCCGTTCGGGCGTCGGGGATGTCCGTGCCGGCTCGGGAAAGATCGCTCGTCTCCGGTGCACCCACCGCGTCCGGTGTACTGCGCTGTTTCAACACCGCGATCCGTACCAGCAGCACGAGCAGGACGACTACCGCGATGCTGAACAGCACGGTCGCATCGGTGACGGTGTCGGCCATAACTTGGAGCCAAGCCTGCAGGGTGTACTGGGTATCGACGCCGGTGATCCCGCCGATGTTCGCGGTGCCTTCGGTGACTATGAACAGAACTCCGATGGCGGCGAAGAGTGCGCCGCTGATGAGACTGGTGGTGTGCGTGACGAGCGGCCCGATGCGGATGACGCGTCCGCGGAGCCACCGACGGCGCGAGAGGTGCAGCTTGTCCCACACCAATGCCAGCACGAACAGCGGCACGGCCATACCTAGCGCGTAGACGCCCATCAAAACGCCCCCGTAGACGGCGCTGCCACCGGCGGCAGACACGGTGAGGACGCTGCCCAGCAGCGGGCCGGCGCAGAAACCGGCCAAGCCGTACAAGGCGCCGAGCGCCGCTACAGACACCCTCGATCCGACACGGAGCTTCCCGAGCCAAGTCGCAGCGGCGCCCCATCGAAAGCCCCTGCCGGTGACGATCAGCAGACCCAGCACGATCATCACCACCCCGCCGACGGTGGTCACGCTGCCGCGGTAGCGAATGAAGAGCGAACCGATCGCACCGACCCCGGCGCCGAGCGGTACCAGAATGGCGGCGAGCCCGACATAGAACGCGAGGGTCCGGGCCAGCAGCGTGCCGATCCGGTCGAAGGCGTAAGCAAAAAAGGATGGCAGCAGCAGCGCGGAGCAGGGACTGATCAAGGTGAGCAACCCGCCCAGCAGCGCGCCGAACAAGCCGATTTGCGGGGTCATCGCAGGGTCTGGACAGTGTCGATGAGGGTGGTGAACTCGGTGAGGGGTTGTGCGCCGAGCAGCGGGTAACCGTTGATGACGAAAGCGGGCACCGAAGGCACTCCGATCATGGAGGACTCGTCCAGGTCGGCGGCCACGGCTTTGGCCGCGGCCGGGTCGTCCATCGCGGCGGCGAATGCGTCCAGGTCGGGGACGCCGGCCTTCTTCGCGTAGTCGATGAGCGCCTGCGAGGTCAGGTCGGCGTGGCCGTTCTGCGGCGCGTCGGCGTACACGGCCTGGGTGAATTCGAAGAACTTGCCTTGGGCGGCCGCGGCTCTCCCGGCGATCGCGGCAGCGGTGGACTGTCCGCCGAAGATCGGCATGTCCCGCCACTCGATGCGCAGGACGCCACTGGTCACGTACTTGTCGATAAGTTGATGTTCAGTGGTACGGCTGAACTGGGCGCAGAACGGGCAGCGGTAGTCGACGAACATGACCATGACGACCGGGGCGTCGACGTCTCCTTGTGCCATCGGGTCACCTGCCTGCCGTCGGGCGAGGTCGCCGAGGGGCCCGATCTTGGTGGCCTTCTGTGGGCCGGTGTCGACGTCCGACTCGGCCGGCGGCGAGGTGGGGTCGGCAGAGGTGGGCGGCGTGGCTGCCCCACCCGGGTTCGCCGCAGCTGGGATTGACGCTGCAGGCGTGGGCGCCGCCGACGTTGAACTCGGCGCTGCGGAACTCGGCGCTGTGGATGCCGACGTGGTGGATGCCGATGCAGATGTGGATACGCCCGCTGTTGATGCGGCGGGCACCTGCGCGGGTGGTGATCCGTCGGCCGTCATCGGCCGATCGGTGGGCCGGACGAGCAGGTAAGTCCCCAGCCCGAGGACGACGGCCAGCACGGCGGCGACGACGATCCAGTCCCTTCGCCGTACTCCTCCGGGCACGCCGGACGTGGTAGTCGGGGAGGGCGTGGCCACTCCTGGCGTGCTGTCGGCGCGCTGCCGGTCGGGATCGGAAGTCATGTTCCTCCTCGAAGTGATCGCGGCTCACAGTGACTGGGGCTCAAGGTGATCGGGGTTCAGGGCAATTGGGGCTCAGAGCAATTGGGACAGTCGGTTTCGTTCGGATGGTCCGGTGGATGCGGTCAGATGAGTTGGGCGGTGTTCTGGACGGCTACGAAGACCGCGATCGCGATGAGCATCACGGCGAAGGTGCGAGTGAGGATCTTGTCCGGTAGTCGGCCGGCGATGAGCTTGCCGGCGAGGGAGGCGGCCATCGCGGCGATGGTGAAAGGCACGATGATCGACCAGTCGAAGTGTGCAGTGCTGACTCTCGCCGCCAGTGAGACCGCCGAGTTGATCGCGATGATGAGCAGGGAGGTGGCGGCAGCGGCCGTCATCGGCAGGTCGAACAGCAGCACCAGCGCCGGGACGATGGCGAATCCGCCGCCGACGCCGAAAAACCCGGTGAGGAACCCGACGCAGAGCCCGGCAAGGGTGATCTTCACGACCGGTCGTGCGTACCACCTGGAAGGCGCTGTCGTGTCCGGGGCGAGCTGGCCACCGCCGGCGCCGGATGCTGCCGGGCTTTCGCTGATGTGCGTCGAGCTGGTCGGTTCCCGGACCCGGACCGTGGCTATGCCGGCTGCGAGTGCGAGCTCTCCGGCGACGGCGGTGCGTGTCCGGGAGCGTAGCAGCATGGCGGTAGCGGCCGCGAGCATGACCACGGCGAAGCCGATCAGCAGGTAATGCTGGTTGATCTGCCGGTTGAGCGCGGTGCCGGCGTAGGCCGTGGCGATACCCGCAGCACCGAACAGCAGACCAACTCGCCAGCGCACGTGCCCGCTGACCGCATAGCCGATCATGCCGGTGGCCGCGGCGACGCCGACGATGATGATGCTGCTGGTCGTGGCGTCCCGCGCGCTCTGCTGCAGCAGGTACACCAGGGCGGGCACGGTCAAGATGGCGCCGCCGCCGCCGAGCGCACCCAGGAATGCTCCGATGAGCACTCCCAGGCTCAGTGCGATCCAGATTGTCACTCGATGCTCCCGGGTGAGCCGTCGCCGGTGACGCCGGCGCCTTCGCCGGAGGCAGGGGTCTTCACCGGGTTCTTCACACAGTTCTTCATGGGCCGGCCGGGCTTCTCATGCGCGTTCCCCATCGAGTGGTGCTGCAGGGTCGGTGCCACCGAACCGGTAGGTGTGCGGGGTGTACTGGGCGCTGAGGCTGAACCGATCGCCGCGGATGAGGGTGTGTCGCCGTTCGATGAGTTCGTCACCGGCGCATCCGAGCCGGTCCAAAGCCAGGGCGGCGGTGTCGGGGGTGCAGTGCAGCAGCGATTGTTCGTCAGCGGTAGGGACGACTGCTCGGATCCGCTCGCGACCTCCGGTGAGCCGGATACCGCAGCTGATCCTGAGTTGCTCGTACAGAGAGGTGCGACTGAAGTCGACGTCCAACAGCCGGCGGGTGCGGGCTGCGGGGAGCCACACCCGGTCGACCGCCAGCGGTTCGTCATCGGCCAGGCGAAGACGCTCGAGGTAGACGAGCGGGGCACCGTCATCGATGCCCAGGCTCGCAGCTGCCTCGGCATCGGTGCGCACATCCAGACAACGGACCTGGCTGTGCTGGCTGATGCCGACCGATTCCACCGAGGAGAACAGGCTGTACAGCGCCCCCATCGGTTGTTCGATCACGGTGGTCTCCGCAACTCGCGAGGCGCGCCCGCGAGCGGCGGTGATCAGGCCGTCGCTGCGCAGACCGCGCAGCGCCTCCCTGATGGTGTGACGGCTCAACCCATACTCACGGACCAGGGCGAGCTCGCCGGGGAACGTGCCGTCGAAGTCGCCTTCGGCAAGCCGCTTCTGCAGATCAGCGTGCAATCGCGACCACAGCGGCCCGGTCCCGGGGAGCTGACGGACCGCACCAAGATCAGCGATGATCCTCATTTGGCTTCCTTCCGTCGTTGACCCTGTCCACCGGCTACCCTAATGTACGTACATTGCTCAGGACAAGCTGTGCTCGCCCCGTCGTGACGCCTCGGGCACGTTGCTGTGCCAGCCAACTCCATGTAATGTACGGACATTACCCGATAAAGGTGCCCGCATCGTGGGGCCGCACCGTTCTGAAGCAGGACTCCAGGACTCCAGGACTGCGACCCACCGAGACACCACAGACCGAGACACCACAGGGAGAGCCCCCATGCTGTTGGAACGCTTCTACGACGAAGATCTGGCCCAGGCAAGCTATCTCGTGGGATGTCAGGCCTCCGGCGAGGCGGTGATGATCGACCCGCGCCGTGACGTTCAGATCTATCTCGACACGGCCGCACGGCACGACATGCGCATCGTCGCGGTCACCGAGACCCACATCCATGCCGACTACCTGTCGGGGACGCGGGAGGTCGCACGCGCCACCGGCGCGCAGATCTACCTGTCTGGGGAGGGCGGACCGGACTGGCGGTACGGGTTTGAGGGAACGTTGCTGCATCACGGCGACGCCATCACGGTCGGCAACGTTCGCATCGAAGCACTCCACACGCCGGGGCACACCCCGGAGCATCTGGTGTTCCTGGTCACTGACGGCGGCTTCGCCGACGAGCCCGGATACCTCTTCTCCGGCGACTTCACCTTTGCCGGGGATCTGGGCCGCCCAGACCTCCTGGACGAGGCTGCCGGCGGGGCCGACACGCGATTCGCAGCGGCACAAGACATGTACAACAGCCTGCGCAACGTCTTCCTCACGCTGGCCGATCACGTCCAGGTGTTCCCGGCGCATGGGGCCGGAAGTGCCTGCGGGAAGAGCCTGGGCGCTCTGCCGTCCACCACCGTCGGATACGAACGACGCAATGCCTGGTGGGGGCCACTCCTCGGGGCAGACGACCGCGATGGTTTCGTGTCCCAGCTCCTGGACGGCCAGCCCGATGCGCACTCCTACTTCTCGCGAATGAAGCGGCAGAACCGCGATGGACCCCAGCTGCTCGGTGACCTGGAGCCGTTGCTGCAGATCGCTTCGCAAACGGCCCTTCGTCGTGTCGGAGAGCAGGAGGTCATCTTCGTCGACACCCGCCAGCCGGACCTGGTCCGCGCCGGCACAGTGGCCGGAGCACTGGCGATCCCCGGCACCGGTAAGACCGCCAGCTACGGCGCCTGGGCCTATGACCCGGAGATCGAGACGCGACCGCTACTCCTGCTGACGGTCGACCGGGCCGAGGCCGAACAAGTCCGGAACCATCTCATCCGAGTGGGCATCGACCGATACGCCGGCTTCGTCACCGACCTCACCGGATTCGATCTCGTCCAGTCGTCGGTGGTGCAGCCGGACGACCTCGATCGGATCGAGAACGCCTTCCTGCTCGATATCCGCGGACGCAGCGAACACGACAGTGGTCACATCCCGGGTTCGACCAACATCAGTGCAGGTCGGCTGCTGTGGCGCATGGATGAATTGCCCCGGGACCGCCCCATCGTGTCCTACTGCGAGACCGGCGTACGGAACATCGTCACCACTCAGGCGCTCCGACGAGAAGGCCTCGAGGTGATCGAGCTCGAAGGCAGCTACGCGGCCTGGGCAGCGGCCGACCGGCGGCAGATGGTGCACGGCTGAACAACACGGACGGGCCGGCCGCAACTGGCACTCCGAGCCACCCTCGTCTATGGCGATGGGTGGTAGTTACTCCGCCGTTCCACCCACGAACAAAGGAACGCCCACGAACACTGTTCCACCCACGAACAAAGGAACGCCCGATGTGTAGAGCAGTGCGCTGCAAGAAGTGCGGAAAGACGACCTGGGCCGGCTGCGGGCAGCACGCCGATCAGGTGATGCGCAACGTGCCCCGCAGTGATCGTTGTCCCGGACACGCGCCGGCCGCGGGCGCCGGCCGAGCCCGCAGCTTCACCGACCGCCTCCTTGGGAGGAACCGCTGACCCCGCCCACGACAGCGCCTGACCTCTGCAGAACGCAGCGGAGATGCCAGCGATAGTGCCGCACCTGGAAGTCGGGGCACGGAGCGCCTCTCGCCGCTGGTCCGTCCCGGCCGTGCTCGGCGTTCAGGCGGTCTCGACGCTCGGGTGGTACCTCTTGACCCGGTGCAACGTGTTGCGATCGGTGTGGTGCATCTCTTCACCGGACGCGGCGAGCTTGAGGAAGAGATCAGAGGTGTAGCTGAAGGTCTGGTCGTCGTTGAGGGTCAACACGCTCTCGAACGACAGAACCCTCGCTCGCTCCATCAAGTACTTGTTCTGGCTCAGGCCGTAGGTCTCCGACCCGGGCGTCGCGACGAAGGTGAGCGTCGCGTCACGCGGGCCGGCGTCGCTGCCTGCCAGAATGGCGAGCCCGCGCGGCACCGCGAAGCAGCGCATCACCTGGCCATTGATCTGGTCCCACAACAAGTAGCCAGTCTCGTCGTGGAACGGGTCCATGGCCTCTTCGCCATGACGCCAGGCCGTCATCGTGTAGTTCAAGCCCTGCATGGTCTGCTGGCCGTTCTCGACGACCGGAATGGGCTTGAACGACGCGTGCTCGAAGTACCCGGTCTCGGTCGTCTCGACGTCCTTGTTGTGATAGGAGAGATCGATACCGACATCGCCTTCCCACTCACCCACCAGCGGAGTCAATGGCCCCAGCTTCCGAGGACCTAGTACCGCTGCCATTGCCATTTCTCCTTCTCGTCGCCGACTCGTCCAAGTCACCAAGACTGGAACAGTCCAAGTAAACACCTTCACCTCACATCGATCTCGGCCGGTCTAGCAGTGCCTGTCCCGGGTCGACGACAAAGATAGGAGCCGAAGTGGGTGCGTGTGTGCCGACTGCGGGTGCGGTCGGCCACGGACCCAGGTCCAAGCGGCGAAGACTGCGCGAGCTGATAGACCAGATCGGCGCGGGTGACCTCATCGCGGCCCTCGCTCACTGCGATCGGTGAATTCAGGCGGCCATTGCAACGGGGGGCTTCTGCGATCCACGGCGTTGCGGCCAACGAAGCCAGCTGGGATGACTTGCAAGTGACTTTCGGCTCGCGCGGACCAGCCTCCAGGTGCCAGTGCCAGCGGTACAATCTGCGACCGCAGGAGTCCTTCAACTCGTTCCCCGCCGAGGAGCACGCCCACCGGCTGCGCGGCCCATTCCGACACCGGATCGTCGTGGGGCGAGTTGGCTAGTTCCGCGTCACCGCATCGGGATGCTGCGGTGTCAGCTGGGCATTGTGGACCAGGATCGGCACGAACCACCACGTGACCACGACCGCGACCACAATGCCCACGGCAACAGACACGCCGGTCAAATCCCAAGCGGGGCCGTGGAACACGTCCGCGGCGCACAACAGCAACAGCATGCCGCCGACCCACAGCCATCTGATCGATATCGGCGCGTATGCCCGCCAGACGCCAATGTGCTGCCCGCGGTACGCATTCACCATAAAAGCGGTGCCGACCGTGCACAGGGCAACAGCCACCGCGCCCCGCACGATCGCCACGACCATGTGTCCATCATTGCACGACCCTGCATCGCGGAAGGGGCCGAAATCAACCCGGTCGTCACCGACGCCAACGCAGCCCGATCGAGGATCGCCGACCGGGCGCCGGCCAAGCGATGCCGAGGAATACAACTAGAGCGCGTGAGCTGACCAGCATCGTCGTGGTGGAGACGGTGCCGATGTGCGGCCGCTAGATATCCCAGGGCTGCAAGTCGTCAATCGGCTTTGGTCTAGCGGTGCGCCCAGGCTGTGGCTTCGTTGTAGTTCGCATTCAACCGCAGAGGACTCCCCGGCGCAGACTCGGTCTTGCGGCTAACAGGGTCGCGACCACAGTTGGGGAGAGCGGGGCCAAGCAACCCTCAACCCGCCAGCAGGCGCCAGATTGCGACGCAGCCCAGGACCACGATGATGGCCCGCAGCGCGGGCGCCGGCAGCCTGCGACCGTACCGGGCGCCGAGGAACCCGCCGATTAGCGTGCCGACGGCAATCAGGCCCGCCGCAGCCCAGCTGATCCTGTCATGCGCGACAATCGTGTACGCGGTCGCCGCAACCACGTTGACCACCAGCGACAGCACGTTCTTCAGCGCGTTGACCCGCTGCAGCGTCTCGGGCAGCAGCGCGCCCATCACGCCGACCAGCAGCACCCCCTGAGCGGCCGCGAAGTACCCGCCGTAGACCCCGATCAGGTATGTGGCGGCGATCAACACGGCGGTTTGGGGCCGGGTGAGCTCGGCGTGGTCCCGGCCCGCCCTGAGCGCACGAGCGCGGAGCCGGCGTTGAATGAACGGCTGAGTGATCACCAGCAGCACCGCGATCACCAGCAGCCCCGGCACGATCTTCTCGAAAGTCTTGGCCGGCAGGTGCAGCAGCAGGTAGGCCCCGGTTATCGCGCCGAGCAGCGAGGCTGGCATCTGCTGACGGATCCGCCGGCCCTGGCCCTTCAGTTCCCGCCGGTAACCCCACGTGCCGGAGATGCCGCCGAAGACCTGGCCAACCGCGTTCGACATCGTCGCGGTGACCGGCGGGAACCCGAACGCGATCAGCGTGGGAAAGGTGACCAGGGTCCCGGAGCCGACTATCGCGTTGATGGTGCCTGCCCACAACCCTGCTACAAAGATGACGATGATCTCGACCAGGCTCACCGTCGAACCGTACGGCCTGCACCCGTGCCCGGCTGGCGGCCCACCCGACCCTTGGCCAGTTGACACATGCCTGCGCCCGCGAGGTTCTCCCCACGGACGCCCAGCCGAGCGTGTTGGACCACAGAGGGTGAAAGCCGATTCACCGACCTGCGCACCGAGTTCTCCGGCATGAAAGGACAAAACAACAGCCAAGACACCGGTTCTGTGTGGGGCGGCTCGCCGAGGGATGGACTCGAGACAGCCCCCGCCCGTCCGGTGTATAGCCTGACAAACCGGACCCCTGGGATGGAGGCGGCGTGGACGAGAACACCTGGAATACGCACCGGGCACGGTTGATTCCGACGTCTGGGATCAACGGGGCCGAGGAGGCGGAGAACCGGGCAACGTCGGCCGTGCTTGCGGTGATCTCTGCGGTCAGCGAGTTCGCCAGTGCGATCCTCAAGCCTTTGGGTGCTCCGACTACCGCGAACATCGAGACCTACATTCAGTTGCCGTTCAAACTCGGAGATCAGACGGTGATCCCGGACGGGGTGATCCGCACCCGGCGTGGAAACACCACCTGGACGGCGCTGGTCGAGGTCAAGACCGGCACCAACCCGCTGCTTGCCGACCAAGTCGACAGGTACCTGGACCTGGCGCGCGAGCAGGGCTACGACGCCATGGTGACGATCTCCAATGAGATCCCGCCGATGCCCAACCGGCATCCAACCATCGGGTTACGCCGGCGATCCGGCCGGCAGGCCCGGCTGGTGCACCTGCCGTGGGCGGAGATCCTGGCTACCGCCGTGATGCAGAAGGAGTTCCGGGGTGTGTCCGACCCCGACCAGGCCTGGATCTTGGGCGAGTTGATCCGCTACCTCGAGCATCCCCGCTCGGGCGCCTTGGCTTTCGAGGACATGGGCGCGGCCTGGGTGCCCGTACGGGAGGCCGTCCGGCTCGGCACCTTGCGGGCAAACGACAAGGGCATCGCCCAGGTCACCGCGAACTTCGACGCGCTACTCCGCTTCGTCGGCCTCAGGCTCGGCCAACGTCTGGGGTCCCGGATCGAACAGGTGCTGTCGGCGAAAGAGAAAACTGATCCCGACCTGCGCTCCCAGGCACTGATCAAGTCGCTGGTCGAGTCGCACTCGCTCAGCGGCGCCATCCGCATTCCGGCCGCGGCCGCGGTCTTGACCGTCACCGCGGACCTGCTGGCCGGGCAGATCCGCTGCTCCTGCGAGATCGACGCGCCCCGTACCGGCCGTGGGGCTACCCGAGTGGGGTGGCTGGTCCGCCAACTCGCCGCCGCCGCGGCCGAGCTGCGGCTGGAAGCGGTCGCTGCCTACTCCCGTGGGAACACCGCCGCGGAGACCCTGGAACGGGTCCGGGCTGATCCGCGCGTGCTGGTCACCGACCCGGCCAAGGAGATCCGGTCGTTCCGGCTCACCCAGACCACCGCGATGGGGACCCGCCGGAACGTAGGGAGGAACTCGTTCATCGAATCAGTCCTCGAAGCGGTCGACACGTTCTACAGCACCGTCCTGCAGAACCTGCGGTCTTGGACAGCACCCGCACCCAGGCTCCGCGACGAACCGAACACACCCGAGATTCCCGCCCCGCTGGTGTCCACGGCGCTCTCGTCACAGGACGACCCCGAACCTGCCATCCTCGAACGCCCCCGACTTGCCAGCAGTGACGCCAATCCGCTCGATTCAGATGTCCCAGCCACAACCGAATCGGGTAGCTGACCAAGATGTCGGGTGGACAATCCGCCGGTGGCGAACCCCAGCAGGCCAGTGCCCGTGGGTCGGGCCTGCAACTGCTAGCACGGCGTTGACCGACGCTGACGACCACGTGGCGGAGGCGGAGGGATTCGAACCCCCGAGGCTTTGACACCTGGCCGCTTTCAAGGCGGCTTCCTTCGGCCACTCGGACACGCCTCCGTCGCTCAGGCTAGCCGATCACCGGCCGGTCCCGCGCTGACCTGGACCGGCCGTGGCAACTTTCGTTCTCAGTCGGGCAACCCGGCGAAGATCACCGTGCCGTCGTCGTCCACCCGCAGGCCCGGGTTGCAGGCGACCTCCCAGCGGTACCCGTCCGGGTCGGCGAAGTATCCGGAGAAGCCGCCCCAGTCACGGGGCCCGGCCGGCACCAGGATGGTGCCCCCCGCCCATCGCACCTGCTCCAGGATCCGGATCACGTCGTCGTCGCTGGACACGTTGTGCGCCAGGGTGATCGGTGGGGCCGCGCCTTGCCCGTGCGGCGCGACTGGGCCTGCCTCTGCGGCCATCGCATCAGCACTCCATAGCGACAACAGCAGGCCGTACCCGATCTGGATGAAGACGACCTCGCCGGGTACCTCCATGGCGGGGGCCCAGCCGAGTCCGTCCACGTAGAACCGGCGGGCAACTGCGACGTCGGCCACCCCCAGGGTTACCAGCGACAGCCTCGGATCCATGCCACTCACCCTGCCAGAGGCGCCGCCGGCGCTGTCGGCGGGGCGCACAGCAGGCCGCGGGGCGCACAGCAGGGAGCAGATGGCAAACGTGGCGGCACCATCAGACCGGATCGGCGACGAGTTCCTTTTCGGACGGGCGGTTCAGCTCGGCGAGCAACCGCTGGCCCTCGATGTCCACGTTGGGCAGCACCCGGTCCAGCCAGCGCGGCAGGTACCAGGCCCGGCGGCCGAGCAGCGTCATCACCGCGGGAACGAGCGTCATCCGGACCACGAACGCGTCCACCAGCACGCCGATGCCGAGTGCGAAGCCGATCGAGGCGATGATCTTGTCCGGCGCCAGGATGAAACCGGCGAACACGCTGGTCATGATGATGGCTGCGGCAGTGACCACCCGGGAGCCCGCGGTGAACCCGCCGACCACCGCGCGATGGGCATCCCCGCCGTGCACGTACGCCTCGCGCATCCCGGACACCAGGAACACCTCGTAGTCCATGGCCAGCCCGAACAGCACCCCGATCAGCAGGATCGGCAGGAAGCTGATGATCGGTGCCGGGGTATCCACTCCGAAGATCGCGCTGAGCCATCCCCACTGGTACACCGCGACCACCGCGCCGAAGGAGACACCGACCGACAGCAGGAACCCGATGGCCGCCTTGAGCGGAACCACCAGCGAGCGGAACACCAGCAGCAGCAGCACCAGCGCCAGACCGATGACGATGGCCAGGTAGATCGGCAGCGCGGAGGCGAGCTTGTCGGACACGTCGATCTGCAGCGCGGTCTGCCCGGTCACCGCGATCGTCGCTCCGGTCGACGCGCCCAGAGACGGTGCGGCGGCGCGGATTGCGTGCACCAACGCCTCGGTCCGGACATCCGACGGTCCACTCTTCGGCAGCACCTGGACCATGCCGAGGCGGCCGTCCGGGCTGATCCGGCTCGGCGCCGCGTGAGCGACGTCCGGCATTGCGCCGATGGCCTGAGCCACTGTGCCCATCGCGGCCTGCGTACTGGCGAGCCCGTCGCCCTGGACGGTGACGATCAGCGGGCCGTTGAAGCCGGGCCCGAATGACTCGGCGAGCAGGTCGTAGGCCTGCCGGCGGGTGCTGTCCTGCGCGGCGGTGCCGTCGTCGGGCAGGCCCAGGTGAAGCTGCGTCATCGGCACGGCCAGGATGCCAAGGCCGATGACGCCAGCGACCAGTACCGCAATGGGCCTCCGAGTGACGAAGGAGATCCACCGGTTCGGCCGGGCGGTGGTGCCCGAGGACGCTTCAGGAGTGGCGCTCGCAGCCGACTCGGCAGCGATACCCTCCGCCCGCTCGGTCGACGTGTCGGCAGGCAACTCACCCTCGCTCCGCTCGTGCCGCAGCCCCGCGGCAGCGCGGAGCTCCGCGGCGGCGGCCCGGTCCCGCCGGCGCAGAACCCGGTCCCCCGCAAAGGCCAGCAGCGCGGGTAGCAGCGTGATGGCGATCAGCACCGCGACGGCGACCGTGCCGGCGGCGGCCAGGCCCATCACTGTCAGGAACGGGATGCCGACCACGGACAGCGCGGCCAGCGCGATCAACACCGTCAGCCCGGCGAACACCACAGCGGACCCGGCCGTGCCGGTGGCCCGGCCGATCGACTCCTCGATCTCCATGCCGTCACGCACCTGGCGGCGATGTCGGGACACGATGAACAGCGCGTAGTCGATGCCGACCGCCAGCCCCAGCATCAGCGCCAGGATCGGTGCGGTCGAGGACATGGTGATGGTGCCGGACAGCGCCAGGATGCCTGCCATGCCGACGCCCACCCCGATCAGCGCGGTCAGCATCGGCATACCGGCGGCAACGATCGAGCCGAACATGATCAGCAGCACCACCAGCGCCACCACCACCCCGAGGCCTTCGGTAGATCCGATGGACGGAGCCTGCTTGACCGCCGCGCCACCGAGTTCGATGCGCAGCCCGTCAACCTGGTGCTGTTCCGCCAGCGCGGCAATCGCCTGTTGGGATGCCTCCGGCACCTGGGTGATCTGCCCACCGAATTGCACCTGGGCGAACGAGACCCGACCGTCCGGCGCGATTGTCTTCGCCGTTGCCGGATCGATCACCGCGACGACGTCGGGCTGCTGCTTGGTCCCGGCCAGCACCTGGTCGATCGCCTGCTGATAGGCCGGCTCGGCAAGCGAGTGACCCTGCGGCGCGGCGAAGACGATGCGCCCGGTCGCGCCGCCGGCGGCGGGCATCTCCGCGGTGAGTTGGTCCATCGCCAGTTGCGCGGGAGTGCCGGGGATCGTGAAGGAGCTGCCCATAGTCCCGGACAGGCCAATCGCCGCGCCGCCGAGACCGACCAGCAAGGTCATCCAGACAGCCAGCACTGCCCAACGGCGGCGAGCGGCGAAACGACCCAGACGGAATAGCAGGGCGGCCATGCAGAACTCCCAGGTTTCGGGCCGGCGCCACGGGTGGGCACCGGCGTGGTGCGGAGGCGGACCGGAGTGTCGGACCGACGGGCAGAAAAACACGCCAGGCAGTGCAGATAGACCAGGCAGTGCAGGTAGATCAGGCAGTGCAGAAGTAGTCAGTGCAGCTATGTCAGCCGGTGTCCCCCGTCGTCCGGCGGTCCCAGTCCGGCGAGATCGATGATGGAGAAGCCGGATTCCAGCAGCGCCGACAGCGCAGCGGTTCCGCCGAGCTTGTCGTTGGCCAGCCAGTGCGCGATGCAGGTTCTGCCCGCGGTCACCCCGAAAGCGGCCAGCAACATCACCCGGATGTCACCGACCGGAAGGCCGGTCCGTTCAGCGACGGCTTCGGCCACCGACTCGGTCAGCGCGGAGTCAAGGGCAAGTACTCGAGCCTGGACGTCCGGGTGCCGCTCCATGATCGGCATCAGGACCGCCCACCTGTCGTCGACGCCTCGCGCGACCTGGAGCAGACCGGCGCGCAGCGCCTCCGACAGGCTCGCCGACTCCGGCGCGTCCCTGATGGCGTCCAGCACGTCGTCCAGCCAACCCTCGGTCACCGCGGCCAGGCATTCGGCTCGGTCGGCGAAGTAGTTGGAGAACGTTCGCCTGGATACGCCGACGGCGTCGGCCAGGTCGGCGATGGTGAAGGCCTCGTAGCCGCGGGCGGTAGCCAGCGCCAGCGCGGTCTCCGCCAGAGCGCGACGGGTCGCGTCCTTCTTCCGCTCACGTAGACCGATCGATGTGTTCACCAGCCCGACGGTACCGACAACTTGCACATTGCGCAAGTTTGCTCACTGCGCAAGCAGGACATCGATGACGGCAGGCCCGGGTGCCGCCGTGCGGAGAATCGTCAGACCAGGTGCGTCATGGCCAGATCGGCCGGGCTGGCGCAGGCCGGACAAGGTCAGCATCAGGTCGAGCTGGGCGGTAACCCGCGGCGCCGTGGTGTGCCCACCGGACGCACGCTGGGCCATTTGGTGGACGCCGGGCGTTCACGCTGGGCCTACAGTGATCTGGCCAATGCCGCCACTGGCGCCACTGACCGACGTCCGGCCGAAGGCGACCGGGACGAGGGGAGCCTCAGCACATGAAGTTCAACGACAATGCACAGCTGGATACATCGCAGGTCCAGGACACCCGGGGATCAGCCGGCGGTGGGTTCGGCGGTGGCGGCGGGCTCGGCGGAATCAATATCGGTAAGGGCGGTCTGGCCGGGGGCGGGCTGGGGATCGTCGCGGTGATCGCCATCGTGCTGTTCAGCATGTTCTCCGGTGGCGGTTCCGGCGGGGGTCTGGGCGGCACTGGCTCTGGCGGTGCTGGATCTGCAGGGGCCGGATCAGGAGGCGGGTTGCTGGGCCAGCTCTCTGGATCAGGCGGCGGCACGGTGGACAACTCCTCGCTATCCCAGGAGTGCAAGACCGGCGCGGATGCCAACACCCATGACGACTGCGCGGTGGTGGCCATCGTCAACTCCGTGCAGTCATTCTGGAAGGGCGCGCTGGCCCAGTCGGGCACCACGTACACCATCTCACCGACGGTATTCTTCACCGGCCAGACGTCGACCGGTTGCGGCGCAGCCAGTTCCGGCATGGGACCGTTCTACTGCCCGGCTGACAAGAAGGTCTACATCGATCTGTCCTTCTGGAACGATCTGACCACCCAGCTCGGCACCAACGCCAACACCTTCACCCAGGCCTACGTGTTGGCCCACGAGTACGGGCATCACGTGCAGGACATTCTCGGCACGAACTCGAAGGTCGGCAGCGCCACTGGCGCCAACTCCGGCTCCGTGCGTCTGGAGTTGCAGGCCGACTGCTACGCCGGGGTGTGGGCCAACCATGCGACCACGGTGCCCGGCGCCGATGGCCGGGTGCTGATCTCCGATGTATCCCAGGACGACATCAACGGCGCGCTGGATGCAGCCGCACACATCGGCGATGACTACATCCAAACCCACCTGGGCGGCGGCAGCGTGAACTCCAGCCAGTTCACCCACGGCACCTCGGCCCAGCGGGAGAAGTGGTTCACCACCGGCTGGCAGGGCGGCAACCCGGCCACGTGCGACACGTTCGGCACCGACAACCTGGGCTGACGGGGCACATCAACCCGCTGCCCCGGCAACCAGATCCGCCTTCGGTCGCTGCGTGCGCCGCCTGATCACCGTATGGATGCTCATGGCGGGTGTCGTGGCGGGAGGTCGGTGACGAGTTCGGCACGTCGCGCTGAGCGTGGGGCCGTTGGCGATAGCCGGAGCGCCCGTCAGGAGCCGGGCGATGGGGACCCAACGGGCAGGTGTGATCGGGGGCGGCTGTATCAGGGGTCAGTCGCCGTTCCTCATTCAGGTAGGGCGCAATTGCCCCCGGCCGGCTGTGCGCCGGCGGCTGTATCAGGGGTCAGTCGCCGTTCCTCATTCAGGTAGGGCGCAATTGCCCCCGGCCGGCTGTGCGCCGGCTGACGCGGCCGATTTTTGTCGGCCAACCGTTGGGAGGCAAGATGAATGAGGATTTGTCGCACGAGGTGATTGCTCGCCGCCTGCTGGAGTCCGGTGCGCTGAACTTCGAAGCCATCGGCAAGTTCGTCGCCGAGATCGGCCCTGACCTGCTCCAGTATGACGAGGGTCTGCACGGGGTCATCTTCGGCAAGTACAACCAGCTTGCCTGTTTCATGCCGGCCACCGATCTTGCGAACATCGTCGGCAACCTGGCGCGGGCTCGCCACCTCGCGAATGACCTGAACGTCGAGCGCTGATTGTGCCGAGACCGCGATCCTCGCGTACGCGGCCGCCGGTGCATCAGCAAATCCAGTTGTCGCCGAGAAGGTCGCCGCATTGGCGGACGTGGTCGCGCCGCTGTCCCGCTCACACCGCACGCTGGTCGATCTGGCGCAGCGACCAACCCGCGCGTTCAAGTACGCCGTCCCGCATGTCCTGCTCAGCAGACTGGGACGAAGCAACGACGACTTCGACAGCTTCATCTCCGGGCAGTGCGACATCGCCCAAAGGATGGCGATCGACCTGCCTCCGTGCGCGCGCCTGGAACGACACTGGATACTCACAACGTGGCGCGAGTCGGCGGAACAGGGATCGATGTTCGACCTTCAAGGTACCGTCGCTGAACTGCCGTTCGACGTGCTCGGCGCGTCCCGAGAAGACACCTACGCACTGACGCACATCCTCTTCTACCTCAGCGATTTCGGTCGACGCCCGGTGCTGGGGCTAACTCGTGACCGCGGAGCGATCCTCGCCGATGTGCAGGCGTGCCTGGCGCGCTTTCTTGACGCAGAGGACTACGACCTCTGCGGAGAGTTGTTGATGGCCTGGCCGGAATTGCGCGCACCGTGGGATCCCGTACCCGCCTTCTGCTTCCGCGTACTTGCCAGCGTGGAAGATGCTGTTGGCGTGCTGCCCTGCGGAAACGTCGACTACGCAAGGTCATCATCCATGGCCTCGGCAGCACGAGAGCGATACACGAGGGCGACCGCCTACCACACGGCCTATGTGATGGGGTTTCTCTGCGCCCTGACTCTTCGCCGCGGCACGCCTGCACTCCACTCCGGAGTTTCATGCCTTCCAGGGCGAGTGTGGCCGGAACTCCTTGACCTCGTCGATCCGGTTCGCGGACACTGGCTCCCGGTCTTCGAAGCGCTGCCTGATTGCGACAAGCCATCCCTCACAACGTTCCTGGCCGATACCGCGGTTGTCCAAGCGATAGCGAAGCGCGACTACGCCAGAGTCAGCAAGGTTCTGGCTGTGGCCGACCAGGGCGGCGTGTGGGGCCCACTCCAGTCAGCCGCGGCCGAGCAATTGCTGTCCCTCGGGGCGGCCATGGACCTTGCCAGTAGCAGCTCGACGAGCGGAGCGCGAATCGCCGCCGAATCCACGGGTGGTCCCGCCGCAGTCTGATCGCAACACCATCCCGGTCAGCAATCCCCGACCGGGCACGTGCCCGGAATGTTGGTCAAGGCCGAGGTAGGTCTGAATTTGGCGGCCAAGGCGGTTAATCTCGCTCTGAGTGAGCAGACCTCGGCGCGAGAGATCCTCGATGAGCGCTATGCCGGGGGGAGATCGACACCGCCGAGTCCCAGCAACGGCTCCGGGAGCTGGGCGGGACGTAAGGTCGCCGACTGTCACCGGTAGCTGATCGGTGACCGGGGGACTTCGCAGGCCGGATGCGTCCTAGGTTGCGCTGTCGTAGGTTTCGGCGATGTTGGTGATCGGCTCCGTCCTGATACGCGTGGGCTACCTCGCCGCTCAGCGTCCGCGATGGGCTCCCTGGTCGACGTTCGATTCCAACGGGGCAAATCACGCGCGTGCCACACCAGTCACACCCTTGAGATTGATCATCTAGCCGTCATCGGTGTCGAGGGGTTGTGGGTGCGGAGAGATGTAACGACGTCGCTCAGTAACCGCAAGGCGCCGTAGGCGATGAGCAGGCCGATGATGATCGCGACGACGGGGTCGAGCCAGTAGGCGCCGTGGTTGGCGCAGATGATCGCGCCGGTGGCGGCGACGGCGGCAGCGGTCAGCGCGTCGGAGGCGGTGTCCAGCGGGGACGTCGCGTTCACCGCTGCCACGACGTTAGTCGCCTGAGAGCGGCCACCGGACCGATCCCAGATCGTGACCGCGACGATGCCCAGCGCGATCGCGGCGCAGTCGGCGACATAGTCGCCGCCGGCGGCCAGTACACCCGGGGAATGGGCCGGTCATCCCGACGATCGCCAGCGCGACGATCACGATGAGGTTCAAGATCAGCAGAAGAGTCAGGCGTCAGCGTTGGGACACGGGTTGCGATCTTCTGCCGCTGGACGCATAGTCGGCTTCGGTCGCGCGCAGGGCACTCGGCGGAGTCGGACTGCAGGTGGTCACAGCGCCATCTTCGCAGCCGCCCAGAGGTAACAGCCTCCACCAGAGGCCTCGCGGTATCCACATGGCGGGTTCAGACGGCCGGCCATGTTTTTAAGGTCGAGCCTCACCCAGCACAGCAGCCACTTTGTCAACAGGCTTTCAGACGCACAAAGGCCGCCATGCTCGGTGGTGGCGGGATCGCCGCCGCCACGACGACCAGTCATGCAGGAGCACCGCCCGCCACCCACTCATCGTCTGCCCCCGCCCCCGCCCCCGGCGGCAAAGACAGCGGCAGCGCGGACACGCCGCCCGCCTACCACTGGTCGGTCACCACGCAGGCCACCGACAGTGGAAGCGAAGCGGCCCAGGCACTCGCCCTGAGCAAGCTCGCCACGTCACGCTGCCCGACGCAGCCAAGGCT
>CAJDUM010000057.1_pt1 | contig 21525 bp, 15 predicted proteins | sample 7390781 | NCBI WGS metagenome assembly CAJDUM01 (sample SAMEA7055661, study PRJEB34461) | soil metagenome | biome: terrestrial ecosystem; feature: Peninsula; material: soil | place: Antarctica | collected 2016 | reverse complement strand
CGTCGAAGGTCAGCAGCAACGTCGGCGTGCGGCTGGCTGCCCTGGAATGCACGGTGACCGAACGCATCTCGGCGAGCGCCGCTTCCAACCGCTCCCGCAGCCCATCCTCATGCTGCTCCACCGCGGCCATCGATCTGACCAAGTTCGCCCGCCGTCCCGCGCGCGGGTCGGCGTCAATACCGGCCAAGAATTCGATGGCTGCCGTACACCCGGCGAGCAGTTCGTACGGCAAGGTGCCGAACTCGAACCGCTCCGGGACCTCATCGGTTGCCGGCAACAGCTTGTCGACGTGCATCGACTTCAGCAGCTCCGGCGTTCCGGCGAGCACCCCGCAGTGCGGTCCGAGGAACTTGTACGGGGAGCAGACGAACAGGTCTGCGCCGAGCGCCTGCATGTCGATGGCCGCGTGGGCGGCGAAATGCACGCCGTCGACCGCGATCAACGCGCCCGCGCTGTGCACCGCCGCGGCGATGGCGGCGATCGGCGGGCGGGTGCCGATCAGGTTGGACGCTGCGGTGATCGCGACAAGCCGGGTCCGGCCGCTGAGCACCGCGGACACATCGTCGACCGTCAACTCCCCGGTCGCCGGTTCGAAGTCGATCCATCGCACGGTTGCTCCGGCCCGCTGCGCTGCCTGCACCCACGGCCTGACGTTCGCGTCGTGGTCCAGCCTGCTCACCACCACCTCGTCGCCAGCACCCCACCCCTGGGCCAGACCCCTTGCCACGTCGTAGGTCAGCTGAGTCATGCTGCGGCCGAACACAACAGCATCGGCCTGGGTGCCGATGAAGTCCGCCACCGCCGCCCGCGCCGCTATCACCACGTCGTCGGCGGTCCGCTCCGCCGCGGTCACCGTGCCACGGTTCGAGATTGCCGACAGCAAGGTGGACCGTACGGCGTCGCCGACGACGTCGGGCACCTGAGAGCCGCCCGGGCCGTCGAAGTGCGCGGCGCCCGCGGCCAGCGCGGGAAAGTGCGAACGAATAGCTGCGACGTCGTAGCCCATCAGGTCCTCCTTGATGCGGTCGGATCCCTCAAGCCTGCCCCATCAAGCGCACGAGGCCAGACCCGCCCTGCGGAGTCTCGCCGACCAGAGCGTCCGAACGAAACCCAGGTTGTGGACTCAGCGGTCTCGGATCCTGCGCAGCGGCCCGAAAGTGGTTCAGGTGGTCCAGCTCGCTCGATCGATTCGGGACAGCGGCGCCGATGTCGCGATCGAGCCGGATGGGCGTAATGGCCTGACCCCGCCATCTGCCGCTCAGTGCCAGCACCTTCGATCCGCTGCAGTCAGCAGGGTTCAGTCGCATCTCGAAAGTATCGGACCGATAGCACTTCAGCGGATTCGAAACACCCTGGCGGTCATCTTTGACGTGTGATCCGAGCGGGCAAGCGCTAGCCGGCGAAGTAGGCGGGCGGCTGCGTGCCGTCCAGGCCAAGTGCGAGTGCGGCGCGGGCGGCGATCGGCCCCACCAGGTTGCCGGTGCCGCAGTACCCGCCGCAGGCCACCACGCGGTCGCGCACTGCGACCACCAGCGGACGCTGGTCCGGGGTGAATCCGACCGATGCCGCCCACCGGTGGCTGACTCTGATCGGGCCGCCAGCAAGCCGCTCGGCGACCGTCTCGATCCACCGCTGCACACCGGTCGTCGGTGTGGTGTCCACCGTCCACTCCTGGTCGGCGAAATAGTCCCGGCCGCCGCCGACGAACAGCCGACCGGCGGTGTCCTGCTGGGCATAGTCGTACCCCCACCGGGCGTGCACCGCCTGTGGTAGCAGCCCGGTCGGCAGCGGGTCGGTGGCGAGCATTTGCAGCCGCGCGGTTCGCACCCGGCCGACCAGTTCGGGCAACAGCACCTCGAGCCGGCCATCCACCGCCACCACTGTCAGGCCAGCTGACACCGACCCTTGTCTGGTGCGCACTGCGCCGGAGCCGATCTCGGTGACGGGGCTGTTCTCGAACAGTCGGGCCGGCGCCGCGCCGATGCCGGCTTCATAGATCTGCGCCATCGCCAGGGCACGTCGCGCCGGGTTGATCGTGGCGTCCTCGGGCAAGAACAAGCCGCGGCCGAGTGGGCCGTCGTATGACTCGGTCGTGATGCCGAGATCGGTGAGAATGCTTTGCTGTGAGGCACAGTCGGCCAGCTCTGCGTGGTTCTGCGCTTGCTGCACCGGGTCGCCGGGATCGCCCAGCAGCCCCACCACTCTGATGGCGCCGGTCCGCCGGACGACCGTGGGGCCGAGCAGGTCGACCAGCGCGTCGATCTCCTGTCGGGTCGCCCGATACAGCTCCGAGAGCGCTGGCATCCCCCATGCGGCAACCGCCTGGGCCAGCCCGAGTGCGGGGCCGGCGGCCAGCAGCCCTCCGTTGCGACCGGCCGCGCCCGCGGCCACTCGGCCGGCATCCAGCCCGACTACCGTCAGTCCGCGGCGCAACGCCTCGCCGATTGCGGCCAATCCGCTACCGCCGAGGCCGATCACGCACAGGTCGGCGGTCACGTTCCCGGACAGCGAGGGGCGGCGGGGGAAGTGTGAAACGTCGGGGTCGGCATCCCAGCCGACGGGCGAGTCCGTCATCTGGACCTCGCCGATGAGGGGTCCGTCGGCGCACCTATTGCGCCGGCCACTCGGCCATTTCGTTCCGCGCTCATCGCACGCTTCCGTTCTGAAGGAGCCGCACTGCCCAGTTCCGCCGGCGCCGAGCCGGCCCGATCCGAAAACGCCCCGCCGGGTAGCTCCGGACGTCCCGAACCGCTCCGCTGCGTCAGGACAGCGAACCGCTCCGCTCCGCTGGCTCTGCACCAGCCTCCGTTCATCCTCCGACCCCCGACACCGCCGGAAGCGACGGCGCGTCGACGTAAACGTACTTGCCCCCGCGATGGGCCGATGCGACCGCCGCCACCAGGCAGGGCGCACCACCACACCGAACAGCCGCCACGCCACCCGATCGGGGCATTGCGGACGGCGACACCGGAGAACCATCGCGCCGCCGTACCTGCCAGGCCCCACCAGACCCGCCGACGGTACGATCCAGACTATTCGCGTCCTCGACCGCGGCGGAGGCCCCCATGTCAGAACGCCATGCCCATCTCGTCGGTAGCCTGCCGGGCGAAACGCCGGAACAGGCCATGGGACTGGCCGTGGAGTTGCTCGGCCCACACCTGCTGACTCTGCCGGACGGAGAGACCGGCGAGCGCCGCAACTGGGTCGTCTCGATCGTCGAGGGCCTACGCGATCATCCCGATCTCGAACGGGCTGCCGACGGCGACTGGTCGGACTATGACAAGACGCCCCGGCTGCGGATCCGCAAGGGCCACAGGCTGTTCGGAGCCAGTCTCGACTTCGGACACGTGGCTGCCGCGCAGCGCAGTCTGCCCGCGTTCCGGCAGGCGCGCGCAGCGGTGTCGCCCCGGCCACTGGCTTACCAGGCAGGCGTACCGGGCGACTTCGACCTGGCAATGTTCACCCTCGGCCCCTCCGGCGCGCTACGACATCGACGGGCGTTCACTGAAGCCACCCTGTGGGAGATCAGGCGGGTCAGGGAGATCACCGGCGATGACACCGTATTCCAGATCGAGGTACCCGCCGAGTTGGTGATGGTCGCCCGGGCACCGGCGCCGGGCCGGGCGGCGGCAGCGGCCGCCATGAGCCGCGGGATCGTGGCCCTGGCGGCTGGCTCCCCCGAGGGCACCCGATTCGGCATCCACCTGTGTCTCGGTGACATGAACAACAAGGCCCTCGGCCGGATGAGCGATGTCGCACCGCTTGTCACGCTGGCCAACGCGATCGCCGGTCGCTGGCCGGCGGGCCGGAGCCTGGAGTACGTGCATGCGCCGTTCGCTGCTGCCGACCAGCCGGCGCCGCTGGACCCCGCGTTCTACGCACCGCTGGCCAACCTTCAGCTGCCCGGCAGCACCCGGTTCGCGGCAGGACTCGCTCACGAGTCACAAAGCCTTCCCGACCAGCTGCAGATCCTGGACCTGATCGACAGCGGCGTCGGACATCCGGTCGACATCGCCGCCGCCTGCGGCCTGGGTCGGCGCACGCCGGAAGCCGGCCGAGCCGTACTGGAGCGAACCGCGGAGCTGTGCACGCACTGAAGTTGCGTGGGCACTGAAGTTGTGTGCGCACTGAAGTTGTGTGGGCACTGACCACGGACCGGGTCAGCCGCCCAGTCCCGGCACGATGTCGGACAGCGCGAAGGTGACCGGCCGTTCCAGCTGGCCGTAGGTGCACGAGCGTGGCTCGCGGTCCGGCCGCCATCGGTTGAACTGGGCCGTGTGCCGGAACCGCTCACCCTCCATCTGGTCGTACCGCACCTCCACCACCCGTTCCGGGCGCAGCGGGGTGAACGACAGGTCCTTGCCTGCGTTCCACCGCGATCCTTCGCCCGCCCGAGGGGTCCGCTCCCCCGCCTGATGCGCCGCCCAGTTCCAGGGGTGGTCGTCCGCAGTAGTTACCAACGTCTGCATCTCGGAGAACAGCTCGCACCGGCGCGCCATCGGGAAGGCGCCGATCACTCCTACCGCGTTCAGCACGCCGGCGTCGGTGTACAGGCCGAGCATCAACGAGCCGATGGCGTCCGGGCCGCTCTTGTGCAGCCGGTAGCCGGCCACCACACAGTCAGCGGTCCGCTCGTGCTTGATTTTGAACATCACCCGCTTGCCGGGCTGGTAGGTGCCGTCGAGCGGCTTGGCCATCACCCCGTCCAGCCCGGCGCCCTCGAACTCGGTGAACCACCGCTCCGCGGTGGCCAGGTCGAGGGACGCTGGGGTGAGGTGGATCGGCGGCCGGGCGGCTGACAGGGCTGCGGAAAGGGCTGCCCGGCGCTCCGCGAACGGCCGGCAGGTGAAGTCCTGATCACCAAGTGCCAGCAGGTCAAAGGCGACGAACGAAGCAGGGGTGCTCCTGCTCAATAGGGCAACTCTGGACGCGGCCGGGTGGATGCGTTGTTGTAGCGCTTCAAAGTCCAATCCGGCGGCGGTGGCAACGACTATCTCACCGTCGATCACACAGCGCAGCGGCAGCTCCGCCTTGACGGCCTCGACCAGTTCCGGGAAGTAGCGGGTGAGCGGTCGCTCGTTGCGGCTGCCGAACTCGACCTCGTCTCCGTCCCGAAAGATGATTGAGCGAAAGCCATCCCATTTGGGCTCATAACTCGCGCCGGGCGGTATCCGCGGCACCGGCTTGGCCAGCATCGGCGCGACAGGTGGCATCACCGGTAGCTCCATGTCTCATTCCCCGTGTCGTCAGTCGTTGGTGTCGTCAGGAATTCGCGTCGTCAGCGTCCGGTCTTGCCCGGCTGGGTTGAACCCGCTTCGGCTCCCCCGGCATTTTGGGGAACTCCGGCGGGTAAGGCAGATCCCCTGCAGCGTGGTCTCTTTCGTCCCTGTCAGCCAGCTCCAGCAGCGGTTCGAGGCCGTAGGCGGCGTCATTCATTGCTGCGTACAGGTCACCGACAGCCGCGAACCGGTCCGGCATGGTGAGCACATCGAAGTCGTCAGGAGCGACATCGTCGATCTCCTCCCAGCGGACCGGAGCAGACACGGTCGCCCTGGGGTTGGCCCGGATCGAATAGGCCGACGCCATGGTGCGGTCCCTGGCCATCTGGTTGTAATCGATGAAGATCTTCTGCCCGCGCTCCTCCTTCCACCACTTCATGGTGACGCGCTCGGGCATCCGCCGCTCCACCTCGCGGCCCAGTGCGATCACCGCACGCCGGGCCTGGGTGAAGGTCCACTCCGGCCGGATCGGGACGAAGATGTGCAGTCCACGACCGCCCGAAGTCTTCGGGAAACCCTGCATCCCGAACTCGGACAGCACCTCCCGCACCACCGGCGCCACCGCGGCAGCGTCCCGGAAGTCGGTGCCCGGCTGCGGATCGAGGTCGATGCGAAGCTGGTCGGGCCGGTCCACATCGGCCCGCCGAACCGGCCACGGGTGGAAGGTGATGGTGCCGAGGTTTGCCGCCCACGCCACCACCGCCTTCTCGGTGGGGCACACCTCGTCGGCGTGCCGGCCACTGGGAAATTCGATGCGCACCGACTGCACATAGTCGGGCGCCCCGGCCGGGACCCGCTTGGAATAGAAGGCGTCGCCGCGGCTGTCGCTCCTGGTCGCCATCTTCATCCCCGGGAGCACCCCGCCTGGCCATCGTTCCAGGGCGGTCGGGCGGTCGGCCAACGCCGCCAGAATCCCGTCGCCGACGGCGACGTAGTACGACACCACGTCCAGCTTGGACAGGCCGCGATCCGGGAAGTACGGCTTGTCGGGGCTGCTGATCCGGACCATGCGTCCGCCGACTTCGATTTCCACCGGTGGCACCTTCGATGTCGCCATCGGTACAACGTACCCGCGAGCTACCACGATCAGTCCGAATCGTGTGGACCGTACCGACGGACATTGCCGGTCCCCGCACAACCCTCGCGCTACCAGGCGAATGCGACGGTGAAGGGGTCACCAAGGACCAGGCTGTCGAGCAACGGACCGTTGTCCGGTAGCCGCGAGGCAGCACTGATCCGCAACGCCCGCGGGCTGTGCCAGGGGAGATCCGCCGGTGTCTGCGGGGTGGTGCGAGACCTATACACGATGTCGTCCGGCAGCCCGGGGAACTACCCGCGGAGACGATCACCCAGTTCCTGGCAGGTGCACCACGTCCCGTGGTCACCCACGGTGTTGATCCGGTCGTCGACGTCGAGTTGATCCAGCACCTGCTCCGGCCGCAGGTCGATGACGCGGACCGTGCCTGTCACCTGCACCACGGCGGTGCCGACCTCCGCCGCAGAGATGTAGCGGTCCGGATCCCACCGCTCGCGGGCCGCAGTTCGGGCGGCGAGCCCAGCGTAACGGACTCGGGTGGCAGGCCCTCGTGGCTCACGACTGGTCGGCGCGGCTCACGATCCGCAGTACGCGTCGTTGGAGCGCCCCTTCACGAACAGGTCGGCCAGTGTCACAACCACCACCAGGTGCTATCGGCAGAGTCGGCAGTCCGGGACGCCGTCCCGGTGCATTCCTGCATCGTGCTCGTCGCGCAGAGCGACACAGGACGGGCATATCCCGGCGTAGCCCTCGTACTCGGCGAACGTCAGCGAGCATCCGAACTCGCAGCAGGACAGCAGGACGACCTCGGGTACGTCGGCGAGCGCGAGAGCCCCGCCGACACTCGACTGGGAACCGACACTCCAACTCATTTGCCCATCGCCCCTTCCGAACTCTGGCGGCGCACTATCGCGCCTCCAACCTCGTAGCGCCCAGTGTGCGCCGGACCACCGACAGCCGGCGCACAGCCACGCCGCGCAGCCGCGTGGGTCGGGCACAGCCACCCAGCAACCCTGCGGCGAATGCAGTCAGCGCTCAGCCGCCGGCCGTCAGGCCGGGCGTCGGCGGCCGCTAACGGCCTTCTCCTTGGCGGTGGCGGGTTCGTCCTCGGTCGCGATGTCGGTCGCGGCTGCGGTCTTTGTCGGTGACTTCTTGGTTGCCTTCACCGGCGCAGCCGCCGCCTTCTTCGGCGCCTTCCTTGCGATTCCGGACTTCGCCGTCGACTTCCCTGTCGCCTCATCCGACGCATGGCCGTTGGGCACCCCGGTACGCGCCAAGCTGGCCCGCGTTCCACCGGATCCGTGCCGATCCGCACCGTTCGCCCGGTTGACGCTGCGCTCCAACGCGGCCAGCAGGTCAAGCACTTCGGCATCCTCCCCGCCGCTGTCGTCGGCAGCCCGCTGCGGCTCTGCACCGCCCAGCTTGGCGTCGATCAGCTGCTGCAACTCGGCCCGGTAAGAGTCCTCGTGCTCTTCCGGGTGGAAATCGTCGGAGTAGGTGCCGACCAGCAGCGCGGCCATCTGCTTCTCCGCGGCCGACACCGTGATACTCACCGCCAGCGAGGGGAAGTCGAACTCGCGCACCTCGTCCGGCCACAGCAGCGTCTGCACCATCAGCAGGTCACCGCGGACCCGAAGAGCGGCCAGTCTGGTCTTCTGTCGCAACGCGAAATGCACGATCGCGGTCCGTTCGGTCTCGGCCAGCGTCTCGCGGAGCAACACGTACGCTTTGGGCGACTTCGACGTCGGCTCAAGCACATAGCTGGCCCCGTACATCACCGGGTCGATCTGCTCGCTGGGCACGAAGGACAGCAGCTGGATTTCCTTCTCGCTGGTCGACGGCAGCGCGGCAAAATCGTCATCAGTGAGCACGGCAACCTTGCCGTCCTCGTTCTCGTATCCCTTGACGATGTCGCCGTAGGCGATCTGCTTGCCGCAGACCTCGCACGTCCGCTGGTATCGGATCCGGCCGAGGTCGGCCGCGTGCAATTGGTGGAACCGGACGTCCTTGTCCTCGGTAGCGGAGTAGACCGCGACAGGGACGTTGACCAGTCCGAAGACGAGCGAACCCTTCCAGATCGATCGCATCGGCACATCATGCCCTGTCCGCCGCAGTGACGGCACCAGGTTGCCCGCGTGGTTGCCGGCGTGAGCCGATAGTGACTACCCTCCCTCCTGGACTACTCCAACCGGAATAGCCCTGACGGGGCACGACCAGGTGCGGGATCTGCTGCGGTGGCCGGCGCGTCATGGCCGAACTCGGTTCGTTGTCCATCGCCGCCCTGGCCCTGCTCGCTGAACCTCCGATGCATCCATGTGGGGTGTACCACCTGCTGATCCCCGCCCAACCACAGAGGTACGTAGCATGACCACCCCGCCTCCTGGGCGCTGGCCGCCACACCCGACGGCCACCTACAGCCCGCAACCGCCGAGGCGTTCCAAGACGCCGTCCGTGCTCGCGGTCGCGGTCCTGCTCGCCATGGTCGCCGCACTCGCTCTGGTCGCCGTGGTACTCGGCACGGGAGCGACCGGTGGCGAGTCGGACCGTAGCGCCGACACCGCGACCGGCCCCGTCGACGCGAGCGGCAAGGCAACCTACCTCGACAGCGCGGCTGTGCAGGCCGACTGGTCGACCTGGTTCCGAGCAACCTACGGCGGGTAAGCGTGTGCCTCTCGCGTCCGCAGCACCACCTTGCAGTGGGCCAGCACCGACCGGCGCCGTCCTCAGCATCGACCGTCGGCACAGTGCCTGGGTCGCCGGCCCTCAGTGGCTGAGGATGTCCCGGCCCTGGATGCCGACCTCGCAGTGCTCAAGAGCGGCGCGGCCAGGGCAGATCAGCTCAAGAGATCGTGCCGCGTCGGTGCTGGATCGAGGCCGGCTACACCAGCACCATGCGGCGACCAGAGATCGGCTGGCTGCAAGGCGTGACAGATGAAATCACCTCAGGATCGTTTCCCTGGGGCGACGAACCCGACGCAATACCATTGCAATCCAGAGACACCCCACGAGTGAACCGAAACAAGGAAAGTACATGACACGTAGTGCTGCGGCCGCCTCCCCGTCCGCCCACATCCCAGGATCGGCCCACCCATGGCCGGCGCTGTGGGCATTGTGCCTGGGGTTCTTCATGATCCTGGTCGACGCGACGATCGTCTCGGTGGCCACGCCGGCGATCATGGATGGGCTGCACGCGGACATCAACCAGGTGATCTGGGTGATCAGCGCCTACCTGCTGGCCTACGCCGTGCCGCTACTGTTCACCGGCCGGCTGGGCGATCGCATCGGCCCCAAGGACATCTATCTCGGTGGGCTGGTGCTGTTCACCCTGGCCTCCGCCTGGTGCGGGGTCTCCAACACCGTGACGATGTTAATCATCGCGCGGGTCTTCCAGGGCTTCGGAGCCGCGCTGATGACGCCGCAGACCATGACGGTGATCACCAGGACGTTCCCGCCGGACAGGCGCGGCAAGGCAATGGGCATGTGGGGAGCGGTTGCCGGGGTCGCCACCCTGGCTGGGCCGATCCTGGGCGGGGTGCTCATCGATTCGCTGGGCTGGGAGTGGATCTTCTTCGTCAACGTCCCGGTCGGCGTGGTCGGATTCGTGCTGGCGGCTCGCTTCGTGCCGCGGCTGGAAACCCATCCGCACCGTTTCGACCTGCTGGGAATCGCGCTGTCGGTGGGCGGACTGTTCTGCCTTGTCTTCGGCATCCAGGAGGGCCAAAGCTACGACTGGGGGACCATCGCCGGGCCGATCTCTGTGTGGTCGTTGATCATCGCGGGACTCGTGCTGCTGGCTGCGTTCGTACTGTGGCAGGCGCGCAACCGCCGGGAGCCGCTGCTGCCGCTGTCACTGTTTGCCGATCGCAACTTCTCCCTGGCGAACATCGGCATCGCCGCGGTCGGCTTCGCCATCACCTCGTTGAGCCTGCCGCTCATGCTGTACACCCAGAAGGTGCTCGGCCTGAGCCCGACCAGATCCGCGCTGCTGTTGGTCCCGATGGCGGTGCTCAGCGGTGCGTTAGCAGTCCCGGTCGGCAAGCTGGTGGACCGGACGCACCCGCGCTACATCGCCGGCTTCGGGCTTTTCTGCATGATCACCTCGCTGGTCTGGCTCGGCCTGGTGCTCACCCCGGGCCGGGCCATCATCGAGCTGCTGGCGCCCATCACGCTGCTGGGCGTGGCCAACGCGTGCATCTGGTCGCCACTGTCGGCGACGGCTACCCGCAACCTGCCGATGCGTCAGGCGGGCGCCGGATCCGGCGTGTACAATACCACCCGCCAGGTCGGGTCCGTGCTCGGCGCCGCCGGGATCGGCGTGCTGATGCAGAGCAGGCTGTCCGCGACGCTACCGGCCGCGCCGGGCGGCGCCGGACAGCAGTTCGACCAGAGCGGGCAGTTGCCCCAGTTCCTGCACCAGGGCTTCGCCGCGGCGATGGGCCAGTCGCTGCTGCTGCCTGCCGCGGTACTGGTGATCGGACTCGTTGCCGCGTTGTGCTTCGCAAGGCCCGCACCGGTAACTCCCCCAACCGCGGTGCGAAGGGGACAGGCGCCCGCCGGCGCCGCACAGTAGAAGCGGGGACAACGCACTCGATGCGGGCGCCACGGCCGATGCCGGTGCGCGGCGCCGGCCGTAGGGTGATCACAACCTCTCCTGACCTCGGCGGGGCGAGCAATGGGAGGCGGGCACGAATGGCGCAGGAGCATCTGCCTGGCCGCGCAGGGGCACCCGAACCGATACTGCCGGAAGTCAACTCGGGCCAGGCGAGCGAGACAGACTCCGGCGTCCTGCACGGCGTGATCGATGCCTTCCTGACCGTGGTGTCCGGACTGGAATTGCAAGCCACCTTGCACCGCATCGTCACGGCCGCTGCCGATCTGGTCGACGCACAGTACGGCGCGCTGGGCGTGCTGGACACGGACGGCGGGCTTGCCGAATTCGTCTATGTGGGGATCGATGCGCAGACCTTTGCGGCGATCGGCCCGCTGCCGAGCGGGCACGGTCTGGTCGGCCTGCTGATCGAACATCCACATGTGATGCGGCTGGCCGATCTGACCACCCACCCGGCGTCGGTGGGCTTTCCGCCGGGACATCCGATGATGCACTCCTTTATCGGCGCGCCGATCCGGGTGCGTGATCAGGTATTCGGCAATCTGTACCTGACGGAAAAGCGCGGCGGCAGCGAGTTCACCGAGCAAGACGAGATGGTGCTGCGGGCACTGGCCTCGGCGGCCGGTGCCGCGGTGGAGAACGCCCGGTTGTACGAGGAGGTGCGACGCCGAGAACGCTGGCTGCTGGCCACCGCCCAGATCCGCGCCAAGTTGCTGTCCGGCACCACGGTCGCCGACGCACTGCAGTTGATCGCCGAACGCGCGACCGACCTGATCGGGGCTGACGGCGCGCTGGTGCTGATCGCCGACGAGGCAGGCGGCCTGCAGGTCCGCGCGGCCGTCGGAATGGCAACGCTAGGGGTTACCGAACCGGGCGCCGACCGATCGGCGCGGATACCAACCGATGCAACACGATCGGGGGCAGTCGACCCGGAAGTGGCTGGATCGGAGCTGATCGGTCGCACGATGCCGGCCGACGACCCGTGGACCCGAATGGTGGTGCGCACTGCCGGTTCCGGCGAGGCTACCGACCTGCCGACACCGGGAGACGACCTGCTGGCGGCCGTCTTCGCGGCCGTCGGGCCACAGATCGTGGCGCCGGTCCCTGGCGGAAGCACCGATGGCGGTGTACTGATCTGCCTGCGCGCCAAGGGATCAAACGCATTCCACGAGGAGCGGTTACCCCTACTGATCGGACTGGCAGAGCAGGGATCGCTGGCGTTGGAGGTTTCTGATCGGGTCGAGCAGCGTCGCCGCTACGAGTTGTTGGCCGAACGCGAACGCATCGCCCGCGACCTCCACGACCACGTGATTCAGCGGCTGTTCGGAGTGGGTCTGAGCCTGCAGGGCCAAGAGTCTCGCACCTCGGACCCGCGCCTTCGGGAGCGGCTCGAGGCGGCGGTGCAGCAAGTGGACGAGGCCATCAGGGACCTGCGCTCATCCATCTTCGACCTGCGGGCCGTCGACGCGGACCGGCCGCGGAGCCTCCGTCGGCGGCTGCTGGACATCGCCGCCGGCGCTGGCGACGGCGGCATGACGGTCGAGGTGCGCATCGACGGTCCGATCGACACCCTGGTCCCACCGGACCTGGCAGGAAACGCCGAAGCGGTGGTGCGGGAGGCGGTCAGCAATGCGGTGCGGCATTCCGGCGGCAACTCGGTCACCGTGTTGATCGGCACGGCGGCCGACGAGTTGACCATCGAGGTCAGCGACAACGGGGCCGGCATCCCGTCGGGAGCGCCGCACCGCGGACTGCACAACCTGGCCCAGCGAGCCGAGAGCTGCGGTGGCAGCTTCGCAATCGGGCTGGCCGCGACCGGCGGCGCCCGGTTGCGCTGGGTCGCCCCGCTGCCCGCGGAATGAGTCGCACCCGGCAGGATACATCGGCGCCGGCGGGACGAGTCGCTGCCGGCGGGTTCGGTCCAGTCGCCGAAGTCAGGAGTCTCGGCCGACGTTCAGCTTCGTCGCCAGGATCGCCGCCTGAGTCCGGTGCTCCAGCCCGAGCTTGGCCAGCAGGTGCGAGACGTAGTTCTTCACAGTTTTCTCCGCCAGGAAGAGCCGCTCGCCGATCTGACGGTTGGTCAGCCCCTCCGCAATCAGCTCCAGCACCGCCCGTTCCTGGTCGGACAGGGCGCGCAGCGGGGCGGCCTGCTCCTGCTCCTGTTTGATACGGCGCATCACCGCGGCGGTCGACCGGGCATCCAGCAGGCTGCCGCCGGCGCTGACCGTGCGGACCGCGGACACCAGGTCCACCCCGCGCACCTGCTTGAGCACAAACCCGGACGCGCCGGCCATGATGGCACCGAACAGCGCCTCGTCGTCGTCGAACGAAGTGAGCATCAGGCACCGCAGCTCAGGAAAGCGAGAACGTAGGTCCCGGCACAACTCCACGCCGTTCCCATCCGGCAGCCGGACATCCAGCACCGCGACATCAGGCCGGGTTGCCGGGACGCGGGCCAGCGCTTCGGCCACCGTTCCGGCCTCGCCGACTATTTCCAGGTCACCATCGGATTCCAACAGCTCGGCGATGCCGCGGCGGACCACCTCGTGGTCGTCAACCAGGAACACCCGTACCATCGCTGCTCCCTCTGACGCTCGGACTCATTCGCTGACCGTCGTGCCCCGTGGCGCTGTCGTCGATCGGTCCGCGCCACGAATCCTTCGGACCTGCCCTCCTACCGTACTGTCACCGCGCCTTACTGCGACCGCACCGTGCTGTCACCGCGCGGTCACCGCGCCGAACCGCCCGACGACGCCGCCGTATCCAGCAGTCCACCCGCAGCGGCGTGAGGCGGCCACAGTCGGCGACCGGTGATCCGGTCGATTCCGATCGCAACGTAGTGCGCGCCGCCGGTAGCCCCCCAGCTGTTGATGCCCGCCGCGTCCAGCAGCGCCCGCTCCGCCGGATCGGTCACCAGCCGGGCGGTGCCAACCACCAACACGCTCCAGCCTGAGCTTCCGCCGGCATTGAAGTCGTCCACCTCGAAGGCCACCACTGTTTGGTTGACGGCGGCCGCCAACTTGGTACCGGCCGCGGTGCGGAAGTAGATCTCCCTGCCGATCAGCTGGTAGTTCACCGGCAACGCAGCCGGCAGCGCCTTCATCGACACCACCACCCTGCCGATTCCCGCACCGGCCAGCAAGGCTCGGCTCTCGGTCTCGGTCAGCACCCACAAACCAGCCCGATCGACTCTCATGACGCCATAACACGGCGACGCTGTGCTGGCGGCAAGGGACTTTCGTCACCGACCGGGCCATTCGGTCACGCCGGTGACCTGCGACCCCGACCGGCAGTGACCTTCGTCCTACGAGATCGGCCCCTTCGACCTTGCCCACTTCGCGCTGCCCAGGCAGAGGATCGATCTGTCGGTGATCGGCCCAGATGATGGTGATCGGCACTGGTGCGGCCCGACCGCCCGCCTCGCGGTCGACAGTTCCAACGAGTGACTTCAAAGGAGTGCACGGCTATGCGTACTGCGCTGGACAGGCTGGTGAGTTGGTTCGGGATCGTGATTGCGTTGGTGCTGATCGTGGCCGGGTCGTTGCTCACCTGGGGTAGCAATTTCATCTCCACCGAGGTGCACGATCAGCTGGCCGCGCAGAAGGTCTACTTCCCGCCAGCCGACAGCCCAGCCGTGGCCGGCGACGAGTTCGCCTCGATGCGGCAGTACGGCGGACAGCTGATGACCACCGGCGCGCAGGCCAGGGTCTATGCGGACGACTTCATCGGGGTCCACCTGGGCGAGATTGCGGGCGGCAAGACCTACGCCGAACTCAGCACCTTGTCGAACGCCAGCCCGGACGATGCGAAGCTGGCCGGCCAGGTGCAGACCATGTTCCGCGGCGAGACGCTGCGCGGTCTGTTGCTGAACGCGTATGCCTTCGGCAAGATCGGCACCATCGCGGGAATCGCCGCCATCGGGGCATGGGTCGGTGCGGTGTTGATGCTGATCCTGGCCGGGCTCGGCTTCTGGCACGCCCGCCGGCGCGCCGAGGGGGGTCCTGGCTTGCGGCCCGGAGACCCGGTGCCAGTCGCCTGACCCCGCCACCTTTCCGAGTCGTGGGTCCCAGCACGCGCCAGCGGGCGCCCTGGGACCCACGACTCATTCTGGCTTGGCCACTTGAGCCGGCAACCAGTACGGCGCCGGCAAAAAATCACTTGTGAGTGAGCACTCACTCAGTTAGTCTGGGCGGCGTGACCAAGCCTGTAGCCCCGCCCTCGACGTCCGCGCCGCACGGGGTGAACCGTTCGGCCAGGCAACGAGCTAGCCTCTACTCCCGGCGTCGCCCCACGACACCGGGTCGGGCCGCGCCGCTGCCGCCGGCCGAGCGACGCGCCGCGATCATCCTCGCCGCAGCGCCGCTGTTCCGACGCCATGGACACGACGTCACCACCCGGCAGATTGCCGACGCGGCGGGCATCGCCGAGGGCACCGTCTTCCGGGCGTTCCCCACCAAGCAGGCGATCATTGAAGCGGTGCTGGTCGATGCCCTCGACCAGACTGACACACTCGCGCAGATCAGAGCGATCGACCCCACCCATCCGCTCCAGGACCGGGTCCGAGCCTGCGCCGTCATCCTGTCCAACCGGCTGTCCGCGGTCATCGACCTGATGATTGCGCTACGCATGCACGGACCGGGCCATCAGGACGGCGACGATGCACCGTCAGGCAGCGGCCCGCACTCATCCGGACGCGACCCCCGGCGGGAATCCGAGATGCTGGCCGCCATCGCGGAGGTGATCGGGCCGGACGCGGCCCGGCTGAACTGCACAGCAGAACGGGCAGCTCACCTGTTGCGGCTGCTCACCTTCGCCGGCACCCATCGGCTGGTCAATGACGATGACCCGCTGAGCCCGGATGAGATAACCGACGTGCTGCTGCACGGCATCGCCCGCGCACCCAGCGGAAGCGGACTCCCTCCACCCGCGCCGGACCGCTGACGGCGTACCAGCGCCGGATGCGCGCGGTGTCAGCGCCCACCTGCATGCTGCCTGAGCACACTGCCGCGGCGAATCCAGACCCAGACAATCTCCACAGACAACCACCACAGACAATCACCACAGACAATCACCACAAAGGAACACCCGAATGCTCATCCGCCTGATGCGAACCTATCTGCGGCCCTACACCTGGCCGTTGGTGGCAGTGGTCGCGCTGCAACTGGTCGGCACCATTGCCTCGCTGTACCTGCCCAGCTTGAACGCCGACATCATCGACAATGGCGTGGCCAAGGGCAATACCGGCTACATCGTGATGTTGGGCGCGGTGATGCTCGGCGTCACGCTGGTGCAGATCGTCTGCAGCATCATCGCCGTGTTCTACGGCGCACGAAGCTCCATGGGCTTCGGCCGCGATCTGCGTGACGCGATCTTCCACCGGGTCGGGACGTTCTCCGACCGGGAGGTGCAGCAGTTCGGGGCCCCATCGCTGATCACCCGCAACACCAACGACGTCACCCAGGTGCAGATGCTGGTGCTGACGTCGTGCACCCTGATGGTGGCCGCCCCGATCATGTGCGTCGGCGGGATCATCATGGCCCTGAAGCAGGACGTCAGCCTGTCCTGGCTGCTGGTGGTGGCAGTGCCGGTGCTGGTGCTCGCGGTCGGGCTGATCGTGATCCGTATGGTGCCGCAGTTCCGGCTGATGCAGAAGAAGCTGGACGCAGTGAACCGGGTGCTCCGCGAGCAGATCACCGGAGTGCGGGTGGTACGCGCGTTCGTCCGCGAACCGTTCGAGACCGACAGGTTCGACACCGCCAACCGGGAATTGACTGACACAGCTCTGCGGGTGGGCAAGCTGATGGCGCTGATGTTCCCGGTGGTGATGCTGGTGATGAACGCCTCCAGCGTCGCGGTGCTGTGGTTCGGTGGCCATCGCGTGGCAGAAGGCATGGAGATCGGCACACTGACCGCTTTCCTGTCCTACCTGATCCAGATCCTGATGTCGGTGATGATGGCGACCTTCATGATGGTGATGGTGCCGCGGGCCTCGGTGTGTGCCGACCGCATCGGCGAGGTGTTGGACACCGACTCCTCAGTGGTGCCAACGACGCAGCCGGTGGTCCCTGGCAGGCGCGCTGGCCAGGTAGAACTGGCCGATGTCACGTTCTCCTACCCGGGGGCGGACGAGCCCGTACTGCGGCACATCGACATGGTCGCCCAGCCGGGTCGCACCACCGCGATTATCGGATCGACCGGGTCCGGCAAGTCGACGCTGGTCTCGCTCATTCCGCGGCTGTTCGACGCCACCGGCGGGCAGGTGCTGGTGGACGGTGTCGACGTGCGTGACATGGACCCGGACGAATTGTGGTCGCGGATGGCCCTGGTGCCGCAACGCTCCTATCTGTTCTCCGGAACGGTGGCCTCGAATCTGCGCTTCGGCAAGGGCGATGCCAGCGACGACGAGCTGTGGAAGGCGCTGGAAGTAGCGCAGGCCAAGGACTTTGTCGCTGACATGCCCGGCGGTCTGAATGCACTGATCGCCCAGGGCGGCACCAACGTCTCCGGTGGGCAGCGTCAGCGACTGGCCATTGCCCGGGCATTGGTCCGCAAGCCGGCTATTTACCTGTTCGACGAATCGTTCTCCGCGCTGGACGTATCCACCGATGCCCGGTTACGCGCGGCGCTGCGGCCGTACACCCGGCAAGCCAGCGTGATCATCGTGGCCCAGCGGGTGTCGACCATCCGCGACGCGGACCAGATAGTAGTGCTGGAGAACGGGGAAATCGTCGGCACCGGTCGCCACGACGAATTGATCGAGGCCTGCGAAACCTACGCCGAGATCGTGCAATCCCAGCTGGCGGCGGAGGCTGCGGCATGAACAGCGGCATGAACAGCGACATGAACAGCGACAACCAGGCGGCACCGTCGAACGGCGGGGCGCACCGGACGAACGACGACGGCCGAGCAACTCCGCCGGACGCCGGGGAGCGGGCCGCCGGGGAGCGGGCCGCCGGCTACGACGCGATGATCGGTGACGGGTATTCCGCGACCACTCCCGACGCCGAGATCGGGCCGTCGCCTCTCGGGGTGCCCGCCGCCACCGAACCTCCTGCGCCACTGGCAGAATCCGACGCCGAGACGTTGCGCAAGCAGAACCGGTCCGGCGCCCGGCGGCACGGGCCATGGGGCGGATCGGCGCCGACGGAGAAGGCGCTGAACTTCGGCCCGTCCGCACGCCGGCTGCTGGGCCGGCTGGCCCCGCAGCGCGGGAAAGTGATCGCGGTGGTCGTCCTGGCCATCGCCAGCATCACCCTGTCGGTGATCGGCCCGAAGATCCTCGGCCGGGCCACCGACGTAATCTTCAACGGCTTCATGGGCAGTGTGCTGGCCGGCTTCCCGTTCATTCCGGCGGGGGCGAGCAGGGATCAGGCCATCGCGACGCTGCGGGGCGCCGGCCAAAACCAGCTGGCCGACATGCTGTCCGGGATGAACGCGGTACCCGGTGTCGGCATCGACTTCCATGCCCTTGCCACGGTGCTGCTGTGGGTGCTGGTGCTCTATGTCGCATCTTCCCTGCTGATGTGGGCGCAGGCGTACATCCTGAACTTCATCGTGCAGGACGCCGTGCTGCAGTTGCGGGCCGACGTGGAGACCAAGCTGAACCGGCTGCCGCTGGCCCACTTCGACCGGCAACCACGCGGCGAGGTGCTCAGCCGGGTCACCAACGACATCGACAACATCTCACAGTCCTTGCAGCAGACCATGTCCCAGCTGCTGAACTCGCTGCTCACGGTGATCGGCGTGCTGGTGATGATGTTCGTCATCTCACCGTTGCTGGCGCTGATAGCACTGGTCGCCATCCCACTGTCGGTGGTGGTCACCAGCCAGATCGCCAAGCGCAGCCAGCAGCGGTTCATCGCCCAATGGCGGCACACCGGCGAACTGAACGCGCAGGTGGAGGAGGCATTCACCGGGCACGCGCTGGTGAGCGTGTTCAACCGAAGGGCGGAGATCGAAAGGCAGTTCGCGGACAAGAACGCGGAATTGTACGAGGCATCGTTCCGCGCGCAGTTCATCTCCGGGATCATCATGCCGGCGATGATGTTCATCGGGAACTTGACATACGTGCTGGTCGCGGTCGTCGGCGGGCTCCGGGTGGCGTCCGGCGGGATGACCCTTGGCGATGTGCAGGCATTCATCCAGTACTCCCGCCAGTTCACCCAGCCACTGAGCCAGTTGGCATCGATGGCCAACGTGCTGCAGTCCGGAGTTGCCTCGGCGGAGCGGGTGTTCGAGTTGCTCGATGAGCCCGAACAGTCCCCCGACCCGCTCGATGCGGTTCCGGTGACGGCCACCCGCGGCCGTGTCGAGTTCGAGAACGTCGCGTTCTCCTACACGCCGGACAAGCCGCTCATCACCGACCTGTCCCTGGTCGCCGAACCCGGCCAGATGATCGCCATCGTCGGCCCCACCGGCGCCGGGAAGACCACCCTGGTGAACCTGATCATGCGCTTCTATGAACTGAACTCCGGCCGAATCACCTTGGACGGCACGGACGTCACCACGATGACCCGCGACGCGCTGCGCTCCAAGATCGGCATGGTGTTGCAGGACACCTGGCTGTTCGGCGGCACCATCCGGGACAACATCGCGTACGGGCGACCCGGTGCTTCCGAACAGGACATCCTCGCGGCCGCGAGGGCCACCTACGTCGACAGGTTCGTGCGGTCGCTCCCGGACGGTTACGACACGGTGATCGACGAGGAGGCCAGCAATGTCTCGGCCGGTCAGAAGCAGTTGCTGACCATCGCCAGGGCATTCCTTGCCGACCCGGCACTGCTGATCCTGGACGAGGCGACGTCGTCGGTCGATACCCGCACCGAGGTGTTGGTGCAGCATGCGATGGCAGCATTGCGCACCAACCGGACCAGTTTCGTTATCGCGCACCGGCTTTCGACGATCCGAGATGCCGACCTCATCCTGGTGATGGAGAACGGTTCGATCGTCGAGCAAGGCAACCACGAGGAACTGCTGGAACGCCGCGGTGCGTATTTCGACCTGTACAACGCGCAATTCGCGGCGCCGATCCTGGACGAGGAGGAAAACGAGCCGGCCCCCGTCGGCTGACCGCGCGCAATGGCGCCAGCCCTCAGCAGACGCCTAACCCTGCCGGATGCCCGTCTGCCCTGCCGCCCGCTCCTGCACGGGTAGCCCGAAGTTGTCACACGTAGCCCGATTGAACCGGCGTGTCGCGTCGACTTCGGGCTACCTCGCGGGAAACCTCGGGCGCTCGGTGGGCCAGGTCTCACCGATCAAGGCCACCGTGCCGCGCTCGATCCGGTATGGTGATCTTGTCGATGTGCCCTACTGGGCACATCAGGGTCGTTGCTGATGACGCAGCGGGTAAGAATTCCGCCGGCGCCTCTCGTCTTTCCCTCCTGACTACCGAGCGTCCTAGACGCTTGGCATGACGGCGGTTGGCCAGCACCGCGGCCAGGCTCCGTCATTACCGTTAGGAAACACGCATACCCATGAGTACCCCTCGCACTGACCCGCGCCCGCAACAGGGCGCACCCCGATCCCGCCACCAGCGACCCGACCGCCCCGACGGCCAGGACAAGGCGCGCGACACCAACCGTTCCGCCGCAGCCACCAGCAGGTCCTCGATGTTCGCCATCGACGCATTTACCGCCGGCCGTCAGTCGGCAGGCACGGCTCGCCCGGCGACCCACGCAGCGCCGTCGGCCACCCGGCCCTCCAGCGGCAGGGTCGCGCCCGCTGATGCACCTACCGCACGTTCCGGGCAGACCGGCGACGGTGCCGGACGACGCCGCCAGCGCCGCGGGCGCCCCACCGGCACGCATCCCGCATCGTCCACCGTCCCGACCATGAACCCCGACCGCAGTCGCGCGGACACCGACCGTGGTGTCAGCGACCGGAACGAGGCATCCCGTAACGGCGCCCGGACCGGCAGCACCCAGAAGGACAACTCCAGGAACGGGGCGCGTCGCGACAGCGGCACGGCCGGTACCGGCGAGGCACTGTTCGCGGCCACACCGGAGGCCGTCGCGGTGGACACCACCTTCACCGAGCTAGGTGTCCCGTCCAGGTTCATCGTCCCCCTGGCCCGCCTCGGCGCCGAGAAGCCCTTCCCCATCCAGGCCGCCACCTTGCCCGCGACTCTGGCCGGCCGCGACGTGCTCGGCCGCGGCAAGACCGGCTCCGGCAAGACCATCGCGTTCGCCGTGCCGTTGGCCGCGCGGCTGACCGGCGGCCGGACCGCGCCGAGCCGCCCACGAGGACTGGTCCTTGTTCCCACCCGTGAGCTGGCACTGCAGGTGCACCGCACCATCGCACCGCTGGCCGCAGCTGCTGGATTGCGCGCCACCACCATCTTCGGCGGTGTCGGCTACGGCAACCAGACCTCGGCACTGCGCAGCGGGGTGGACATCGTGGTGGCCTGCCCCGGTCGCCTGGAAGACCTGATCGCGCAGGGCGCTTGCAATCTCGGCGATGTCGAGGTCACCGTGCTGGACGAGGCCGATCACATGGCCGATCTCGGCTTCCTGCCCGGGGTGCGCCGGCTGCTCACCGCCACCCGCCGCGGCGGCCAGCGGATGCTGTTCTCCGCGACGTTGGACAACGGAATCTCGGTGCTG
>CAJDUM010000056.1_pt1 | contig 21575 bp, 22 predicted proteins | sample 7390781 | NCBI WGS metagenome assembly CAJDUM01 (sample SAMEA7055661, study PRJEB34461) | soil metagenome | biome: terrestrial ecosystem; feature: Peninsula; material: soil | place: Antarctica | collected 2016 | reverse complement strand
ATCATCTACAGCATGAACTCCGCCGAATACTGGGTGCTACTCGTTCACGAACGCTCCTGGACACCCGAGCAGTTCACCGGATGGCTCGCCGACGCCTGGACCCGCCTGCTGCTGGACCGAGCCGATCCGGCCTAACACGCAGCGCCTAACACGCAGCGCCTAACACGCAGCGCCTAACACGCAGCGCCTAACACGCAGCGCCCAACCCGGTCAATGAGATGTCCTGGTAACCGGGCGAAGTCGTTGCGGAGGGATCGGCCGCCCGAGGTGCACACCCGGTTCACCTCACGATTCATCGGTCAGATCACGGCCCGGTCTCATGCGAGCGAGCCTGGCAGGCCTGCCGGGAGCGCTCGGACGTGCGAGTCGTCCCTGCACGGTCAGGGCGACCGCTGGGATCAGGGCGGCCGCTGGGGTCAGTGCCGCACGTACGCATCGGCGAGGCACGCTCGTCGGTGGCGATCCGCCACGAGTTTTTCACGGCTCGGCCAGTTCCAGCAGCCCGAGCGCGATGAGTTCGGCGACCATGCTTCTTCCGGCCGCGTGGAGTCCGGCCGCGTCTTTCGCAGTGAGGTCCAACCGGGCGGCCGCGGACTCGGCGGCAGCCTCTACAGTTGCCCCGCTGGTCACGGCGAGAATGAGTTCCGTCATCACGGCGTCGAGGTCGGCCCCAATTCCCACCCCTTCGTTCAGCCGCAGGTGCGCAGCTCCCTGGGTCCAGCCCTGGCCGGCCGGCACGAACGTCCCGTCGATCCTGGCCTCGGCCGGGATCTTGCAGGTTCGGTCGGCCACCACGCTCTCGGGCTCGCTACCGAGAATGTCGGCGGCGTTGAATACTCGACGTATGTGTCGACTGGCACTGCCTGCCCCGGCGCGAACTTGGTCGGCGCGGATGACTCGCCCGGCGCCGGACCTGCGCTGTTGGACGACGGCTCCGTAGCCGATCGCGTCGATGCCCCGGTCGTCCAGGTACCGTTGCCACCGGCCGATGGCCTCGCGATAGGGGCCGAGTTCGTCGGCCGACCGGTCGGTGGCAAGGGGCAGGTTCCACTGTGCGGCGTGGGTGAGCGGGTCCTCGCGGCGCATCATCACGAGCCACGCCAGGCTGTCCGGACTTGGCCACGAGGAAGGTACGGTCCACCACGGGTCATGAGACAGCGGCCAGCTCACTAGGAGCGTCGAGAATCCGCCGTCGGCGAGGTGGTCGGTGACGTCGCGGGTGAGTCGGCCGCACAAGGCGCCGGGCTCGTCCCCGCTGTCCCGGTACACCAGGTCGGTTTCCGGGGAGATGACGTAGGGCGGGTTGCCCACCACGAGGTCGAAGCGCTCACCGTCGACCGGCTCGAACCATGAGCCCTGCCGGAACTCGATGCCCTCGATGCCGTTCAGCGCGGCGTTGAACCTGCCGAACTCCACCGCGCGGGGATTGATATCGGTGGCCACGACGGAGTCGGCATGTGATGCGGCCAGCAGCGCTTGGATGCCGTTGCCGGTACCCAGATCCAGGGCCCGCCCGCCCCGCTCTCGGACGGTCAGCGAGGCGAGCAGAGTGGCCGGCCCGTTAATTCCGGTGACATGCAGGGGGTCGGTCGCAACTCCGGGTTCGGGGCGTCGGTCGGAGGCGATGAGCAACTCGCCGTGCGGCAGGATCCGGACCGTGGCCCGAAGGTATTGGCCGTCCTGAATCAGGCAGCCGCTGGCGATCAGTGAATCGACCCTCGACATCCCGAGGGCGACGACAAGCTCGTCGGTGGGCCGTGTCCATCCGAGGCAGAACAGACCGGCAATCGTCGGAAGGGGGCCGGTAGCCGTTGCCAATCGCCGCTCGTACGCAACCAGATCAGATGCCGTGTAGGGGATGTCGGTGCCGCTGGCACCAAGGATCTGGCGCAGACCGGCCGAGTCGTAGCCGGCCTGTCGCAGCGCCATGGCCGCTTCGTTCAGCGCTGCGTCGGGGCGGAGGAACTCGACTGCCGCATCCGGTCGAGACGTCATTTGCAAAGAGTGACACAGATCACAGTCTTGGAGTAGTATCCGGCAGGTAAATACGTGGTGCCAACAGCGTCCCGGAGGATGCCATGTCCGATCATCCCTCGTTCGAAGCAAGCCGTCGCAGCGTGATCCGGGGTGGAGCTATCGGCGCGGGCGCCCTGATCGGTGCCCTTGGGCTCGGAGCGGGGCAAGCCGCCGCGGCGACACCCGGGGTCGGCCCCACAGGCGTTGAACCAACGCGAGTGCCCGTGACGGATGCCGCCGCGGCCGGTCCGCGGAGCGACCGATTGTTCATGAAACTCGATGGCATCCCGGGGGACAGCATGTACAAGGGATACGAGGACTGGATCGAACTGGCCGCCTTCAGCTGGGGAGTTCAGAACACGACCGCGCCCAGCACCGGCGGGAGTGCCGGAGCGGGAAAGGCCCAGCCCCTCGAGTTCTCCTTCTCGGGCCCGACGAGCAAAGCTTCCCCGCTGCTGTTCAAGAGCACGGCGTTGGGCCAACACATCAAGTCAGGGCAGCTGGTGGTGACCCACGACAGCCGGAGCGGAATGACTCCGTTCCTCAAGTACGAGCTGACCGACGTCCTCATCGACTTCTACAAGAACGACATGACCTCCTCCTCGAGCCCGACTGACGCGGTAAGTTTGAACTTCACCAGAGTCAAGATGACCTACACCCCGCAGGACAGCAAGGGTGCGGTCGGGCAGCCGGTCACCGCCGAGTGGGATCTCCGGTCCAACAAAGTGGATTGAGCCCGCGGGGCTCCTTGCCCCTGCCGGCCGCCCATGGCGGAGGAGCGGTGACCAAGAGGATTGCCGCTGGCTCTTGGTTGCTGAGCACCGAACCGGCACCGCGCATCGGTAGGGCTGCTCGTCACCTTTCGAGCGTTGCAGCCGCCGACACCACTTGCGAGGCGCAATACGCCGGACCAGGTTGTCGGCGCGTATCGGGCCGCGCATTGCGGATAAGTCCGAGTCTCTGCCCACCCGGGCGCCTCCACATGCGTCGACCAGGCTCAACGGAAGGACAGCGGACACCGCCGACGGTCTTCGCCTCGATCACCATTCTTCGGTTGTTCACGTCCTTTCCGCAGGCCGAGGACTTCGCCTGAATTGCCATCCGCTACGAGAACCGAAACGCGGATCATCGACGTTTCACCATCAATCAGGACTTGCCCGGGCTGGGTATTCGTATCATCCGCCTGCGGTGGGTCTCCTTGGTGGTGATGCACGTCTACTGCGGTCCCGCTTCGCGGGCCGGATCCGTCTTGGAGGAATTGACATGTCTTACATCATCCGTGGTCGCCTGTGCGGCTATCTGTGCGACGACTGCGATGAACCGCTGGCCGGTGCCGTCATCCGGTTCTATTCGAACGAGAGCGATCAGACCGCTGCACGGGCCGCCGCCCAGCCGAAAGACACGATGCTGCTGCGCGCCTCGAGCGATGTCGAGATGCTGGACGGGCGGCTCGCCGGTGAAGCGACTGTCGGCGCAGATGGTTCGTACGAGGCGATGATGTCGGCCGGCTATTCGGGCGGCGCGCTCGACGTGGACGTCTACTGCGGGTCGGTGCCGACATCAAAGCCGCCGAAGCACACTCCCGAGCCGGTGCAATTCCACGTCACCACGATCGCGCCGGCCTGGCGCGAGATGGAGGACAACCGGGTCGCCGCGTTCGAATACTGTGTTCCGGCAAGGGTCTGGTGCTCTATCAGGGCCCGGTTCGGTGTCTGGGTGATCTGCGGGCGCGTACTCGTTTGCGAGTCCAAGCAGCCGGTCGCCGGGGTGACGGTCAAGGCCTTCGACGTCGACTGGCTTCAGGACGACGCGCTTGGTTCCGCGGTGACCGACGCCGCCGGACACTTCCGTATCGATTATCTGGCAACCGACTTCACCCGCACGCCGTTCTCGCCGCTGATCAACATCGAGTGGGTGGGTGGGCCTGACCTTTACTTCCGGGTCGAGTCCGCCGGTGGGTCGCCACTACTGGTCGAGCCGGCGTCCAAGGGCCGCACTCCGGGGCGTAAGAACGTCGGGCCGTGCACCTGCGTCGAGTTGTGTCTGACCGGCGATGTGCCGAGCACGCCGCCGACCATCCCGATGTTCACCAAGGTCGGTGAGTACCGGATCGACCCGTCCTACGGCGAGTTCACCCCGAGCGGGGCCACGACGTCCGGAGACCTGGCCTTCACCGGCACGATTCCGCTCGTCGGCATCATGCCCGATCCGCTGTCCGCAGACGCCATCGAATATCGATTCCTGGTCGCCGCGCTTCCCTCCGCCACGGCGCCTGTCGATGCGTCGCACATCGGTGCGACCGTCATCGGCGAACTCGAGTTCTTCGCCTACGACTCGGTGCTGTCGGCGTGGCTTGTTCGGTCGACGGACTTCTGGGCCAACAACGCCGGCGCGACGGTTTCCATACCGCAAAACGGCGCATCTGACCTCATCGTCGGGGTGAATACCCCGGTCGACGCGGGCGGCTGGATCACCGCTCCTCGAGTGAATAGCCTGGTACCCGGAGGGCAGGGCCGATTCGTCCCAAACGGAACGCTGGCGAATCTCAAAACGGCGACCTACACCGACGAGTCCTTCGACCTGACGGTCGCTGCTCCGCCATTGCCGTTGACCGCCGGGGACAGCATTCCTGCCGCGCAACGATCGACGATGCCGCTGTTCGCGATCACCTTCGAAGCGCGCAAGAGCATCGCGCACACGCCGGTTGGCACGAACTCATTGCCAAAGATCGCGTTCAGTAACCTCACCGAAAAGTACGATCAGCATCCGTACTGGGCAGGTGGGCCCACCTCCACCGTTGGTGTCGCGTCGCTCGGCATCGCCGAAATGGCCGCGGCGGGAGGCTGCGCCGAGATGGGCAATACTATCCACGCCCTCTACACCGTTTACCACCCATACATCGGGCAGCCCAGGATCTACCTGGAGGGAAACCCGATTCTGCCGCCAGAGCTCAACCCGATGACCGCCTCCGGACAAGCCTTATCAGCACCGGGTGGCGATCTGATCGACATCACCTTGCTCGCCAAATGCGCGTACATACTGTGGCTTTACGCGCCGCTTCGCCTGACAGCCGGATACGGCTCACTCGGCTGGCACCTGGACGACCACATCGCGTTCTGCAAGGAATAGTCGGCACCAACACGGAACTGGATCGGGCACTGAACGAAGACGAACAGCACCTGGAGGTTGATGTGGCCTGGCGGTACGCGTGGGTTCGCCGACCTGTCGATCGATCGCCGGCGGGCCCAGCCTGATCGCGGACCGCACCCCGCGGTTCCAGCGCGGCGACCTAGATCAAGTTGCGGATCCGCAGCCGGAGCCAGTCGACGGTGGAGTCGTCATCGGCGATCAGCTGGTGGCTGATCAGCACGTGATCCGGACCGAGGACCCAAGCATGCTTGGTATGCACAGCAATCACCGTGATCCGGAGCTCGAACTGCCGCGCCGGGCGTCCCTGCTCCCGCTCCAGGTCGTCGACCACCTCGGTCAACCGGCTGCCGGCGGCCAGGTGGTCACGTTTGGTCCGCGGGTCGTCGGCGACACCGTCTGACCAGGCGACCGCGGTCTCGTAGTGGTGACGCAGCAGCCGACGCAGTTCGGGAAGTGCAGCGAAAGCTGGGAATACCGGCGCCCCCAGTTCGGCCACGGTCGTCTCCGGACGAGCCAGCAGGTGCCGCCACCAGCGTGCCCACTGATCGGCGGCAGCCACTCGGTCGATGTCGGCGGTCCTGTCCAGCGCGGCGGCTGGGCGCGCCGGTCGGCGCGCCCAAACCGGCCAGCGGCTCGGTCCGGGCTCCAGCGGCGGGATGGGCGGGTCCTGTTCAACGGGCAGATCCTCGATGTCCCGCACATACAGCGCCAGGCGCAGCGCCGCGGGCTCGTCGATGGCTACCCGCCATGTCCCGCGCCCGGTGATGAACATGTCGTCATGGTTGCAGAGCGTCCCGCATCGGACGCTGCGCGGCGAGACCCCGCGGCGCAGAACAGCCGAGTCGAGCGCCCGGCCCCGGGATGGCGTCAGGTCCCCAGTACCAGGCCGATCGTCACCAGCGCTGCGTACGCGAACTCCATCATGCCGGTGTCGACCAGCGCCGTGATCAACTCCTTGCCCTTGGCGCCCCGCAGCACCAACCGCACCGGCCGGGCGGCCACCGCCATCGCGGCAAGGCCAAGCAGACACCATGGATGCCGAAATCCCACCACCACGACTGCCAGGAACGCGCCGGCGACCATCAGCGCGTAGACCCTGCGGGTGAGCGGGCCGCCCATGATCACCGCCAGGGTCCGCTTGCCGGCCGCTGCGTCCGATTCGACGTCGCGCAGGTTGTTGGCCACCAGCAGGGCGCAGGCCAGCAGGCCGACGCCGATGGACAGCACGACGGCGGTACGCGAGATGCGTTCGGCGTTCACATAGGTGGTGCCGAGAACCGCGACCAGCCCGAAGAACACGAAGACGAACACCTCGCCGAGGCCCGCGTATCCGTAGGGGCGCGGTCCGCCGGTGTACAGCCATGCGGCAACGATGCTGACCACACCGATCGGAATCAACCACCATGCGGTGGTCAACGCGAGCACCAGCCCCGCGGCGGCAGCCACCGCAAAGCAGCCGAAGGCTGCCGCCCGCACGGTCTCGGGAGCGGCCGCTCCGGAGCCGACCAGCCGCGTCGGGCCGGTGCGCCGGGCGTCGGTACCGCGGATGCCATCGGAGTAGTCGTTGGCGAGGTTCACTCCGACTTGCAGGGCCAGCGATACCACCAGCGCGAGAAGCGTCTTCCACCAGGAGAAATGACCCAACGCGAAGCCGGCCCCGGAGCCGACGAACACCGGTGCGATGGCGGCAGGCAGGGTGCGGGGTCGGGCCGCGGAGAGCCATTCGTCGAGACGTGCCACGGGACCTGACCTTACTGGCCCGACGGGGGGCCGTCGGACCCAACGTGCGCGGCGAGCGCTCGGATGGCGGCGCGGTCGGGCTTGCCGGGACCCAGCAGCGGCAGCGCATCGACCAGCACCAGGCGGCTCGGCCTGGCGTGCCTGGGTAGTCCCGCGGCTGCCCGTGACAGCGATCGGAGGGTTGGTGGTGGCAATCCGGCGGCAGGCACCACCACTGCCGCGACCGCCTGCCCCCAGACCTCGTCGCTCACCCCGACGACCACCACCTCGGCCACCCCCGGCGCACCGCCAAGCGCCGCCGCAACCTGCGTGGGGCTCACCTGGTGGCCGCCGGTCACGATCATCTCGTCGGCCCGCCCGATGACGCTCAGCCTGCCAGCGGTGTCGATCTCGCCCAGATCGTCGGTGACGAACGTCCTGACGTGGGATGCGACGTCGGCGCGGAACGCCGGGTCGGCCGGTCGGCCGCGGTATCCGCGGGCGACCATCGGACCGGACAGCTGGATTCGCCCGTCGCCGCCGACCCCGACCCGGACGCCATCCAGGGGCACCTCGTCGTAGACGCAGCCGCCGCAGGTCTCGCTCATGCCGTAAGTGGTGACCACCGCGATGCGGGCCGCCCGTGCGCGGTCCAGCAGGGCGGGAGCGATCGCCGCGCCGCCCACCAGCACCGCGGCGAAGGATCGCGCTGCGTGGGTGGCTGCCTCGTCGGCGAGGATCCGATGCAGCTGGGTGGGAACTACCGACACGTACCTGCGGCCGTGACCCATTGCAGCAACTGCGGCGGCGAAGCGATGTGCGGTGAACGGCACAACGGTGTCCAGCACGTGCGGCCGAATGCCCGCGGCGACCGATCTGAGTAGCACCTGCATGCCGGCAATGTGGTGGGCCGGCAGTGCCAGTAGCCAGGTTCCGGGTCCGCCGAGCCGCGACTCCGTGGCGGCAGCGGACGCGGCAAGCTGGGCCCGGGACAGCAGCGCACCCTTCGGGGCACCGGTGGAACCGGAGGTCGCGATCACCAATGCCGTGGGGTCGTCCTCGTCGTCCTCGTCGGGACCGAGGGGGGTGCCGGCGGCAAGAGCTTCCGATGTCGCCGCGGCTTGTGGATCGGCCACGGCGACCGGCAGCAACGCGGGACCGTCCCCTGCCAGCGCCGTGGCCAGCGCGGGCAGGATGTCGTGAACCTTCGCGCCGGTGGGCATCCGCAGGACTTCCAGCAGGCGCTGACTCACCCGCGTCGCCCGCGATCCCGGACCATCAGAAGGCCCACGGATACGGGGCATAGTCCGGTGAACGCTTGGCCAGGAATGCGTCGCGGCCCTCGACCGCCTCGTCGGTGGCGTAGGCGAGCCGGGTCGCCTCCCCGGCGAACAATTGCTGGCCGACCAGCCCGTCGTCCAGCAGGTTGAACGCGTACTTGAGCATCCGCTGCGCGGTCGGCGACTTCGCGTTGATCTCGGCGGCCCACTGCAGCGCTGTCGCTTCCAGCTCGGCGTGCGGTACCACTTCGTTGACCGCGCCCATGGCGTGCATCTGCTCTGCCGTGTATGTGCGTCCCAGGGCGAAGATCTCCCTGGCGAACTTCTGCCCGACCATCCTGGCCAGGTAGGCGCTGCCGAAGCCGGCATCGAAGGAGCCGACGTCGGCGTCGGTCTGCTTGAACCGGGCGTGCTCGGCGCTGGCCAGCGTCAGGTCGCACACCACGTGCAGCGAGTGCCCGCCACCCGCCGCCCAGCCGGGGACGACCGCGATCACCAGCTTGGGCATGAAGCGGATCAACCGCTGTACCTCCAGAATGTGCAGCCGGCCGGCACGGGCGGGGTCGACCGACTCCGCTGTCTGCCCGTCGGCGTACCGGTAGCCGTCCCGGCCGCGGATCCGCTGGTCGCCTCCGGAACAGAATGCCCAGCCGCCGTCCCTGGCGCTCGGTCCGTTTCCGGTGAGCAGCACGCAGCCGACGTCGCTGGTCATCCTGGCGTGGTCCAGCGCGGTGTACAGCTCGTCGACGGTGCGCGGTCGGAACGCGTTGCGGACCTCGGGACGGTTGAACGCGATCCGTACGGTTGGCAGGTCGCGGGGCGCGCCGTCCGGCCCGACGCCGACCGCCCGGTGGTAGGTGACATCGGTGAAGTCGAACCCCTCCACCACTCGCCATGCGGAGGGGTCGAAGATCTCGCTGACGAACGACTGCGTGCTCATGGTTGGTGAGCGTATCGACATCGATGAGCCCCCTCCGGGTTGACGATCGGCCGATGCGCCCTGGCGCGTCGCAGAGTGGTCGGGCTCTGCAGAATCGAGGGTGTAGTCGGAGGCCGGGTCCGGGCGGTGGGGGCGGTACCGGCACCATGATCAGGTGATCGCACAACGACGGATCGGCCGGTGACCGGGGCCGCGGTCGGGTTCCGCTCCGAGCGCGGGCCGGTGTTGATCTCGCTGATGCTGTCCACCGGGCTGGTGGCCATCGACTCCACCGTCATCGCCACGGCGGTGCCGTCGATCGTGTCCGAACTCGGCGGCTTCGCGCAGTTCCCGTGGTTGTTCTCGGTGTACCTGCTGGCCCAGGCCGTCTCAGTGCCCATCTACGGCAAATTGGCTGACCTCATCGGCCGCAAACCGCTGATGCTGCTGGGCATCGGACTGTTCTTCGCCGGGTCGGTGTGCTGCGGTTTCGCCTGGAATATGGCGGTGCTCATCGCGTTCCGGGCAGTCCAGGGACTGGGCGCGGGCGCGGTCCAGCCGATGGCGATGACCATCGCGGGCGACATCTACACCGTTGCCGAACGGGCCAAAGTTACCGGCTACTTGGCCAGCGTGTGGGGCATCGCTGCGGTGGTCGGCCCGACCATCGGCGGCTTCTTCTCCGAGTACGCCTCCTGGCGTTGGATCTTCTTCGTCAACGTACCGCTCTGCGCGCTGGCCGCCTGGATGCTGATGCGCAGTTTCCGCGAGGACGTGACCCGTCGCAAGCACCGCATCGACCTGGCCGGCACCGTGCTGCTGACCGGGGGCTGCACGCTGGTGATCCTCGCCGTGCTGGAAGGCGGGCAGGCCTGGGCGTGGGGATCGGCGGCCGGAATCTCCGTCCCCGCCATCGGAGTGCTGATGCTGGCCGCGTTCGTGCTGGTGGAGCGACGTGTCGCAGAGCCGGTACTGCCGCTGTGGGTGTTCTCCCGCCGGGTGCTGATCAGCTCCAGTCTGGTGGCGCTGTGCGTCGGGGCGGTGACGCTGGGTCTGACCTCGTACGTGCCCACCTACGTGCAGGGCTCACTGGGGGCCGGACCGCTGTTGGCCGGGTTCGCGCTGGCGCCGCTGACCGTTGGCTGGCCGCTGGCATCGTCGCTGTCCGGGCGAATCTACCTGCGGTTCGGGTTCCGGCTGACGGCAATGATCGGGTCGGCGCTGGTGCTGGGGGCGCTGACCGGCACGCTGACCCTGGACGCCACGTCATCGATCTGGAGCGTTGCCGGGCTGTGCTTCCTGATCGGCTGCGGGATGGGGCTGGTGGCCAGCCCGACGCTGATCGCCGCACAAGCCGCAGTGGGGTGGGGCGAGCGGGGCGTGGTGACCGGCAACAATATGTTCAACCGGTCTATCGGTAGCGCGGTGGGGGTGGCCGGCTTCGGTGCGGTAGCCAACGCGGTGCTGGGGGAGACCACTGGACTGCATCCCGCGGCGGCGCTAGCGCTGGCTACCCACCGGGTGTTGCTGACGATGCTGGTGGTCGCAGTGGGCATGACGCTGGCGGTGCTGGCCATGCCGGGCCCCGTCCGCTCTCCCACTCGCACGCCGGGACGACTGCCTGGCGACGCCTGCTAGCGCGTCGTAGCGCGTCCTACCGCGTCCTACCGCGTCTGCGGGTAGTCGACTCCCGCGAGGTTGGCATTGGCAGGCAGGATGGTGCGGTGATCCCGGACTCGATGCTGACCGACGTGCTGGGCTCCGCCCGAGCCTTCGCCATTCCGATGGTCGACCCCTTCCGCGGCACTACCGTCCGGGAGGGCGTGCTGTTGGACGGGCCGGCAGGCTGGGCCGAGTTCGCACCGTTCATCGACTATGACGACGTCGCGTGCGTGCCGTGGTTGCGGGCCGCAGTCGACACTGCACTGCACAACTGGCCCGACGCGGTCCGCTCCTGCGTTCAGGTGAACACCACCGTGCCGGTGGTTTCGGCGGCTCGGGCCGCCGAGATGGTCGCCGCCTCCGGCTGCCGGACGGCGAAGATCAAGGTAGCCGGGCCCGGCGTCGGTGTGGGCGAGGATGCTGAGCGGGTCGCCGCGGTCCGGGACGCGCTCGGGTCGGCCGGGAAGATCCGGGTGGACGCCAACGGCGCCTGGACCGTCGACGAGGCGGTGACGGCAATCGCGGCGCTGGATGCCGCGGCCGGCGGCCTGGAGTACGTGGAGCAGCCGTGCCGCACCGTGGCTGAGCTGGCCGAGGTGCGGCGGCGGGTGGGGGTTCCGATCGCGGCTGACGAGTCGATTCGGCTGGCCAGTGACCCGCTGGAGGTGGCCCGGCTGGGCGCTGCGGACATCGCCGTGCTCAAGGTTGCCCCGCTGGGCGGGGTGCGTGCGTCGCTGCGGATTGCGGAGAAGTGTGGGCTGCCGATCGTGGTGTCCTCAGCTGTGGACACCTCGGTGGGACTGGCTGCCGGGCTTGCCTTGGCCGGGGCGCTGGAGGAGTTGCCGTACGCCTGCGGGCTGGGCACGATGCCGCTGCTGGCCGGTGACCTCGTCATCCGGTCGCTGACGCCGAGTAGCGGGACGCTGCCGGTGCCGGTGTATCCGCCTGCGCCGGATCCGGAACTGCTGGACCGTTATCGGCCTAGCCCGCACCGGGAGCAGTACTGGCGCGACCGGGTGGCGCGGGTAGCAGTGCTCGCCTTCGTTTGACGACGGCTGCCCAGATTGGGTCTCGTTGCTGCGGTGCCGTCCGTCACGAGCCGGAAGCGGGAGCCGCTCCGCTGTGCTGGCGCGGGCGCGTCCACCACATCTCCAGTTGGATGTTGTCCGGGTCGCGGAACACCAGGGCTGATCCGGATTCACCGTCGGACACCGGAGAGTGATCGACCCCGAGCTCGGCAAGGTGGGCCTGCCAGGTGTCCAGATCTTCCCGCGTGGGTACGGCGAACCCGACGTGGTCCATCCCCACGTGCCGTTCGTCGAATCGGCCGTCCGGACGCTGCTTGTGAGCGTTAAGGCCCACGACCAGACCGGCTTGACGCGACAGCAGGACAACCATCGTTCGGGAGTCGAACTCGACCCGGCGCACCCGGCTCAGGCCGAGAACGCTTTCGTACCATGCGGCGCTGGCGTCGATGTCGGAAACCGACAGGTCAAGATGCGAGATTCCAGTGAATCCGGGTGCCGACACGACGGGTGCTCCCTCCGGGGACCAGCCCCGTTTACGGGAGGCTGCGGGAAATTTCGTCGGGTCTGGCGGCTTGCCTCCGCAACCGCATCCCGAGTTGTGGCCGTCAACTGCCCAGGGGCGACCCGCCGGTGACCACGACACATCCGACGCTAGTCCCTACGCCGTCGGCCGACCACGGCGTGCGGTCGAAATCACGCACGATCGGGATGCAGACGGAGAGATGGAGGCGGCGGGATGCAGACGGCGGACTGATATCGGGTCGGGTAGCGTCGGCTGCACCTACTCGGAAAGGCAGCCCCGATGAATGAAGACGCCGATGAATGAACATGCCCGCACCATTCGGGTCGCCACATTCACCGCCGCCGCCGGGCACTTTGATGAGCTGGTCGCTGCAGCTCGGACGAACGCCGACGACGCCACTGTTGCGGACGGATGTTTCGGTGCCCAAGTTCTGCGCCCCGACGACCGATCCGATGTGGTCACGGTGATATCCAGGTGGCGCGATCGCGACTGCCTGGACAGGTTTCTTGGAACGCACGAGAAGATCGCGCACAACGCCGTCGCAGGGTTCATTTCGCAGCCGGTGACCGCTACCCACTACGCAGCGCTGCCCGGCTGACGCCCATCCGAATCAGTCCGGACGCCGGCGACCTCGGTCGCATTGGCGAGGTCAGGATTTTCCGAGCAGTCCGATCGCGTGCAACGCCCCGCTCCATTCCGCCCGCAAGCCGGCCGGGAGGTTCAGGCGTGGCCACAACGCGGCCAGATCCTGCAGGTTGATCCACCGATAGATGTCAAATGCCGTGCCGCCGCTCAAACAGCATTCGTACAGCCGGGCCTTGACAGCGGATTCGGACAGGTCGACCAGCGGCGGGTGTGCGGCCCCGAGAGTGCCGACCAGGCAGGCCGGTGCTCGGGCTGCGCCGGCATGCGGGCCGGCGCAGCGGCCCAGATCCACTGTCGCCGAACAATCGGCGGTCCAGACGGCCACCGTGCGTGCAGGAATGTCCATCGCAATCACTCCGTTCGGTTCTCAACCGAGTCGGGCCTGGGCGGGGAGGCGTCCAACCACTGTTCGGTCGAGCCCGAGATGGGCTGCGGCATCGGCGTCGCCGAGGCGCCATCCGGGGGCCGGACAGCGGTAGTCAGAACTGACCCCAACCGCCTGGCTCACTCCACGGTGACGGATTCGGTGGCGAAGCACCAGAGTCGAAGGTCCCGATGTCAGACCTCCGGGTTCCCGACCTCACTGGGTCTATCCGGGGCGGTCTGCCGTGGGCGGGCTCCCGGTCCACGGCTCTGGGTCGGCGAAAAACTCCTCGGTGTGAACGGCCTCGGCCTCGGCACCGAGGGTTCGGGCCAGCGCCGCGCAGTCGGTGACGAAGCCGGGCGGCCCGGCCGCGAACACTTGCCAGCCGCTCAGATCCTGGTAGAGGCGAGGCAGCAGAACGGGCACCCGTTCGTGCCAGGGCGCCTGCGCCTCGCGGGTTAGCGTCACCGTGTAGTGGAACCCCGGATGGCGGCGGTCCCACTGGCGGAATCTGGCTAGGTCGATCGTGTCGGCGTCGGTTCGTGCCGAGAACACCAGAGCCACAGTCCGATTGACTGAGTCTTCCAACAGCGCCTCGGCCAGCGCGCGGATCGGCGCTAGGCCGGAGCCGGCGCCCAGGAGCAGCGTCGGTGCCGTCGGATCGCGCAGCACGAACGTTCCGTAGGGGCCGGCCAGCAGCACCGGGTCGCCTTCGCGCAGATCGTCGTGCGCCCAACTACTCGTCGGACCGTTCGGAACGCGGGTGACGAGCAGGCTCACCTGGCCATCCTGGCGCGGCGCGTTGGCCAGGGAGTAGGACCGCTGGGGGATTCGATAGTCGCGGTCGGACAGCAGGACGTACTGCCCAGGCCGATACGGCAGGGCGGCTCCCTGGGGAGCGAGCCACATCTCCCGGATCACCGGCGTGACCAGCGCAGAACTGGCCACCCGGTACTGGTAGTCGTCCCACTCCTCGTTGCCGGTCACACGGCTCGCCCCTCTCGGAGCGCCAGAGTCTCCGCAGCGGTCGGCGGGGGCCCGTCGGTCAACTGCGGAGACACGCGTCGGATCTGGCAATCCGCGAGGTGAACTGTGAATTGCTCCCACGCTCCGGGCGCGTTCGACGTCAAAGCGCATCCTCCCCCAGGCCGAGCCGGCAATCCCCACACTAGTGCCGCTGTCCAGGATCTCGATCGTGAACGGGCCCACCGGCCAGAGTCCGCGACTCCTGTTGTTCTGCTGAGGATTTGCCACTCCGGCTGCGGCGGTTGGCGAGGAGCCCACCGCTGTCACCCCAGTGACCGGGGCGCTTGACACAGCGGCGACCCCGTCGACCATGCTGGGACCCGTCCGGCCGTGCGGCCTGGTATCGGAAGGGGTTGCCTCGATGGGTGCTGATGCGACGCTCGTGGTCGTCGGAGCGGGCCTGGCCGCGGCCAGGGCTGTGCAGACGATGCGCGAGGAGGGGTTCGACGGCCGCATCGTGCTGCTGGGCGACGAACCGGTGCCGCCCTACGACCGGGTCTCGCTATCCAAGCAGCACCTGCGCGGCGAGTCCGGTGGGCACCAGCTGTTCGTGCACGCGCAGGACTACTACGCGGCGAACGACATCGAGTTGCGCCTGGATACCAGCGTGGCTGCGGTCGACACGACCGCACGCCGGGTGGAGTTGGCATCGGGAGAGCCGCTCGGCTACGACGCACTGTTGCTGGCCACCGGGGCCGAGGCTCGACGGCTGCATGGGCCGGGAGCCGACCTGGACGGGATCTGCTACCTGCGCTCGCTGGCTGATGCAGACCTGCTCCGCGATGCAATCCAAGGTGCGGGCCGGGTGGTGATCGTCGGAGCCGGATGGATCGGCTGCGAGGTCGCGGCCTCCGCCCGCGAACTCGGCGCCGACGTTGCGCTGATCGACCGGGCGTCGTTGCCGCTGGAGGCGCAGTTGGGGCCCGAGATGGCCGAGTTCTACCACGATCTGCACGCCGACCACGGGGTCGCACTGCACCTGGGCCTGGGCGTCGATGAGTTCCGGGGTGCCTCGGCTGTCGAGGAGGTGGTGCTGAGCAGCGGGCAGGTGTTGCCTGCCGATGTGGTTGTGGTGGGCATCGGAGCTGCGCCACGGGTGGCCTTGGCCGAGGCGGCCGGACTGGCCATTCACAACGGCATCGTCACCGATGAGTACCTGGCTTCCAGCGTCCCCGGCGTGTTCGCAGCCGGCGATGTCGCCAACGTCTGGCAGCCGGCCTTGCGCCGTCGGCTCCGGCTGGAGCATTGGTCTGCCGCGCTGAACCAAGGCCCGATCGCCGCCCGGAATATGTTGGGGCAGACGACCCCGTACCAGCGGATTCCGTTCTTCTTCTCCGACCAGTACGGCGTGTGGATGGAATTCACTGGTGATGCCACCGACGCCGACCGCCTGGTAGTCCGTACGTTGCCCGGCGAGCGGCAGTTCATTGCGTTCTGGCTGCGCGACGGCTACGTCGCCGCCGCGATGAACGTCAATATCCGCGACGCCGCGGGCACCCTTGCTGCCCTGATAGCTACCCGGCGGCGGATCGATCCGGCTTCGCTGGCCGACCCCGACGTTGAGCTGACCGGCCTGTTGACCCCCGGTAGTACCGTGAACTGAGCAGACACGGCGATTCTCGAGGCGCAGGAATTCGCGAGGCGCACGGTTTCGCGAGGCGGACGGATTTTCGAGGTATGCGATGACAAGCCGGATCTACACCAAGCTCGGTGACGACGGAAGTACCGGGCGCCTCTTCGGCGGGCGGGTCAGCAAGGCCGACCCGCTGGTGGAAACGCTGGGTTGTCTGGACGAAACGGTGGCAACCCTGGGGCTGGCACGGGCATCGTGCACCGATACGGATCTCGCCGCGATCATCCTGCACGCGCAACGCGGGCTGTTCGTTGCCGCCGCCGACCTGTCCGCCAACCCGCACGCTCGTGACCGGCTGGTTCCGGGGGTCTCACTGCTGACGGGCGCCATGGTGGCCGCGGTGGAGACGGTTATCGACAACCAGATCGCCCATCGACCGCTACGACCGGTGTTCGTCGTGCCGGGCGCGAACCCGACATCCGCAGCACTGGACGTCGCCAGGACCGTGGTCCGCCGGGCCGAACGCAGCCTGGTCGGGTTGTCGCGCTCGGCGAACGATCACCAGCCGGCCAACCCCCAGGTGCTGGCCTACCTGAACCGGATGTCGGACTTGCTGTACGTGCTGGCCAGGCGCGCGGCAGGAGACGAGGAAGAACCGGCAAGTCACGGCGACGTCGATTCGCCAGGCTGACGAACCGAGCCTGTGTTGGTGTGACAGTGGTGGCCGTGACGGCCCGGTGTAGCACCGTCGGCAGATTCCCGGCGCTTCGTTTCCCATCCGGATGCACTGCATCGGCGATCGGGTAAGAATGTGCTCAGCGGGTGCAGCGTAGGGTCGTTAACTACTTGCGCGCGAAGCTGCGCGCCGAGGAGGAAGGGGCAGTCGGATGATGCGGATCGTCAGCGCGCTTGCCGCAGTGTTGTTCCTCGGCGGCGTCGTGGCCGCGATTTTAGTCTGGGCGGGGGTGGGCGGTGCCGCCGGCTACGCGATCGCGTTAGGTGGATTCGGGCTCGGGCTCGGTATCACCGTAACCATCACCCAGCTGGGTAACTGGGGCGTGCCCGGCGATGAGCCACCGCTCGGCTGGCTGCATCGAGTCTGACAGCACTTGCGTGGCGGTGGAACGCCAGGCAGATGGCCAGCTCAGCCGAGCGCCGCATCGACGATGCCGGTCAACCCGGCCAATGTCTGCGCAGTAGCGAGCGATAGCCGTATCCCGCGGCCAGTTGTACCGCGTTGTGATGGACAACGACGACCGAGCCGTCGCGTCGCGTGCGGATGAGCACCCGCGAGGGCAATTCCAGGGCGAAGTCCGGAGATTCGATCATGACTTGGATGCCGATGGCCGGGTCGCCGAAGATCAATACGGAACAGGGAAGCATTTCCAACCCAGCCATGGCCGCGTTGGCGGCATGGTCGACCTGCGCGAACAACGTGATCGCTCGACTGCCTGCCGGGTTTCCGAACACCCGCCGAACTGCTGGACATTGCCGGCATATCCGCGCGACACATAGTCCCCGCGGCTCGCGCGTTGGCGGGTAGCTGAGATCACCGCGGACCTAATGTCACACAGGCCAGCTCGGATTCCGCCCTTCGGCGGTTCGATGAGGTGTCGCACGTCGCAGCGGCGCGTGAATTTACGCGAGTAAGCTCGTGGTTATTGGAGCAGTTGACAGCGATCGTAGCGATCTGGCTCCATGCTGGCACGCATTCGGATCCCATGGCAGGGCGCATGGGTGAGCCGGATTCGGCAGCAGCGGGACGGGAAGCAGCGGAGGCGTTGCAGCGCGATGACTGAGGTCCAGCAACTTGCGCAGTTCGTTGTGGGCGCCGATTTCGGCATGCTCGAGGCGAACGTGGTGGAGCAGCTGAAGATCCGGGTTCTCGATACGGTCGGCGTTGCCATCGGCGCACTGGACGCGGCACCGCTGGTGGCCATCCGCGAACTGACCGAGTCGCTCGGTGGCGCCGGTGAATCGACGCTGATCGGCGGCGGCGCGTCCGCTCCGGACCGAGCGGCCTTCTATAACATCGCGCTGAGCCGGTACCTCGACTTTATGGACAGTTATCTTGCCAAGGGCGAGACGTGTCATCCGTCGGACAACATCGGCGCGGTACTGGCTGCAGCGGAAAGCGTCGGCGCGTCGGGGAGAGATTTTCTGACGGCGGTCGCGGTGGCCTATCAGGTGCAGACCCGGCTGTCGGACGTCGCGCCGGTGCGCGCGAAGGGCTTCGACCACACGGTCCAGGGTGCGTACGCGGTGGCGTCGGCGGTGGCCAAGGCACTGCGGCTGCCGGCGGAGCAGACCGCTAACGCCATTGCCATCTCTGGTACCGCCAACAATGCGCTGCGGGTGACCCGGACCGGTGACCTCTCGAACTGGAAGGGCCTTGCCTACCCGCAGGTCGGCAAGGAAGGCACCTTCGCGGCGCTGCTGGCCAGGGCGGGCATTACCGGTCCGGCCGAGGTGTTCGAGGGCAACAAGGGCTTCAAACAGACCATCGCAGGAGAGTTCACCATCGACTGGTCGGCCGAGAAGTTGGACAGCGTGCTGCGCACCATCGTCAAGAAGCATAATGCCGAGATTCACTCGCAGTCGACCATTGATGCCGCCATTGCGATCCGATCGCAGACCGGCTTTTCCGCCGATGCCATCGACAGCGTGCGGATCCGCACCTTCCAGGTCGCATTCGACATCATCGGCGGCGGAGAGGAGGGCAACAAGCGGCGGATCCGGACCAAGGAGGAGGCCGACCACTCGCTGCTGTATATGGTCGCCGCTGCGCTGTTGGACGGTCAGGTACAGCCGGCGCAGTACGCCCCGGAGCGCATTGCCCGCGAAGACGTGCAACGCCTGCTCGGCAGGGTCAGCGTGCAGCCCGATGAAGACTTCTCCGCGCGGTTCCCGGCGCGGATGCCATCGGCCGTCGACGTCGAGTTGACCGATGGCACCGTGTTGTCCGCCTCGGCCGACTCCTACCGCGGGTTCGTCACCGACCCGCTGAACTGGGCGGATGCCTACGCGAAATTCGCTCACCTGGTGACGCCGTTCACCGGCGGGCAGTTGCGCGAGGAGATCGCCGACACCATCCATCATCTGGACACGGTTGAAGTCCGGCGCCTGTGCGCACTGCTCGCCCGGGTACCGCTCACTCGTAGCGCCCAACCAGCCGGCTGACGAACCGCCGACGATTCGCAGACTTCACACTCCGATTTCGTCACCGTTGGAAGGATCATGGCAAACACCAGTTTTGACTTCATTCCGCGCGCCTACCGCCGAGACAAGCCGCGTAATATCGGGCTGACCGAGGTCCGCCGCCCGTACTACTCTACCTATGGCACAAGACATTCGGCCGATGTGCTGGATGTCGCCGGCCAATGGGTTGACGGTGTCAAATGGTCGGACGGCTCCTTCGTGCTGCTGCCGCGCGAACAGGTGCGCGCTTTCCGCGATCTGGCGCACCAGCACGACGCCTACATCTCCTCCGGTGGTTGGTTGGAGACTGTCCTGCGTTACGGACCCGACGCCGTCGACCACTACCTGACCGAGGCCAAGGAGGTGGGGTTCGACGTCATCGAGATATCTGCCGGGTTCATCTCGGGGCCGACATCATCATGATCGAATCTGAGGGAATCACCGAGAACGCCACGGAGTGGAACACCTCGGTCGCCGCCGCCGTGATCAACGGCATCGGCATCGGCATGCAGCATGTGATGTTCGAGGCGACCGATCCGCCGGTCTTCGGGTGGTATATCAAGAACTATGGCAACGAGATCAACCTGTTCGTCGACCACTCGCAGATCTTGCGGTTGGAAGGCCTGCGGCAGAACATCTGGGGCAACAAGTCCACCTGGGGTCGCATCGTCAATCCGGCACCCGCCGGCGCGCGACCACCGTTCGTCAACCCGCACGAGCCCACACGTCGCGGACCCACACATTCAAAGGGGTTTCGATGCCTGACGCAAGTACTTGGATCCAGGCGCTGCGGATCGCCCACGACCGGTTTGCCGCTCTGGTAGGGCGTTTGGACGGGCAGGACATCCGGCGGCCCTCCTACGACAGCGAGTGGTCGATTGCCCAGGTGGCCTCCCACCTGGGCAGCCAGGGCGAGATCTACACGATGTTCCTGGACGCCGGTCTCGCCGGGCGGGACGCCCCGGGAGTCGATCAGTGCCAGCCGATCTGGGACCGGTGGAACAACAGCCCACCCGAACAGCAGGTGTCCAACAGCGTTGTCGCCAACGAGAAGTTCCTGGCCAGGCTGGAGAGTTTGAGCCAGGCCGAGACGGCGTCGTTCGCGTTGTCGCTGGAGGGAGCCGACCTCGATGCGGCCGGGTTCGCCGCCTCCCGGCTGAGCGAGTACGTGCTGCATACCTGGGACATTGTCGTCACGCTAGACCCGGCAGCGACGCTTCCCGTCGATGCGGTGGAGCTGCTGATCGACACGCTTCCCGCACTCGCGGACCGAGCTGGCCGCCCTTCGCCCGACTATCGAAAGGTCACAGTTCGGACCGTCGACCCGGAGCGGAGCTTCGAGGTGACGACTGGCCCGAGCGTCACCTTCACAACGGGCGCGTCTGCGCAAACCTCCGATCCGGGCCGGGTAGATGATGTGGCGATGCTGCAGATGCCAGGCGAGGCACTGGTCCGACTGGTTTTCGGTCGGGTGGACCCGGCGCACACGCCTTCGGGCCTCGCCGACAATGCGAGCCTGGCTGTGCTCCGGGATTTGTTCCCCGGTTTCTGAGCAGGGCTGCGTCGCAGACGCCGAGGTGGACACGACCGGGCGGCTGATCCCCGAAGGTGCGGCCGACGTCATTGCCGCAGTCGGCTGGTGACAGGGTCTTCGGCCACCATTGGTGAGTCCACGACGCTCGCCGGCCGGTGCCGGTCAAGATCGCTATCGTCGCCGCTGAAGGTTCCTTCACCGGGCATCTCAGGACACGGCCATCTGTAACACGCGCGTGTTACAGTGGGCCGTGCGCGCCGGGGATGACGCTTACGACGACCTGCCCTACGCCGAGCTGGTGTTCGCGGAGGTGGACTGGTCCGAGGCTGTCGAGCACGTGCGCAACCGCAGCGGTCGACTCGGACGATCAAGCGAGTTTGATGTCGAACCTGAATGGGCCACGAAGCGCCGGCCGGCCGCTGGTGGGGAGCGACCGCGATGGAGGCCAACGAGGCTGATAGACGACGCTACGAGGAGGAGCCGTGAGCAGTATTCGAGGCCGGCTGGCCGAAGAAGCCGCCGATGCCGAGGCCCGCCGGGACGAGCCGCCGGGGCGGATGCACCGCGCGCGTACTGGGACCAGCGGCACCAGTCACGTCTACACCGTGCGGATGCCCGCTGACCGGTTGGCCGAGCTTCGGGCCGTGGCCGAACGGTCCGGCGAACAACCCTCGACCTTGATGCGACGCTGGGTGCTGGAACGGTTGGAGGACGAGCGGGCACACCAACCTGACCTGAATGACGTACGTCGGACCCTCACCGACGCGCTGCACACCATCGACCAGATCAGCAACAAGCTGCCTGCTTGATTACGCTGCGCCCGCTTGACGATCGGCAACCGGAACTCCCTCCGGTGATGCGTGCGGATATTGGTGTTGCTGGTCGATTGCGTGTGGCAGCCTGGCGGGGTGCCTCGTACGACGTTGGTCACCGGTGTG
>CAJDUM010000083.1_pt1 | contig 21651 bp, 15 predicted proteins | sample 7390781 | NCBI WGS metagenome assembly CAJDUM01 (sample SAMEA7055661, study PRJEB34461) | soil metagenome | biome: terrestrial ecosystem; feature: Peninsula; material: soil | place: Antarctica | collected 2016 | reverse complement strand
TTCGATGGGGTGCGTCCACCGTCCATCCGGGTTCCCGAGCAGGTGATCGCGGATGCCGGCAGTGCATTGGACCCGGCGTTGGCTGCGGCACTGACCGAGTCGATGCAGCGGGCGCGTCGCGGCCACCAAGCTCAACTGCCGATCGAGTCGAGCATCACGCTCGCACCCGGTGGCACGGTGACCCAGCGCTGGATCCCGGTGCGCCGGGTGGGGCTCTACGTGCCGGGCGGGCTAGCCGTGTACCCGTCCAGCGTGGTGATGAACGTAGTCCCGGCGCAGGTCGCCGGCGTCGAAGAGATCGTGGTGGCCTCGCCGCCGCAGATCGGCAACGGCGGGTGGCCGGACGCCACGGTGCTGGGTGCCTGCGCATTGCTCGGTGTCACCGAGGTCTACGCAGCGGGGGGTGCACAGGCGATCGCGCTGCTCGGCTACGGCGGCAGCGGACCGGACGGAGCAACGGTGCAGCCGGTGGAGGTGATCACCGGGCCGGGCAACGTCTACGTCACCGCGGCCAAGCGAGCGCTTCGCGGCACCGTCGCCATCGACTCGGAGGCCGGGCCGACCGAGATCGCCGTGCTGGCCGACGCCACTGCCGACCCGAGGTATGTTGCAGCTGACCTCATTTCGCAAGCCGAGCACGACCCGAACGCCGCATCGGTGCTGATCACCGACTCGGTGGAGTTGGCCGATGCCGTCGACGCGCTGCTGCCGGGGATGGTCGCGGCCACCCGGCACAGCGAGCGGGTGCGGATTGCGCTGTCCGGCCCGCAATCCGGCACCGTGCTGGTGGCTTGCCTGGAGGATGCGATCGCCGTCGCGGACGCCTACGCAGCCGAGCACCTGGAGGTGCAGACTGCGGGCGCCCGAGACGTCGCGATGCGGATCCGCAACGCCGGGGCGATCTTCGTCGGCCCGTACTCGCCGGTGTCGTTGGGCGACTACTGCGCCGGGTCGAACCACGTGCTGCCGACCTCTGGCGGCGCCCGGTTCTCCTCCGGGTTGAACACCACCACCTTCCTCAAGTCGGTGCAGGTGGTGGAGTACGACAGCGCGGCGCTGGCCGAAGTGACCGGCCCGATAGGTGTGCTGAGCCAGGCGGAGAACCTGCCGGCGCACGGCGAGGCGGTCAGCGTGCGGGTGTTCCGGTGAGCGCGGCAGAGGTTGACGCGGTGGGCGCCTCGGAGGCTGGGACGTCGACCGGTCCGGCGACGGGCATGACGACCGATCCGGCGACTGGGGTGCCGGCCGATCCGGTGACCGGCGCGCCCGCCGATCTAGTGACCGGCGTGATGACCGATCTGGTGACCGGCGCGCCCGCCGATCCCGTCGGCGGATCGGTGCGACTCGCTGATCTCCCGCTGCGCGAAGACCTGCGCGGCCACAGCCCTTATGGCGCACCGCAGATCGACGTTCCGGTGCGGATCAACACCAACGAGAACCCGCACCCGCCGTCATCGGCGCTGCTGGCCGACCTGGCCGAATCGGTAGTCGAAGCCGCGGCCGAACTGAACCGGTACCCCGACCGGGACGCCCTCGCGCTGCGCGCAGACTTGGCCTCCTATCTCGCTAGGTCGACCGGCGTTCGGCTGACGGCAGCAAACCTGTGGGCAGCCAACGGGTCCAACGAGATCCTGCTGCAGCTACTGCAGGCCTTCGGCGGGCCCGGCCGCACCGCACTCGGCTTCGAGCCGTCGTACTCTATGCACCCGATCATCGCATCCGGCACCAGGACCACCTGGCTGCCGGCGCCCCGGCGCGGCGACTTCACCCTCGACGTGGCCGCCGCGGCTGCGCTGGTTACCGAGCGCCGGCCGGATGTGGTGTTCGTCACCAGTCCGAACAACCCGACCGGTGGATCGCTGGACCTGGACGGGCTGCGCCGCATCGCTGCCGCGGCGCCGGGCATCCTGGTGCTGGACGAGGCGTACGCGGAGTTCTCCGACAAGCCCAGCGGGGTCCGGCTGATCGGAGAGTTCCCGGCCACCGTGGTCGTCGTGCGCACCATGTCCAAGGCGTTCGCCTTCGCCGGCGGCCGGCTCGGCTACCTGGCCGCGGCGCCGGCAGTGATCGACGCCCTGCAGTTGGTCCGACTGCCCTACCACCTGTCCATGCTCACCCAGGCCGCGGCGCGGGCCGCCCTTCGGCACGCGAAGGACACCCTCGGCTCTGTCGCGCGGCTGATCGCGGAGCGGCGCCGAGTCGAATCGGCGTTGCGTGACAGCGGGTATCAGGTGATCGAGTCGGATGCCAACTTCCTGCTGTTCGGTCCATTCGTCGACGCTCCGGCCGTTTGGCAGGCCTACCTGGACCGCGGGGTGCTGCTCCGTGATGTCGGAATTGTCGGGCACCTGCGGGCAACGATCGGCACCGAGCAGGACAATGACACCTTCCTATCGGTCAGCGCGGAGCTGGCCGACACACTCAGGGGGCCAACGTGAGCAGTGATGTCGCCGGACGGCGCGCCAAGATCGACCGGACGACCGGCGAGACCTCAGTCAGCATCGACATCGACCTGGACGGCAGCGGCATCGTCGATGTGTCGACAGGGGTTCGCTTCTTCGACCACATGCTGACCGCCTTCGGCGTGCACGGCTGCTTCGACCTGAGCGTGAACGCCAGCGGTGACGTCGACATCGACGCGCACCACACGGTCGAGGACACCGCGATCGTCCTCGGCCAGGCGATCCGCCAGGCGCTGGGTGAAAAGACAGGCATTCGGCGGTTCGGTGATGCTTTCATCCCGATGGACGAGACCTTGGCCCATGCTGCGGTGGACATCTCCGGGCGCCCGTACTCGGTGCACACCGGCGAACCGGACGCGGTCCTGTCGGCGGTGGTCGGCGGGAACTACCCGGTGGTGCTGAACCGGCACGTGTTCGACTCCCTGGCCTTTCACGCACAGATCGCCCTACACGTCCGGGTGCTGTACGGGCGCGATCCGCACCACATCTGCGAGGCACAGTACAAGGCGATCGCCCGTGCGCTGCGGGCCGCCGTTGAGCCCGATCCGAGGGTCACCGGTGTTCCGTCGACCAAGGGCACGCTGTGAAATGGTGGGGTGTACTGCTGATCGCGTTCGGCGGGTTTCTGGCCGGCGGTGTGGCCTCGACCTGGCGCAACGCCAGGGTGGCGTCGATTATCCTGGCGGTGCTCAGTCTGGCGGCAATTGCCGGCGGTGTGCTGTGGATGATCTGATCGATCGACGTCAGGGTCTGTCGCGGGGTCTTTCGCAAGGTTGCCGATGAGCCATGTAGTGGTGCTGGACTACGGGTCCGGAAACCTCGCGTCGGCGGCCAGGGCGCTGCGCCGGGTCGGCGCCGATGTAGAGGTGACCGCGGACTTCGATGCGGCGCTGGCTGCCGATGGGCTCGTCGTCCCCGGTGTCGGTGCCTTCGCCGCCTGCATGGCGGGCCTTCGGGCGGTTCGCGGTGATCGGATCATCGGACGACGACTGGCCGGATCGCGCCCTGTACTCGGCATTTGCGTCGGCATGCAGGTCCTGTTCGAGCGGGGCGTCGAACACGGCATGAAGACTCCAGGTGTTGGCGAATGGCCCGGCACCGTCGAGCGGCTGCAGGCGCCGATCGTTCCGCATATGGGATGGAACACCGTCCAGCCCGGCGCTGGCTCGGCCCTGTTCGCCGGCGTCGACCCCAGCACCCGGTTCTACTTCGTGCACTCCTACGCCGCGCGCAACTGGGAGCTAGAGGTGAACGACCCATTCACCCCGCCGGTGGTCAGCTGGGCCGAACACGGCGGTGACCGGTTCGTCGCCGCCGTGGAGAACGGGCCGTTGTGGGCCACCCAATTCCACCCGGAGAAGTCCGGTGATGCCGGAGCGGAACTGCTGGCAACCTGGGTCGCGGTCCTGTAGCGGGTGGCGTTGTTGGCCCGATCCGGAATCCCTGCAGGGTTCCGGTGCGGGCTGAGCCTGCACTGTCGGTCGCTGCCTGCTCTCGACAATCGAGTGACTGCCACCTAGCATCGAACGCATGTTCTACAAGGTACAGCCGCCGCGGGGCAGCGATCGGGCGCAGGTGATTGCCGACCTGAGGCACCGGCTTGCCACCGGCGCGGACGGCTTGTCGCTGGCCGCGCCGGCGCCGCTCTCCTGCCCGCCGCCGATCGGCCCGGGCCGGGTATTGCCGGTGCCCGAACCACTGGCGCGGGCACTGCCCCAGGGCGGGTTGCCCCGTGGTGCGGTGGTCGGCCTACTCGGTGACGCAGGGGTGCCGACCCTGCTGCTGTCCCTGCTCGCCGCGGCTGACCTCGGCTGGATGGCGCTGGTGGGCATGCCGGAGATCGGGCTGACCGCAGCCGCCGAGATGGGTGTCGACCTGAGCAGGCTGGTCGTGATCCCCGACCCGGGTCACGATGTGCTGCAGGTGGTTTCGGTGCTGGTCGATGGGATCGACCTGATCGCGGTTGCCGCTCCACCTGCCAACCTGATCACCCCTGCGCGGCTGCGTGTGCTCACCAGCAGGCTCCGGCAGCGGGGCGCCGTCTTGTTGGTCGTCGGGCACTGGCCCGGAGCGGATCTGCGGCTCACTGCCCGCTCTGTCGGCTGGGCGGGGTTGGGTATGGGGCACGGCAGGCTGCGCGACCGGGAGTTGATCGTCGAGGTCGGCGGACGCCGGACAGGCAGCGGCCGGACGGCGGCGCTCCTGCTGAAGAGCGCTCGGTCAGGTGCGCAGGGGCGGGTGACCACGGAACGGTTGGTCGATGCATCCGCGGGAACAGAACCAGGGGCTGCTTCCCACATGCAGGCCGCCGACGCAGGGTAGCCAGTGGGTGGGTGCCGCCGCTGCCATCCCAGCGGTCTGACTCTCGCGGGGGTGTCTGTCAAGGCCGTAGCTGCCTGCAGTGTGGTTGGGCAAGGGGCAGGTCTTCCGTGGTCCCGCCGGATGGAGACTGTCGGACCCATTCCTTACACTCGAACAAAGGTTCGATAAGAGCTCGCCGGCTATCGACGGACGAGCGTGGTGAGGAGGCGGGTGATGGTGGGTACGGTGCTTCCGGCTGCGGATTGGGCTATGCGGGCGTCTCCTGTGGTGACGGTGCACGCAGCGGCGCCCGTGTCGGGGGCCGGCGCGCCACGCTCTCGGACCCTGGTGGTCTGGTGCCCCGACTGGCCCGCGGTGGCGGCCGCCAAACAGGCCGGCCACCCGGCGACCGGGCCGGCCGCGGTGTTCCACGCCAACAGGGTGCAGACCTGTACTGCGGCAGCACGTGCAGAGGGTGTCAGGATCGGAATGCGGCGCCGGGACGCCCAATCCCGCTGCCCGGACCTGCTGGTCCTGTCGGCCGACCCGACCACATCCGCCCGGTTGTTCGAGCCGGTGGTGGCTGCGGTGGAAGCGATCGCCCCCGGCGTGGAGGTGCTGCGGCCAGGGATGGTGGCCTGCCCGGCCAAGGGGCCGGCCCGATATTTCGGCAGCGAGGACGCCGCCGCGGAGCGGATTGTCGACGCCGTCGAGGCGCTGGACGTCGAATGCCGGATTGGCATCGCCGACGTGCTGCCGGTGGCGGTGCTCGCTGCTCGCTGCTCGACCCTGGTGCCGGTCGGTGGCGCCGAGGCCTTCTGCGCGGCATTGCCGATCGCCGAGCTGGCCAGGGATCCGGCGATCGCCCCTCCGGAGCGCGCACAGCTGGTGGACCTGCTGATCCGCCTGGGCATCAGCACCGCCGGGGCATTCGCGGCACTGCCGGAGGGGAAGGTGGCGACCCGCTTCGGCGCCGACGGCTTGATCGCCCACCGGCTGGCCAAGGGACTGGCCGAGCGTGGGTTGTCTCGCCGCCAGATCGGGACCGAGCTGGCCATCGAGCAGTGTTGCGATCCGCCGCTGGACCGGGTGGACACAGCGGCGTTCGCCGCCAGGGCGCTGGCCGAGCGCTTCCACGTCCGGCTGGCCGGCGCCGGACTTGCCTGCACCCGGTTGGCCATCACCGCCACCACCGACACCGGTGCACGGCTGTCCCGGGTCTGGCGCTGCGCGCGACCGCTGACCGCGGCGGAAACCGCCGACCGGCTGCGCTGGCAACTGGACGGCTGGCTCACCGCCGGCCGCCGGCTGCCGGCCGGCGACCAGGCAGGTGATCCGACAGGCGAACTGGCCGGCGAGAGCACTGGGCCGGGGGCCATCACCACCCTGCGACTGGAGCCCGTCGAAGCGATCGGTGCCGGGCTGGTCCAGTACGGACTGTGGGGCTCCGACGGGCAGGACGAGCACCGGGCGGGGTGGGCGTTCGCCAGGATCCAAGGCCTGCTCGGGCAGGAGGCCATCCTGGCGCCGGTCCTGTCCGGCGGCCGCGGGCCCGCCGAGCGCGTCACCCTGGTGCCCTGGGGTCAGGAGCGGGTGCCGGAACGCGACCCGGCAGCGCCGTGGCCGGGATCGCTCCCCGCCCCGTCGCCAACAAGGCTGGTGGCGGGCGAGCACGGCAGGGTCACTGTGCGGGACCTGGATGGTCACCCGGTCGCCATCACCGTGCGCGGGCTACTTACCGCAGCCCCGGACAGCATCGAAGGGCATCGGCTGCCCTCGGGCGGCGTCGACCCGGTGCGGGGCTGGGCAGGGCCGTGGCTGCTGGACGAGCGTTGGTGGACCGGCGGCGTAGCGACGGGCGGGGCTGACGGCGGCGTGGTGAGGGTCGGCACGGTGTTGAACGGGTCGGCGGCTGGCGCAGCGGTGGCTGCGGCTGGCGCAGCGCCTGACCGCGCAACGATAACCAGAAGGATGACTGGCATGGCGGCGGGATGGCGGCCGTCAGGATCGGGCGCGCCCATAGCAACAGGGACGCCCATAGCAACAGGAAGGCCACGACCACCCGAGGCAGCAGGACCACAGCCACCCGGCGCCTGGCTACAGGTGCTGCCGGAGAGCGGATCGCCGCTGCTGCTGCGCTACGGCCTGGACGGCTGGCGGCTGGAGGGGGTGTACGACTGATGGGCTGGACCAATCCTCCGGTGCCGTGGTCGGAGTTGGAACGGGTGATGTCCGGTCGGGCACCGGGACGAGGTAGCGGCCCCCGGCACATGGTCCGCTCGGTACCGGCCTCGACGAAACCGGAAGCGGCACCGCCGGATCCGCAGCCACCGGTCGGGCAGCTGACCACCGTGCCGTACGCGGAACTGCACGCGCACACCGCGTTCAGCTTCCTGGACGGATCCTCCACCCCGGAGCAGCTGGTTGCCGAGGCGCTACGGCTGGGGCTCACTGGACTGGCCGTCACCGACCACGACGGCCTGTACGGGATCGTCCGGTTCGCCGAGGCCGCTGCCGGCACCGGACTGAGAACGATCTACGGGGCGGAGCTGTCGCTGGGGCTCCCCGGCCCGCAGCTGGGGGTCCCCGATCCGGTTGGTGACCACCTGTTGGTGCTGGCCAGGGGGCAGGAGGGCTATCGCCGATTGTCCCTGCAGATCAGCCGGGCGCAGCTGGCCGGGAAAGAGAAGGGCCGCCCCGTCTACGACCTCGACGCGCTCGCCGATGCGGCTGGCGATCAGTGGCTGATTTTGTCCGGCTGCCGAAAGGGCCGGGTCCGGCGTGCTCTGGCCACCGGTGGCCCCGATGCCGCCCGGCGCGCGGTGCTCACCCTGGTCGAGCGCTTCGGCAACGGGAACGTCGCCGTAGAACTGACCAAGCAGCTGACTCCTGTCGACGACGAGGACAACGACGGTGGTGGCGACCACCGGCGCGCACTACGCGACCCCGCCGGCCTCCCGGCTGGGCGCGGCGATGGCGGCAGTGCGGGCGCGCCGCAGCCTGGCGGAGGCGGACCCCTACCTGCCGGCGGGACCAGGGGCACACCTGCGGTCCGGAGCCGAGATGGCCGCACTGTTCGCGCGCTACCCGACCGCGGTGCCTGCCGCGGCGGCGCTCGGCGAGGAGTGCTCCTTCGATCTGATGCTGGTGGCCCCGCAGTTGCCGCCCTACCCGGTGCCGCCCGGCCAGGATGAGAACAGCCATCTGCGGGTGCTGACCATGACCGGCGCCCGGCGCCGTTATGGCCCGCCAGAGGTGAACTCGGCGGCCTATGCGCAGATCGAGAAGGAACTGGCAGTCATCGCCCAGTTGAACTTTCCCGGCTACTTCCTCATCGTCCACGACATCGTCGACTTCTGCCGTCGATCCGAAATCCTCTGCCAGGGAAGGGGTTCGGCAGCCAACTCGGCGGTCTGCTACGCACTGGGCATCACCGCAGTCGATGCGGTGCGCTACCGGCTGCTGTTCGAGCGGTTCCTGGCTCCGGAGCGCGACGGGCCGCCGGACATCGACGTCGACATCGAATCTGACCGCCGGGAAGAGGTGATCCAGTACGTCTACGCCAAGTACGGCCGCGAGTGCGCGGCGCAGGTCGCCAACGTCAACACCTTCCGGCCGCGGATGGCGGTGCGTGACATGGCCAAGGCGCTCGGGCACTCACCCGGTCAGCAGGATGCGTTCTCCAAACAGCTGGACGGCTGGACCCCGTTGGCAACCCAGACGACGGGGCTGGACATTGACATCCCCGCGGACGTAGTACACCTGGCGGCTCAGATCCAGGACTTCCCACGTCATCTGGGCATCCACTCCGGCGGCATGGTGATCTGCGATCGGCCGGTGGCCGAGGTCTGCCCGGTGGAGTGGGCGCGAATGGCCAACCGCACGGTGCTGCAGTGGGACAAGGACGACTGCGCCGCCATCGGCCTGGTCAAGTTCGACCTGCTGGGTCTCGGCATGCTCTCCGCGCTGCACTATGCCGTCGATCTGGTCCGCGAGCACGAGGGCGTCGAGGTCGACTTCGCCGCGTTGGATCTGGACGAGCCGGCGGTCTACCAAATGTTGCAGCGAGCCGACTCGGTCGGCGTGTTCCAGGTCGAGTCGCGGGCGCAGATGGCCACCTTGCCCCGGCTGAAGCCGCGGGTGTTCTACGACCTGGTGGTCGAAGTGGCGCTGATCCGACCCGGCCCCATCCAGGGCGGTTCGGTCCACCCGTACATCCGGCGCCGCAATGGTTTGGAACCCTCCGCGGCGGACCACCCAGCGATGGAGAACGCGCTGGGCAAGACGCTTGGCATCCCGCTGTTCCAGGAGCAGCTGATGCAGTTGGCGATCGACGTCGCGGGCTTCAACGCGGGCGAGGCCGACCAGTTGCGCAGGGCTATGGGGTCCAAGAGGTCGGTGGCCAAGATGGAGCAGCTGCGGGCTCGGTTGTACGAAGGGATGGCCCGGTTGCACGGCATCGACGGCGAACTGGCCGACCGCATCTACGAGCGGCTGCTGGCCTTCGCCAACTTCGGCTTCGCCGAATCACACGCGCTAAGCTTCGCGTCGCTGGTGTTCTACTCGGCCCACCTCAAGCTGCACCACCCCGCGGCCTTCTGCGCTGCGCTGCTGCGCGCTCAGCCAATGGGTTTCTACTCTCCGCAGTCGCTGGTGGCCGACGCCCGGCGGCACGGCGTCACGGTGCGCCGGCCCGACATCAATGCCTCCGCGGCGGCGGCGGATCTGGAGCCGGGACCGAACGGGCGACCAGCGGTCCGGCTAGGCCTGTCCGGGGTCAGGACTATCGGCACCGAACTGGCGGAATCGATCGTGACTGCCAGGCCACCCCGTGGCTACCTAGATCTGGACCAGCTGACCAGGTCGGTGACCATGACGGCGGCACAGGCCGAGGCGCTGGCGACGGCAGGGGCGCTTGATGGGCTGACCGCAGGCGGGGGTGGGCACGGCGGGGGTGACGGGGCCGGCGGCGACGACAGGCACGGCGGCGACGACAGGCACGACGGAAGTGACGGGTCCGACGGCCCCGGTAGGGAGGACAGGAACGGCCGGCCGGTAGGTGGCGGGTACCGGGCGGTGGCGCGGGATCGGCGCAGTGCGCTGTGGGCGGCCGGTGCAGCAGCGGGGGAGCGGACGGGGACGCTGCCCGGGACGCTAGTGTGCCTGGACGCCCCGGTGCTGCCGGGGATGAGTGACATCGAGCTGGCCATCGCCGACATCTGGGCCACCGGTATCTCCCCGGAGTCCTACCCGACCGAGTTCTCCCGCGATCACCTGAACCGGATGGGGGTGGTGACGGCTGCCGGATTGCACGGCGTCGATCACGGCACCAGAGTGCTGGTCGCCGGGATGGTCACCCACCGGCAGCGGCCGGCGACCGCGTCGGGTGTCATCTTCATCAACCTGGAGGACGAGACCGGGATGGTCAACGCCATCTGCTCGATAGGCCTGTGGGCCCGGCACCGACGGACCGCCCGCGGCGCCCCATCACTGCTGATCCGCGGCCTGGTGGAACGCGAGGGCGGGGCTATCTCGATCGTCGCGGACCGGATCGCCGCAGTGGACCTGATCGTCGCGATGCCGTCCCGGGATTTTCGATGACGAGGATTCCGATGTGGCACTTTCGGAGCGGGTGCCTCCGGCGCCTGAACCTAGTTGTGCGCCGCTCAGTGCTGCGGGCCTCCTGGAGTCGTGGGCCACCCAGAGTCGTGGGCTTCGCCACGGGAGGACCGGTACGCCCGCCGCGTCTGGAAGGATCGGGGCATGGGCATTAACCGGAGGCGACGATGAGTGAGGTATTCGAGGGCGCAGCCGTATCGATGATGATGGCCGATTTTGCGGTTGCCGATGAGGTGGGCAAGCTCCAGGTGGTCGGCGGCGGGCTGCAGGTGGTGCGGCGCGACCATGCCAAGGGTGCCACCGCAGCGTTCGCGCTGGTGGTCAGCCAGACGTTCCCGTCCGAACTGGTCAACGAGCAGTACGCCTTCGAGGTGGTGCTGGAGGACACCAGCGGTGCGCCGGTGCAGCTGGGCCAGCCACCCGCAGGGTCGAACTCCAATGTGATGCGGTTCGGGCAGACGTTGCAGGTCGAGGAGCCGAACTTTCGTGGGGCCGGGGTTCCCAGGCACGCACTGCCGCCACGGACCCAGGTGGTGCTCTACTTCAACGCGGGCCTGCCGCTGCCCGCCGGTCACGTGTTGGTCTGGCGGACCAGGATCGACGGCGACACCCGGCCGAGCTGGGTGCTGCCGTTCTTTGTCCCTGGCCCGCCTGCTCAGCCGGTGCTGGGCTGATCGGCTACAGCCGCGCCGATGAGGATCGCCACCTGGAACGTCAACTCGATCCGTGCGCGGTTGGACCGGATCAGCGGCTGGCTCACCCGCAGCGACGTCGACGTCCTGGCCATCCAGGAGACGAAGGTCGACGATGCTCGTTTCCCGACTTCGCTGTTCGCCGATATGGGCTATCAGGTGGCACACCATGGGATTTCGCAGTGGAACGGCGTGGCCATCGCCTCTCGGATCGGCCTGGATGACGTGCGGATCGGGCTGCCCGACTGCCCCACCTTCGGCGACCCGGCCGTGTTGGAGGCTCGAGCTGTCGGGGCGTTATGCGGCGGACTGCGGATGTGGAGCCTGTACATACCCAACGGCCGGGCGCTGGACGATCCGCACTACGCCTACAAGCTGCGGTGGTTGGACAGCCTTCGAACGATGGGAATCACCGCGCTGGAAGCGGAGCCTGAGGCGCTGATCGCCCTGTGCGGGGACTTCAACATCGCGCCCACCGACGAGGATGTGTGGGATGTGGAGGTCTTCGCCGGGCGCACTCATGTGTCGGAGCCGGAGCGCGCCGCATTCCGGGCGCTGGTGGCCGCGGGGTTCACCGACGCGGTGCGACCGCACACGCCCGGCCCAGGCGGGTACACCTACTGGGACTACCAGCAACTCCGCTTCCAAAAGCGCCAGGGCATGCGCATCGACTTCGCGTTGGCCTCGCCTGCGCTGTCCCCACTGGTGAGCGGAGCCTGGGTCGATCGCGAGGAACGCAAGGGCAAGGGAGCGTCCGACCATGCCCCAGTGGTAGTTGAACTGGTGGATATCCAAGCTGAAGTGGTTTCTGTGAAACAGGATCTGGCCGGGCAGGCCGAATCGATTGAGCAATCGGGAGGTCTGTGGTGACGCAGATGCCGGGGGAGTCGGCCGCAAGCCCGACCAGCGTGCCGGAATCAGATACGCCCCGGGGAAATGCGCCAGCCGACGGACCCAACGCCGGGTTGGCCGCTGTTCCCGGATCAGATGCGCCGAACAGCGAGGCCGCGAGCCGTCCTGGGCCTCTGCTGCTGGTCCTGGAACACGACGCGAGCGACCCGCCGATGCGGCTGGGCGACTGGCTCACCGAGGTGGGAGCGCGGTTGGAGGTCCGCCGGCTGCACGCCGGCGACGAGGTGCCGTCGGACGCCGGCGGGTACCAAGGCATCGTCAGCCTCGGCGGTGAGATGGGTGCCCGGGACGATGATGTCGCTCCATGGCTGCCGGCGGTCCGGAAGCTGCTGGCGCGCGCCGTCGCAGACCGCACTCCGACACTGGGAATCTGCCTCGGTGCCCAATTGCTCGCGGCGGCCACCGGAGGTCAGGTGCTCCGCGGCGATGCGGGCCCGGAGATCGGCGCGTACCTGCTGGGGCGGCGCGACGCCGCGGACACCGATCCGCTATTCGTTGGTATTCCGATGACCCCCGACGTGATGCATTACCACTACGACGTCGTCTCGGTACTCCCGCCAGGGGCAGTGCTGCTGCTCACCGGCGCCGAGTACCCGAACCAGGCATTCCGGGTCGGATCCGCTGCCTGGGGGCTGCAGTTCCACATCGAAACCAGGGCTGCGGACCTGCGAGGATGGGGCGGCGGCGGGCCGCACAGCCCGTCCGGCCGGCTGGGGGCGATGCTGGATGACGCTGAGCAGACCATGGGCGAGGTGTGGCGCGACTTCGCCCACCGCTTCGTGACCTTCGCGGAAAACGCGGCCGGGGGAAGGATTGCGGGTCAACGACTCACCCTGCTGCCAATGGAACCGCTTGCGCCGGCACACCCTCATTCCGCACCGGACTATGCAATCGCACCAGAGAATGCGATATCACCGGACGTCGAGCACCCCCCTGCTGCTGAGTCGACATCGGCTCCGAGATCGGTCCGATGAACCGTCCGGTTACCCGGACGCTGGCCCGCTACGGCCTGCCCGAGACCGACCGGGTACGCGCCGAGTTGGAAGCGCTCGACCTCCTGCAGGCGGCGCCCTCGTCCGCTGACGGCGGATACTCTGTCCTCCCCGACGGTGGCGCCGAACGTGTGCTGGCTGCGATCTCCAGAACCGGGCGACCAGAGCTCGCGGTACACGGCCTGCACGCATTGGCCGAGCGGGCCGGGGACCGGTCGGCACTGCTGGGTGCGGTGCGCGCCGAGTCGGGCCTGCGCGGCAGGCTGCTTGCGCTAGTGGGTGGATCAGCGGCGCTGTCGGACCATCTGGTGGGTCATCCCGAGCAGTGGCACCTCCTGCGATCTGACGCAGCCTTGACCGAACTCGCGGCCCCCGAGCGCGCGATACAAGTGCTGATGGATTCGGTCGGCTTGGGCTCAGGGACCGTGCCTCCTCAAGGTTCCGGCCCTGCCGATGCACCCCTGGCCGGTGCCGCGGGCTCGAGCCCAGATACCTTGCTCGCTCAAGGATCTGGCTCTGCCGGTGCAACGCCGGCTGGCGCCGCAGCGGTAGCCACGCTGCGCACCGCTTACCGGGGCAGGTTGCTGCAGATCGCCGCACACGACCTGGCCCCGGCCGTCGAACCGGATCTGCCGGCTCCTGGGCTGTCGGCGGTGTGCGCGGCATTGACCGGCTTGGCCGACGCCATGCTGCAGACCGCACTGGCGATGGCGGCAGGCGAGTGCCGACCATCGGCGACCCCGGCCAGATTGGCAATCATCGCGATGGGCAAGTGCGGCGGCGGTGAACTGAACTACCTTTCTGATGTCGACGTCATGTTTGTCGCAGATCACCCTGTGCCTGAGCATGCTGTGGCCGGGCATGCGGTGGCCGGGCATGCTGTGCCCGATCGATCTGTGCCGGAACGCATGTCGGATCCGCCAGCTTCTGATCGGCCGGAGCCGGACCGTCCAGCGTCAGGCCATCGGGAGTCGGCCGGTCGCCAACGTGACGAGGCTGGGATGCTGGCCACCGCCACCGTGATGGCCAGCCGGTTGATGCACATCTGCGAGCAAGTGGCCTGGGAGGTCGACGCCAACCTGCGACCGGAGGGCGCAGCTGGGCCGCTGGTGCGCACTATCGCGGGATATGCCGCCTACTACCGGCGGTGGGCGCAGACCTGGGAGTTCCAGGCACTTCTGAAGGCCCGACCGGTCGCCGGGGACCCAGAAATCGGCGAACAGTTCCTGCAGATCGCCTCCCCCGGGGTGTGGACAGTCGCGGAGCGAGAATCCTTCGTCACCGATGTGCACGCCATGCGCAGGCGCGTCCAGGACAACATCCCGGTGGCCGTCAGGAGCCGCGAGCTGAAGCTTGGGGCCGGCGGGCTCAGGGACGTCGAGTTTGCCGTCCAGCTCCTTCAGCTCGTGCACGGCAGAGTCGATGGCGCGCTGCGCGTTCCCGGGACCATCGCGGCACTAACCGCGTTGATCGACGGCGGCTATGTCGGGCGGGACGATGGGGCCGAGATGGTTCGGGCTTACACGTTTTTGCGACGTGTCGAGCATCTGCTGCAACTGCAGCGGCTCCGTCGCACCCACCAACTGCCCACCGATCAGGCCGACCTGGAATGGCTTGCTCGGACGCTCGGCTACGCCGGGTCGGGGACGGCAGATGCCGCCGAGGTCTTCTCCGCCGAGCTCTCCCGGACGGCGGCAACCGTCCGCCGCTTGCACGAAAAGCTCTTCTACCGCCCGCTGCTGTCGGCCGTGGCTGCAGTGCCTACCGAGGAACTGCGCCTGACCCCGCAGGCGGCAGCGAGCAGGCTCGCGGCGCTCGGGTTCGCCGTCCCGGACACCGCGCTGCGTCATCTGGCCTCACTCACCGAAGGGGTCAGCCGGCGGGCCGCCATCCAGCGCACCCTGCTGCCGGTGCTGCTGGGCACCTTTGCCGACGGGCCGGACCCGGACGCCGGTTTGCTGTCCTATCGGCAGGTGTCCGAGGCGCTCGCCGAGACCCCCTGGTACCTGCGGCTGCTGCGCGACGAAGGCACCGTGGCGCAGCGGCTGGCGACGCTGCTGGCCGGTTCCAGGCTGGTCGGCGCTCTGCTGGTGCGGGCCCCGGAAGTGCTCCGGCTGCTGGCCGACGACGCGGAGCTGACCGCAGCCGAGCCGTCCGACGTCGCGGCAGCGCTGCTGGCCAGGGCGGCCAGAGCGGCAACCGCCCAGGACGCTGTCGACTCTGCCAGATCGTCGCGGCGGCACGAATTGCTACGGCTGGCCTGCGCCGACTTGCTGGGTCTGGCGGAGCTGCGGGTCATTTCTGCAGGGTTGACGGGGGTCGCCGAGGCGAGCGTCCAGGGGGCGTACGACGCGGCGCGCCGGCAGGTCGAGGGTGAGCGCGGCGGATGCGCGACACGGCTTGCGGTGATCGGTATGGGACGCCTGGGGGGTGCCGAACTGGGCTACTCCTCGGACGCCGATGTGATGTACGTGGCGGCCCCGGAGCCCGGTGCCGACCCGGGGCGGGCGGTCCCCGACGCGACCGCCGTCGCCGACCTGCTGGCCCGGCTGCTCGGCCGGCCGAGCCCGGACCCGGCGCTGGAGATCGACGCTGGGTTGCGGCCCGAGGGTCGGAGCGGGCCGCTGGTCCGCACCATGGACTCCTACGTCAGTTACTGGGAACGTCATGCGGCGCCGTGGGAGCGTCAGGCGCTGTTGCGCGCCCGGCCGATAGCCGGCGACCTCGCGTTGGGAGCCGAGTTCATCGCGGCGGCGGACGCGGTGCGCTACCCGACCGCCGGGCTGACCCCCAGGGACATCACCGAGATCCGCCGGATCAAGGCCAGGGTGGACGCGGAGCGGTTGCCGCGTGGCGCGGATGTGACAACTCACACCAAGCTGGGCCGCGGCGGGTTGGCGGACGTGGAGTGGACGGTGCAGCTTCTGCAGCTGCGGCACGGTGCGGAGCTTGCCGGGCTGCGGACGACCAGGACGCTCGCAGCCATCGACGCGGCGGCTGCCGGCGACCTGCTGACCCGGTCGGACGCCGACCAACTGGCGGCCGGCTGGACGGCCGCCACCAGGGCGAGGAACGCGATAATGCTGGTGACCGGAAAGCCGGGGGACCAACTTCCCGGCTCCGGACGGGTCCTCGCCGGCATCGCCAGGGCACTGGGATACCCGGCCGATGTCGACCCCGGAGAGTTCATCGACGACTACCGACGAGCCACCCGGCGGGCGCGCCGAGTCGTCGACCGCGTGTTCGATCAAGGCTGAGGTTCGGACCCAAGCGACCGCGAGCAGCCGGGCCGCTGCCGAGTTCTGGAAGGATGGCCGGGTGCAACCCTGGATCTGGATAGTCATCGCAGTCGTCATCGTCGTGGTCGCCGTCCTGGTGGTCGGCTTGTTGCTCGGGCGGCGTCGCCGCGTCTCGCTGACCGCCCCGCCGCCGACCAAACCTGGCACCGAAGTGCCGCCGCCGAAGGCTGGGTACCGGGCCGGCGGGTCCATCTCGTTCTCGGCAGGGAGTGGGACGGGCACGGCGATCAAGCCGCGACCGCAGACGCCTCCGGTACCGCCTGTTCCTGAGCCCGAGCCCGAGCCGTCGGCCGAAGGGCCGACGGCCCTCGCAGCGGAGCCCGTGGCCGGTCAAGACGGAGCCTCGGCCGGAGGGTCGACGGCTCCCGTCGCAGAGCCCGTGCCCGCAGAGGCCGCGGACGATCAGGCTGCGGTCGATCAGGCTGCGGTCGATCAGGCTGCGGCCGGCGAAGCTGCCGTCGGCGAGGCCGCGGTCGATCAGGCTGCGGCCGGCGAAGCTGCCGTCGGCGAGGCCGGGGCGCTTGCCGCCGAGTCCGCTACGCCGGTCGAGGAGCTGACCCGTCCATCGGCTCAGCAGGTAGCCGAAACCGAGCCGGCCGTCGCTGAGACGATCGTGACCGTCGGCGAGCCGATCGAGCGTGCCGACGAATCGGCGACCGCCGAGATCCCCCGAGTGCAGGATCCCGTCACCGAAGAGATCCCCGACATCGTTCCGTCGGGTCCCGGCCCAGACGCGGACGCCGGCCCCGAAGTGGGCGCGCCGACGGGCACTTCGGTGAAGGTAGGCGCGGAGGAGATCGAACCTTCGGCCGGCAGGCTGTCCCGGCTGCGCGGCCGATTGTCTCGGTCGCAGAATGCATTCGGCCGGTCCCTGCTCGGGCTGCTAGGCGCCGGCGTCCTGGATGAGGACTCCTGGACAGAGGTCGAGGACACGTTGCTGATGGCCGATCTCGGCTCTGCGTCAGCGGCTGAGATCACTGTCACGCTGCGCGCGGCCGTCGCAGCACACGGCGTCACCGACGCCATCTCGGCCAGGTCGATGCTGCGCACCGTGCTCATCGACGCGGTAGGCACGCAGGCCGATCGATCGGTGCGGGCGCTGCCGCACGACGGGCACCCGGCGATCATCCTGGTGGTCGGCGTCAACGGGACCGGGAAGACCACCACCACCGGAAAGCTGGCCAGGGTGTTGGTAGCGGACGGGCGCAGTGTCGTGCTGGGCGCCGCCGACACCTTCCGGGCAGCGGCCGCCGAACAGTTGGTCACCTGGGGGCAACGCGCGGGAGCCACGGTAATCCGGGGCGACGCCGGCGCCGACCCAGCGGCGGTTGCCTTCGACGCCGTCAAGCACGGAATCGATCAAGGCGCCGACGCGGTGCTGATCGACACCGCCGGCCGGCTGCACACCAAGACCGGGTTGATGGACGAACTCGGCAAGGTCAAGCGGGTAATCGCCAAGCAGGCGTCGGTGGACGAGGTGCTGCTGGTGCTGGACGCCACTACCGGACAGAACGGGCTGGTACAAGCCAGGGTCTTCGCCGAGGTGGTCGACGTCACAGGCATCGTGCTGACCAAGCTGGACGGCACCGCAAAGGGTGGCATCGTGGTCGCGGTGCAGCGCTCGCTCGGCGTTCCGGTCAAGCTGGTCGGGCTCGGCGAAGGCCCCGACGACCTAGCCCCGTTCGAGCCCGAGGCATTCGTCGACGCACTGCTCGGCGACTGACTTATGGAGCCGCTCCGGGTGAGGTAGCCCGAAGTTGTCGCGGGTAGCCCGAATTGTCCGGCGTGTCTTGTCGATATCGGGCTACTTGACTGGAGGTAGCCCGAAGTTGTCGCGGGTAGCCCGAATTGTCCGGCGTGTCGGGTCGACATCGGGCTACCTCCGGAATGGGTGTCCTGGCGCGTGTCTCGGGCTCTCCGTCACGCCTGCGAAACATCCACCCGGCAGCGTTCACCTGCACGCAACGCAGTGTCGGCGCGACAGCAACACCGGTCAGCGATTCTGTGCTCACACCCCGGACTGGAGCAGGCGGCCTGGGGCACCCACAGTCGCCGACCCAGCCTGGAGGCCAAATGTCCCCCCTGGCTCTCCACGCAGCGGCAGGCCTGATCGCCCCACCGGACGGCCTGTCGCCGGCCCTGGACACTGGCAATAACGCGTGGCTGTTGACCTCTGCCGCGCTGGTGTTGCTGATGACCCCCGGCCTGGCCTTCTTCTACGGCGGCATGGTGCGGCGCACCACCGTGATCAACATGCTGATGATGTCGTTCTCCGCGATGGGCGCGGTGGGCATCGTCTACGTGTTGTGGGGCTACTCGATGACGTTCTCCGGCAACGTTCTCGGTGGCCTGGTAGGGAACCCGTTCACCACCTTCGGGCTGCGAGGCCTGTTCCCGCAGCCCGGAGCGCACGGCGCGGAGACCGTCGGCAACTCCTTCGCCGCCGGCGCCGGCATTCCGGCCATGACCTTCGTCGCGTTCCAACTCACCTTCGCGGTGATCGCTGTGGCACTGATCTCCGGCGCGGTGGCCGATCGGATGAAGTTCTCGGCCTGGTTGGCCTTCGCGGCGCTGTGGGTGACGGTCAGCTACTTCCCGCTGGCGCACATGGTCTGGGGCGGCGGACTGCTCTCCGCAGACGGACCCGTCGGCAGGATGATCGCCGCGCCGATGGACTTCGCCGGCGGCACCGTGGTGCACATCAACGCGGGCGTCGCCGGGCTGGTGCTGGCCGTGCTACTGGGCCGGCGTAAGGACTGGCGGCGAGCGCCGATGCGCCCGCACAACGTGCCGTTCGTGATGCTCGGCGCCGGCCTGCTGTGGTTCGGCTGGTTCGGCTTCAACGCCGGATCAGCCGGTGCAGCCAACGGCGTGGCCGGCTTGGCCTGGGTGAACACCTGCGCCGCCACCAGCGCCGCGATGTTGTCCTGGCTGGCCGTCGAGCACTTTCGGGATGGTCATGTCACCGGAGTCGGCGCCGCCTCCGGGACGGTGGCCGGGCTGGTCGCCATCACGCCTGCGGCTGGGTTCGTCAGCCCCGTCGGCGCGCTCACCATCGGTCTGCTCGCCGGCGTGGCCTGCGCTGCCGCGGTGGGGTTGAAGTACCGGTTCGGCTATGACGACTCGCTCGACGTGGTCGGCGTGCACCTGGTCGGCGGGGTCGTCGGCACGGTGCTCGTCGGGCTGCTGTCCACCTCGACCGGGATGCTGTACGGCGGGGGCGCGGCGCAATTGGAGGCGCAGCTGATCGCAACGGTGGGGGCAATCAGCTTCTCTGGTGTGGCCACGCTGATCGTCGGACTTCTCGTCAGATCGATGGTGGGCCTTCGGGTGAGCGACGATCACGAGCTGGCCGGGCTGGACGTGGCGGTGCACGGCGGGTCCGCCTATGACGTCGATGACGAAGTCGAGTGGATGACTGATGTCGCGGACCGGGGCGCGGACGGGGGCGCCGACGGGGATCGGGCGCCAGCGCCGGTGCCGGTGCCGGTGCTGGTGGGAACAGATGCCAGCCGACCTGTCGCCGAGCTCGAGGTGGCGACGGTGTCATCCTGGTTGGGTTCGCGGCATGCCCGCCCCGACCGGGCCGGTCCGATAACCTCGAAGGGTCGTCGGCCACATCCGGCGTCGGCACGCCTCGTCATCGACCAGTAAGGCCCCATCCCGTGTTCGAAACACTGTCCGACCGGCTGTCCGGCGTCTTCACCGGGCTGCGCGGCAAGGGTCGCCTGTCGCCTGCCGACATCGACGCCACCTGCCGCGAGATCCGCATCGCGCTGCTGGAGGCCGACGTCGCGCTCGCGGTGGTGCGGCCGTTCATCGCGGCGATCAAGGAGCGATCCGCGTCGGTCGTCGCCTCCCAGGCGTTGAACCCGGCGCAGCAGGTCATCAAGATTGTCAACGACGAGCTGATCGCCATCCTCGGCGGCGAGACCAGACGGCTGCAGTTCGCCAAGACCGGGCCGACGGTGATCATGCTCGCGGGCCTGCAAGGCTCCGGCAAGACAACGCTGGCCGGCAAGCTCGCCCTTTGGCTGAAGGGCCAGGGCCACACGCCGCTGCTGGTGGCGTGCGACCTGCAGCGGCCGAACGCGGTGACTCAGCTGCAGATTGTCGGTGACCAAGCCGGCGTGCGGGTATTCGCCCCCGAACCGGGCAACACCGGGTCTTCGGATCACGCGGCCGGAACCGGGGATCCCGTTGCGGTCGCCGCCGCGGGGGTGGCGGAGGCTCGGTCCAAGGTGCACGACATCGTGATCGTGGACACCGCGGGTCGCCTCGGCGTCGACACGGAGATGATGGCCCAGGCGGCGGCGATCCGGGACGCGGTGGACCCGGACGAGACGCTGTTCGTAGTCGACGCGATGATCGGGCAGGATGCGGTGCGCACCGCCGAGGCCTTCCGCGACGGTGTCGGCTTCACCGGTGTAGTGCTCACCAAGTTGGACGGTGACGCTCGCGGTGGTGCCGCGCTCAGCGTCCGGCAGGTGACCGGCGCGCCCATCTTGTTTGCGTCCACCGGCGAGAAGCTCGCCGACTTCGACACATTCCACCCGGACCGGATGGCCTCTCGAATCCTCGGAATGGGCGACATGCTCACCCTGATCGAGCAGGCTGAGCAGCACTTCGAGGCCGACGAGGCCGAGCAGATGGCGGCCAAGCTGGCCGGGAACTCCTTCACCCTGGACGACTTCCTGCAGCAGATGATGATGATCCGCAAGATGGGTCCGCTGCAGGGCATCCTGGGTATGCTCCCGGGTGCCGGCCAGATCAAAGATGCGCTGGCGAACGTCGACGACCGGGACATCGACCGGACCGCGGCCATCATCCAGTCCATGACGCCGGCCGAACGCGCCAACCCGAAGATCATCAATGCTTCCCGGCGGCAGCGCATCGCTCGTGGGTCGGGATCCACGGTGACCCAGGTGAACTCGTTGGTTGACCGGTTCTTCGAGGCCCGCAAGATGATGAGTTCGATGGCCGGCAGGTTTGGCTTCGGCGCGGCCCGAGTCAGTAAAACCAGAGGAAAGAAGGGCAAGAAGGGCAAGGGCTCCGGCCGCGGACCGACGCAGCCGAAAATGAAAGGCGGATTTCCGGCACTGCCGCCGGGAATGGGCATGCCGCCGGGGATGGGCATGCCCGGTGGTCCCGGGGGCGCTGGCGCGCCCGGCAGATTCCCCGGTGGATTTCCGGGCCTGGACCAGCTGCCGCCCGGGTTCGATCTGAGCAAGATCAAGCTGCCGAAGAAGTAGGCGGCTCGCCTGCACTGCGCTCAACCTGCGGGAAAAGTCGCAGGTCAATGCATGCCAGCAGGCCGCGACCTGCGCCGATGCTCCGGCTGAAGCGAATGACCTGCGACTTTTTGCATTGGGGC
>CAJDUM010000084.1_pt1 | contig 22109 bp, 18 predicted proteins | sample 7390781 | NCBI WGS metagenome assembly CAJDUM01 (sample SAMEA7055661, study PRJEB34461) | soil metagenome | biome: terrestrial ecosystem; feature: Peninsula; material: soil | place: Antarctica | collected 2016 | reverse complement strand
TGGTGCTGGATTGTTCGCTCAGGGTCGCTCCGCTCCTCGGCGCCGGCGCGCCTACGATGCTCGCTCCGCCCTCGCTCACCGTGCCCGATTGTTCACTCACAGAATGAAGATCCCCACGGCCAGCACGATGACGATGACGATGACGGCCAGGGTGATGCCGGATGCGGTAGCCGCGCCGTGCAACGGCACCCCCTCGCGAAGGGCGCGCTCGTTGCGCATCCAGCCCAGCCAGCCGGCGACCGTCGCGACCAGCCCCAAGACGACCAGCCCGATGGCAACGGCATCTCCGAGATGGTCGGGGATCTCCAGATGCAAGGTGTGCACGGCGACCCCGCCGGCGACGAGCGCGAGCGAGGTCCGAAGCCAGGCCAGGAAGGTGCGCTCGTTCGCCAGGCTGAATCTCGCATCTGGCTCACTTCCGCGCTCATATACCCGGCGCGGGAATCGGCTACCGGCCATGAGTGATCGGCTCCTTCTCCGGGAGGAGGGCCGCCTCTGGAACATCCTGCACGCAGCGGAAGCCAAGATGCCCACCGGAACTGTCCGGAGTGTTGCTGGTCCGTGCCGCCACCCGGTAGCGATTGCAGTAGGACTCATGGCACAGGTACGAACCGCCGCGCATCACCCGCGCCTGGCCCTGCGGCGGGCCGATCGGATTGTCCCGCGGCCCGTCGAGGTGGTAGCTGCTGCTCCACCAGTCGGCGCACCACTCCCAGACATTCCCGCTCATGTTGTACAGACCGAATCCGTTGGGCTCGTATGCATCCACCGGCGCCGTCCCCCGGTAACCGTCCTCGCCGCTGTTGCTCGTCGGGAAGGTGCCCTGCCAGATGTTGCAGCGGTGCACGCCGCCCGGCGTGAGTTCGTCACCCCACCCATAGCGCGCCTGATCCAACCCGCCGCGAGCGGCGTACTCCCACTCGGCCTCGGTGGGCAGCCGCTTACCGGCCCACCGGGCGAAGGCGGCGGCGTCATGCCAGGTGACGTGAACGACCGGGTGGTCCCCGCGGCCCGTCAGGTCACTGCCCGGGCCCTCCGGGAACCGCCAACACGCTCCCTGAACTCCCGCCCACCAAGGGGTATCCGGTACCCGCGGCGAGACTTTGCGCAGCGCGGCAGGCAGGAATCCGGCGAACACGTAGGACCAGCCGAACCGCTCGGTCTCGGTGACGAAAGCGGTCTCATCGACGAAGGCGGCGAACCGCTCGTTGGTCACCGCGAAGGCGTCGATCAGGAACGGGGCGATCGTGACGGCCCGGATCGGGCCTTCACCGTCATCACGGAATCCGATCCGGTCGTCGGTGCCCATCCGAAACTCCCCACCGGGCAACCGGATCATGCTCTCGCTGGTTGACGCGGCCACGGTAGATCGCACAGAGCAAGATGTGTCAACGATGAGGTCCCGCGTCGGCCCGAACCCGCGCGAAGGCGTGCAGCACACCTTCGGCGCCGACGAAACCCCTCCCGTGCCAGTAGCCCGAGCGTTCGGCATCGAAGCCTCCTGATTCACACCGTCCTGATTCACACCGTCCTGATTCACACCGTGCAGTGAAGCGGTTGGTCGCCGTGAGGCGAGCCCGGCAATCCCCGTCATGCACCGGCGCGGTTCAGTCTGCCAGGCGCTTGCTGCGGCGGCCGAGCGTGACGAGACGACGGATACCTGGAGCCGGGAGAAAGCCGATGCAGCAGCCGTCGGACGCCCGGGGTGCCAGGACACCGAAACGATGCCCGCGGCCACCGCTATCAAGATCGACTCGACGCGGCGCCATCCCCATGCGGTATGACGGGGACCGAGTCGGGACGCCTCTTGCGGTTGGGTGTTTGGCACGCGCGTGGGCAGGACGATGGGGGGCCGGCCTTCTCGGCCAGTCGTTTCGACCGCGCAACTCACCGAACCAGATCGACCAGCAAGACGGAGGCCGCGGTGATCGAGTACGCACGCAAGGGCCCCGTCGCCTGGTCCATCCGCACGACCACTGCGACCAACTGTCCGGCTTTCACCCCTGGACACGATGCTCGGTCGCCGCGACACTGTCTGAAACAGGACGACACCGGGAGGATTCAATGACGACGCTGCAGCGGGTATGGGCGGACGCCTGGCGGAAGAGGAAGGGACTCGGCGACGGCTGGATCGTCAATTTGGAACCCGTCTACAACCTCGCGCTCGGCGCCGTCGGGGTGGTGGATGGCGATGACTTCGCGGCGGAGACGACTCTCGAGCTCCGCGGCGTCATCGGTCTGGCCGAAGATCCCAATCAGCACCGCCAGCCCGTGCCATGGCAGTTCCAGAGCAACGACGGCATTTCGGTGAAACTCTCATCCGATGGCGCTGTCGCCGGACAGTCAGGTGCGCCCCCACCGGCGGCCTGGACGCTCAACGCGTCCTTCGGCGCGGGCGAGGGGGTGAGCGTGTATGGCTCGTCGCAGTGGTGGCGCGGCTATGCCGACCTGGGCATAGTGCGCGAAGCACTCATCCGGGCAGGTCGTGAAGGGCGCTTGCACAAAGGGGAGTCGATCGTGGTGACCCAGCATCTGAGCGGGGCCGGCCTGTTGCTCACCGCTGAAGGCAAGAATGCCTCACTCATCGCCCGGGCGACTGCGCAGGTCGCACCGGGAGCAGCGCCGCCGATCGCTTCCCTGTCCGCCGGGCTGAACGTCACAAGTTCATCCGGCGGAGCGCAGGTGCAATCATTCGCCGACGGTGCAGTCCTCAGCGCCCGGCTGCTATATCTGGGAAAGCGCGGCTTCTTCTGGTGGCGCGACTTCGTCGCTTTGGGCGCGGTCGAGGTGAATCCGGACGAACTCGAGGATCAGATCATGACCCCCGTGGAGGGGGACGGCAGCGACGAGTACTTTGCGCTGATCTGATGGCCCGGACGACTGCGGACCTGCTCGCCGAACTCCCGCCGCTTCCGCAGTTCCAACGGCCGTTCGTCAACGATCTTGCCTCCCTCGTGGACGGGGAAGCCGACAACGACTTCACCCTGTTGCGTGACCTGGTCAGCGGTCACTATCTCGACTACCTGCTGACGGATGTGGTGGCCGCGCTGCCGGAAGTTCGTGCTGCCATCGACTCGCTCGGCCCAGCAGGATTGGTGATGCGAGCCCGGCCCACGAACACCATGAACGCGCTGACGGTTCGCACCGGCGATGGTGTCCTGATCATCTACAACATCGGTTTCTACAGCTTGCTCTACTCGCTCGCCTCCGCGGTCTCGTGGGAGGTGCAGCACGTTCAGCGCGCCGAGCAGGTTCCCAGCGCGGAGACCGTGGAATGGCTGGCGGTGCTGGCTGATTGGGCGACATCGCTCGCACAGGAGCCGCGCATCGCATCGTTTACCCCGATCGACGACAACGGCATGACGGCTACGCTCGCCGGTTACGCGCAACGGTTCGCCCTGTGCCACGAACTCGGGCATGTGCTTGCCCTTTCAAAGGCCTCCGAGTCTCTGCGCTCGGCGACTGTGCAGGGCGTCCAGGTCGCCGCCATAGCCACCTCTTGGCAGCGTGAGTACGACGCCGACAGCACCGGCCTGGAACTGCTCGTACAGCTCTACCGCTCACGCAATCGTCCAGCCGGTCAGGCGCTGGTAGGAGCGGCCATCTTCTGTGAGGCGGCCGCCATCGTTGCGCCGGCGGAGCCCACCGAGTCCGACCACCCGCCGGCCGACGAACGCGTGTCGCGGATCGGCGCGCACTTTGCCGACCTGGCGACGATCCAGGAGGCCGGTCCCGCGGTCGGGGTGCGTGAATTGCTGTACTCCCTGCGCGAACGAGTCCGTGCACGCGTGCAGGAGCAGCGATCCGCAGTGACCGCCGAGCTCAGCGCCCAGTTCGCGGCCTACGCGAGCTTGGTCGAGCCCACCGAAGAACAGCGCAGAACGGCAGCCTGGACAGCAAGCCGCCTTCTCCTCCGCAGTCCCGGCGCCACCCTCGAGTTCCTCCGCGGACGGTTGTTCGCGCCGATGGGCGATCACGAGGCGCCGACGGGGTCCGTGGAACGACGCTTCGCGGCCGACGTGGGCGTGCACCTCGAGCAGCCGTTGCAGGACGCTATAGGTCTGTCGTCCATGCTGGGCAAGCACTGAGCGGACCGCCGCACGGGCGCGGCCGTCTGACAGCACCGGCCCGCTAGATTGAGCGGGTGTCCAGCAAGATTCTGGTGACCGGATCCAGCCGTGGGATCGGCGCCGCCATCGCCCACACCCTCGCCGCTGCGGGTCACTGCGTCGCGGTGCACGCCGGGCGCGACGCGGAGGCCGCCGACAAGGTTCGGCGCGAACTTCCTGGCGACGGGCACCTGGTGGTGGTAGGTGATCTGGCCGACAGCCAGGAATGTCGACGGGTAGTCGCCGAGGCGATCGACGGGCTGGGGGACCTCGATGTGCTGGTCAACAATGCCGGGGTATTCGTCGAGCAGCGCATTCTCGGTACGGGCTACGCCGAGTGGTCCCGCATCTGGCGGGAGACCATCGAGCTGAACTTGTACGGCCCGGCGAACTTGTGCTGGTTGATGGTCGAGCACCTCATGTCCCGGCAGGCGGGCCCCCGGGGTGGGCGATTGATCTCTGTCGGCTCACGAGGCGCCTACCGCGGCGAGCCAGCCGCACCCGCATACGGGGCGAGCAAGGCCGGACTGCATGCGTTGACACAGTCATTGGCGGTCGCGCTCGCCCCCCACGGAATCGTGGCTGCCGCCGTGGCACCTGGGTTCACCGACACCGAGATGGCCACGCGTGTTCTCCAGGGCCCCGACGGGCCCGCCGTTCGCGCGCAGAGTCCGTTCGGTCGGGTCGCATTGCCAGAGGAAGTTGCCGCGACAGTCGCCTGGCTGGCAACGCAGGCGCCGCAGTGGGTCAGCGGCACCGTTATCGACATCAACGGCGCTTCCTACCTGCGTTAGCCCACAGTCCATGCGCGGCCACTACCGGGGCGGAGCCGGCAACGGAGGTGCGGGGGTGAGCGAACCGGACGGCGCTTCGTGGTTGCGGCAGCACACCAGCTGGACCCGGGACCCGACAGCGCCGCTGCGGGTGTTCGTGCGGACGGAGGCGGGCAGCGCCGGCGTCCTGCTGGCGGCGATCGTGGTGGCGCTGGTCTGGGCGAATGTGGACCTGGGTTCGTACGAGGGGCTGTGGCGCACCACGTTCTCGATCCGATTGGGCGGCGTGGAGGTATCGCGCACTGTCCGGGTGTGGATCAACAGCGGACTGATGACGTTGTTCTTCCTGGTCGTCGGGCTGGAGGCGCGCCGCGAAGTCGATCTCGGTGACCTTCGTGAGCGGCGGCGGTTCGTGTTGCCGATCGCTGCCGGTTCGTTGGGGCTGATCGTGCCGGTGGCGGTGTACCTGGCGTTCAACGCGGGCGGCCCTGGGGTGCACGGGTGGGGAGCAGCCATGTCGACCGACACCGCGCTGGCCATGGGGCTGCTCGGGTTGGTCGGACGCGCAGTCCCACAACAGATGCGTGCGTTTCTGCTGACCGTGTTCGTGGTGGACGACCTGGTCGCGCTGGCCGTCATCGCGGTCGCTTACAGCGGCAGCATCCGGCCGCTGCCGATCATCGCGGCACTGGCGGCCTTCGCGGCTTTGATCGTGCTGCACCGGGCCGGCTTGGCCAGGCCCTGGCTGTTGGCGTTGCTCGGCGTGACGATGTGGCTGGCATTGCTGGCCGGTGGGGTTGACCCGGTCGTCACCGGGCTGGCCGTCGGGCTCACCGTTCCGGCGTACACGCCCGACCGCGGGCAGTTGGAACGGGCCAGCAGCGTATTTCGGCGGTTCCGAGAGCAACCCACCGCCGAGCTCGCCCGTTCCGCGACCGCAGGACTGACGTCGGCGCTGTCACTGAACGCGCGGCTGCAGCGCCGCTACCACCCCTGGACGGGTTACGTCATCGTGCCGCTGTTCGCCCTGGCCAACGCCGGCATCCGGCTGAACGGATCGTTTCTCGCGCACGCCTACTCGACGCCGATCACCCTCGGCATCATCGTCGGCTACGTCGTCGGCAAGCCGGTCGCGATCATCGGCACCTCTTGGCTGATCGGCGCGCTGACCCACCAGCGCGTGCAGCCGGGAGTCGGCTGGGCGGCGCTGACCGCGGGCGGCACCATCGCGGGTATCGGATTCACCGTCTCACTGCTGATCGCCACGCTGGCCTTCGACGGTGAGCATCTGGCCGAGGCGAAGCTAGGCGTACTGACCGCCGGCGCCGTCGCCTCGGCGCTGACCTGGGCCGTGCTGCGAATCGCCGGCGGCCTGTCGGCCGAACGACGCACGCGGGCGATGCTGGGCCACGCCGAACAACTGATCGACCTCGTCACGCCCGTCGACCCCGATCGCGACCACATCCGCGGTCCGGAAGGCGCAACAGTCACCGTCGTCGAATACGGCGACTTCCAATGCCCGTACTGCGGTCGGGCGGAAGAGTCGGTCCGACAGTTGCTGCTGGGCCGCGACGTCCGGTTCGTCTGGCGGCACCTACCGCTCGGCGATGTGCACCCGGACGCACCGCTTGCCGCCGAAGCCGCCGAAGCCGCCGCCGGCCAGGGCGCCTTCTGGCCCATGCACGATCTGCTTCTTGCTCGGCAACAGCAGCTTCGCCCGGCCGACCTGATGGGCTACGCCGACGAGTTGGGACTGAACAGCGAAAAGTTCCACGACGAACTGGCCGGCCACCAGCACACCGCGCACATCGCGCAGGACGTCGAGTCCGCCGATCTCAGTGGCGCTTCGGGCACCCCGACGTTCTTCATCAACGGCCGCCGGTACTACGGCGCCTACGACCTCGCCGCGCTGACCGAGGCCATCCAGGTGGCACAACAACGGTCGGCGCTGGCCGCCGGCGGGCGCTCAGCACCGGCCGAGCGGCGGCGGGCTCACCGACACCAGAACAGCACGCCGTGAACACGCAGCTCCGATGAGCGCGCCGCCGCACCGGCTGTTACCGGATCTCCGGAATCGTCGGGGCCGTTGGGCAGGGTCGCGACGGCGGTGTGCTTGCCGCCCGCGGCGGTCCACAGATCGCCGCGCCGCAGGCCCCGGCGGCGCAATCGCGCGATCAACGCGGTGGGACAAGTGCTCTGACCTGTTCGGGTGTTGGTCCTTCGGGCTCGATCAGGACGATGGCGTCGTCGAAACCGGCCTCGGCGTAGCGGGTGAGATCGTCGCCGGCGGGTCCGAGGTCGTCCTGCCGGGCGAGCCGGATGGCGCACACGATGGCCCGGCTGCCGCCTGCCTCCCGGTACCGCCGGTGCGCGGCGATGATCTCCTCGGCGGTCCGGCGACCCGCGGCCGCCAGCCACCCGTCGAACTCGCGGGCGGCCCGCTCCACGTTCGCACCCCAGGAACCGAGCAGCATCGGCGGGCGGCGGGCGATCCCGGCGGGGGCGATGTCGGCTCGTTCGTCGTGCCCGTGATCCAGCAGGGTTCGCAGCCGAGCCACGTTCTGTCCGAAGGTGCGGAATCGCGCCGGGTAGTCGCGATCGAATGCGGCGTAGTCGGCCTCGGTGGAGCCAGGGCTGACACCGAGCGTCAACCGTTCACCACAGACCAGCTGCAAGGAAAGGATCCGGTGGGCGAGGTCCGCCGGATGGTGCAGCGGGACCTGGACGGTGGCCGTGCCGAGTTCCACGTCCGGAGTCGCCTCGGTCACCACAGCCGCCACCGCCAGCGTCACGAAGGGATCGGGGACAAAGAATCCGCGCCCGATCACCTGCGGGACCCAGAGGCTCTCGAAGCCGGCGTCCACCAAGCGTTTCGCCCACGGCCCGATGGCCCGCGGGGGCGCCCCGGTCAGGTGGACGAGCGTGGCGCCTAGACGCACCGGTCAGCTCCGTGAACTCGGTTTGTTCGACGGGCCGAACGAGCCCGACGCGCGCCGATCCGCGGCGAACCGGGCGTACCACCGCAGCGCGTCAGGGTTGTCGACGGCCGCCACGTTGGCCGCCTTCTCCAGGGGACGGCCGGTCAGCAATTTCTTGATCGGGACCTCGAGTCGCTTACCCGTCAGCGTGTGGGGGATCGCCGGCGCCTGCACGATCTCGTCGGGCACATGCCGAGGAGTCAGCCGGGTGCGCAGCGTCGTGATGATTTTCTGCCGCAGTTCCTCGTCAACGGCGTATCCGTCCGCAGGGGCGACGAAAAGCCCCAGCCAGTACCGGTCGTCGGGCAGGTCGATGCCGACCACCAGCGTCTCGAAGATCTCCGGCATCGTCTCCAGCACGTCGTAGAAATCGGCGCTGCCCAGCCGTACCCCCTGCCGGTTCAGCGTCGCATCGGACCGGCCGTGGATGGAGATGCTGCCGTCGGAGTGCATGGTCACCCAGTCCCCGTGGCGCCACACGCCTGGCCAGGTATCGAAGTAGGACTCCGTGTACCGCACCGCATCGGGGTCGTTCCACAGGTACACCGGCATCGAGGGCATCGGCTGGGTCACCACGAGATCGCCGACCGCGTCGACGACCGGATGGCCGTCCTCGTCCCATGCCGCGCAGTCGACACCGGCGATAATGCCGCCGATGCGGCCGACCTGCACGGACGCGTACTCGTTGGCGCCGACGAACGATCCGGAGATGTCGGTGCCCCCGCTGGTGGAGTCGATCCGCAGGTCCGGGCCGATGTTCTCCATCACCCAGTGATAGCCGGCGGACGGCAGCGCCGACCCGCTGACCATGATGTGACGCAGCCTGCTCAGGTCGTATCCCTGCCCGCGCGGAGAGGCCCCTGTGTTGGCCGACGCTGTGTTGGCCGATGCGGTGTTGGCCGACGCGGTGTTGGCCGACGCGGTGTTGGCCGACGCGGTGTTGACCGAAGTGGTGTTGACCGAAGCGGTGATGACCGCGGCCCCGAGCAACATGACGTGTGCCCCGGTGCGGGCGGCCACCTCCCACACAGCGCCCGGCGGATGTCCCGGGCTGCCCTCGTAGAGCACCAGGCCCGCCCCGAGCATGAGTGCATCGATCTGGATGTTCCACAAAGCCCAGCCGGTGGAGGTATGGGTGAAGATCCGCTCGCTCGGGCGGAGCCCGGCATAGAGCCCGGCCCACTCAAGTCCCTGCAGGGTGATCCCGCCGTGCCCGTGCACCAGCCCCTTGGGCAGCCCGGTGGTGCCTGAGGTGAACAGCACCCACAGCGGGTGGGAGAACTCGACCTGCTCGAACAGGAGTGGCTCGTCCCCGGACACGACCTCGTCCCACGGCGTCGAGCCGTCGGGCGCCGCGCGGTCGAACGCGTACGGGAGGTGGACGAAGTGCCGCACCGTCGAAAGCCCGTCCCGCAGTTGCGCAACCACATCGGCGCGATCGATGTCCTTGCCGTTCCAGTGGTAACCGTCGGTGGCGATGAGCACGGTGGGGTCTAACTGGGCGAGTCGGCCCAGGGTGCCGTCGGCGCCGAAGTCCGGGGAACAACATGCCCACACCGCTCCGACCGCAGCGGACGCCAGGCAGGCGATCACGGCGTGCTCGGTGTTCGGCAGGTAGGCGGCCACCCGATCGCCGGGGCGCACGCCCGCTCGCCGCAGCCACCCGGCCGCCGACGCCACCGACCGGCGCAACGACCCAAAGGTGATCTCCCGTTGGGGCAGACTGCCCTCACGGACGCACACCAGGGCGGTGTCGTCATCGGCACCCCTGCGCAGCAGGTGCTGCGCCCAATTGAGCCTGGCCCCGGGGAACCAGCGGGTGAACGGCATCGGGTCGGCGGTGCGCACCCGGGTCCATGGCGCGGAGAATTCGACGCCGTAGTAGTCGACCAGCGAGAGCCAGAACCGGTCCAGGTCCTGTACGGACCATGCCCACAGGGCGTCGTGGTCGGGGAACGGCCGGCCCTCACGCCCCTCCAGCCAGTCGAGGTACTCGCGCAGCGCTGACTTCTCGATGCGGGCGACCGAGGGGCTCCAGAGCGTGTCGCTCATCCAGCAGACCTCACCGTCATGTTCCGAGGACACAATGTTGTTGGACGGGTTGCTGCTCTGCACGATAGACAAGTCCGGGTTCTCGAGCGAGAGACGGAGTACCTGATGATCGGGATCGAGCACCACGCCGCGGCATTCCGGCGGGCCTGATGCGGCTGCCCGCGGCGGAGGCCAGATCCCGGTTCGCCGCAGCTCGGGTCGCCCGGCTGGCCACCGTCTCGGCCTCCGGCGTCCCGCATCTGGTGCCGGTCACCTTCGCCCTCCTGGGCCAGCGGGTGGTGTTCGTCGTCGACGACAAGCCCAAGAGCACCACCCGGTTGCGGCGGCTGGACAACATCGCCGCCCGACCGTCGGTGTGTCTGCTCGCCGACGTGTACGACGACGACTGGAGCCGGCTGTGGTGGGTGCGGGCGGACGGTACGGCGACGGTCCTGACCACCGATGACGAGGCGATCGACGCGCTCACCGCCCGCTACCCGGCGTATGTGCAGCGTCGGCCACGCGGCCCGGTGGTCTCGATCGAGGTGACCGGCTGGACCGGCTGGTCGGCGAGCGACGCTCCGATCTGAGGTCGGCACGGGCTCAGGTGGCGTTGACCTTGGGCATGATCTCCTCCGCCAGTCGCTTGAGGTCGTCGAGTGTCTTGGATGTCGGCACGTCGCGGAACGGCGGCCACAGCAGTGGCATCGTCATGCCTGCCTCCTGGTAGCGCTTGAGGATGTCCTCGATCTGCCGCGCGGAGCCCACCAGCAGGTTGGAAGCCTTGCCGGCGGGCGTCTGATCCACATCTTCGTCGGTGATGACGAACCAGATCATGCTGCACATGTGGAAGTCCTTCGGCAGCGCGCGGCCCATCTCGCCCAGCTCGCGCTCGATCTCGGAATGCCACCGCGTGATGTCCTCCGGCGAGTCCTGGATGCCGATCCAGCCAGAGAGGCCGTACTTCGCAATGCGCCTCGCCGAGCGCTTCGGGTCCTTCAGGCCGCTGAAGTAGATCGGCGGGTGCGGCTTCTGCAACGGCTTGTGACCGAACCCGCACCGGTCGAAGTCGGCGAACTCGCCGTGATACTCGAACACGTCGTTGGTCCAGATGCCCTGCATGATCTCGATCGTTTCGCGCACGTGCGCGTGGCGACGTGGGAACAGGTGCGAGGCGCTTGCGGCGGCGAACTCCTCGGGCATCCAGCCCGAGCCGACGCCCACGTTCAGGCGACCGCCCGAGAGGTGGTCCTGGGTCGCGAGTTCGGCGGCGAGCACGCCCGGCGACCGGTACGGCGTGTCGATGATGCTCATGCCGATCCGGACCTTGCGGGTCTTCGCGGCGAGCCACGGGATCAGCGGCATCCCCTGGAACCACTCGCCGCGCGAGATGACGGGCATGCCCAGCGGGAACTCGGTCATCATCCCGAACGGGAATTGCAGCTCCGTGCGATCGGACGCCTCCGGGACGACGATCCGGTCGAGCGCCCAGACGGAGTCGAAGTCGAGCTCCTCGGCCAGCGCGGTGAGGTCTTCGAGTTCCTTGAGAGTCACCTTGTCGCGGAAATTGGGAAGGTACAGGGCGAGCTTCATTGCTGACGGTCTCCTCGGGCTTTGTCGGGAATCGGGTCCAGCTTTCGACGTGCCGGCGTATCAACGTGCCGCGTGCATCTACGTGCCGTCGCCTGGGGTGGCGTCGTCGCAGCCTGCCGGTCCTTCGCTCCGGTTCGTGCGGATCCAGAAGCTGAGCCACCCAGGCGACCGCCGAGGCAGTTCCGGCGAATTCGTGGGCGGTCGCGGACCAGCCGGGTAGCCGCGGCCAGGGTTTGAGCCCCGGCAATCGCGAGGGCGAGATCGGCCTCGTCGGGTTCGGCGCCGTCAGCGCAGGGCAGTACCACGTCCGCTCCGGCGAGTCGGGCTTCGACGGCCTCGCGACCGCAGGTCGACCCGACGAGCGCGACAATGGCACTAGCAGACGACAGCCGCCGCAGCGCTGCGACGTCACCCGCCGACACCACCCGAACGGCGTCAGCCGGGGGTCCCGCGCTGGCTCCGTTACCGAGGAGCTCGTCCATGGTCTTCCGTCCCGCTGCGACAGGCGCGGCGTCCCGGCCTGAGCGCAGGGGTCGCCGCCGATGAGGATAGGCCGAACCGTAGCACCGCAGGATAAGGCGACCGTGGTGATCATCAGGTCTTCGCCGAGTTGCTCGGCGAAGACCTGGCCAACCATGGGCTCGACGTCGTCGGGGTCTACAGCACACTGGCCGACGGGATGGCTCCCGTCGCGGACCAGGCACCGGATCTCGTCGTCCTCGACCACCGGCTTCCCGGGGGGCACCGGCGCGAGCAGCGTCGCGGAGCTGAAGCGACGCTCCCCCCTCGACCCGGGTGTTGATGCTCACCGCCGCTGACGAACACGCGGTCCTGCTCAAGGCAATGGAATCCGGCTGCGACGGGTTCGTGACCAAGCGTCAGGATGTCGGCGAAGTGATGGCTGCCGTATTCGGCGGTACTCCGCGGGGATGCGCCGATCTCACCGGACATGGTGGGAGCGCTGATCGGTATCGGGCCGAGGGCGCCTCGCCACGCTCAGCTGACGGGCTTGCCTGTCGCCGGGTCGATGACGCCCTCCCGTACCGCCCAGGCCAGCAGCGCGACCTCGGCCGCCGACCGGTCCAGCGGGCCGTGCTCCAGGCGCAGGTCCTTCAGGTACTGCCAGGCCCGGCCCACCACCCGCCCCGGCTTCAGCCCGAGCAACTCCATGATCGCGTTGCCGTCCAGGTCCGGCCGGACCCGCGCCAGGTCCTCGGCCGCCGAGATCTCAATGATCCGCCGCTCCAGGTCGTCATACGAGCGCTGCAGCGCCTGCCGGCGGCGCTGGTTTCGGGTGGTGCAGTCGGCGCGGACCAACTTGTGCAGCCGGGGCAGCAGGTCGCCCGCGTCGGTGACGTAGCGGCGCACCGCCGAGTCGGTCCACTCCCCGCCGCCGTAGCCATGAAAACGCAGGTGCAGGAACGTCAGGTCGGCAACGTCATCGACCAACGCCTTGGGGAACTTCAACTCCCGCAGCCGCTTTCGGGCCAACTTCGCCCCTACCACCTCGTGGTGGTGGAAGCTGACCCCGCCGGGCTCGAACCGCCTGGTTGCCGGCTTACCGATGTCGTGCAGCAGCGCCGCGAGCCGCAGAGTGAGGTCGGGACCGACCTCCTCCTGGGCGATCGCCTGCTCCAGCACTGTCAGCGAATGCTGGTAGACGTCCTTGTGCTGGGCGTGCTCGTCCTGCTCCAGCCGCAACGCCGGCAGCTCCGGCAGCACCCGATCGGCCAAGGTGGTGTCGGTGAGCAGCAGCAACCCGGCCCGCGGATGCTCGCCCAGCATCAGCTTGGCCAGCTCGGCGCTCACCCGTTCGACGGTGATCCGATCGATCGCATCGGCCATCTCCGTCATCGCCTGGACCACCCGCGGCGCCACCTCGAAGCCGAGCTGCGAGGTGAACCGCGCGGCCCGCAGCATCCGCAGCGGATCGTCGTGGAAGGACTGCTCCGGGGTCCCGGGCGTGTCGATTACTGCCCCGGCCAGCTGGGCCAGGCCGCCGTGCGGATCGGTGAACTCGTGTCCAGGCACCGACAGGGCCATCGCGTTGATCGCGAAGTCCCTGCGGGCCAGGTCGCCCGCCAGGGAATCGCCGAAGGTCACCACCGGGTTTCGGGTCTGGCCGTCGTACAGGTCGGATCGAAACGTGGTGATCTCCAGCTTCAACCCGCCCCTGGCTGCACCGACAGTGCCGAAGTCGATCCCGGTGTCCCAGGTGGTGTCGGCCCAACCGTGCAGGATCGCCAGGATCTGCGCCGGCCGGGCATCGGTAGTGAAGTCCAGGTCGGCGCCCAGCCTACCCAGCAGCGCATCGCGCACCGATCCGCCGACCAGGTGGAGCTCGTGGCCGGCCGCGGTGAACCGCGCACCCAATTCGTCGGCCACAGCTCGTGGCCGGCCGCGGTGAACCGCGCACCCAATTCGTCGGCCACCGGCCAGCGGTCGAACAGTCCGGCCAGCGCCGCGCGCTGCGCGTCGGTCAACTGCTCAGCCGAGACGGGATCGCTCATCGACGGTCCGTCTGGATCGGCAGCAGATGACGGACGACGGGGCACGACGGGTCAGTCTATCGGGCTCGAACCCCGGGCCGCGTCGACGCTCGTCCGACCCGAATCGAGCAACCGTGAGATGCCTTCACGCGGTGGTCCCCGGTGGGCAGCCATGGTCCTCACCATCGAACATCTTCCCTGCGGCCCCGTTGTGGACGTCCACCACTCAGGGGAGCTCAGGTGACTCGGCCGTGGTGTGGGCGCCGTTGGCGCCGTTGCTGTTGACGGGCCGATCAAGCGGCTGTTTCCCGCTGCCTTCCTGTGCGGTGTTCGGCGGTTTGGGCTCACGTCAACGCGGCACCGGATAGCGCGACCAGGGCGATGTCGCCGATCGCGACGACGATCGTCGCGAGGAAGAGCACTTTGGTCCCCGGGCGGCGGAGCCCCAGCACGGCACCGAGGGCCGCGACCGCGGCGAAGAACCCGAGGATCACCCAGCGTCCCGCCCAGGAGGCCCCGGGGCGGAGCAGGATCACGGCCGAGGCAATCAGCAGGAGGATCGGGACACTGACGACCGTGATCGATTCGCCGAGCCGGTGCGGCAGGCCGCGGACACCGGTGGCCCTGTCGCTTTGCAGGTCCGGGAGCACATTGGCGAAGTGCGCCGCCACGCCGAGCAACGCGCCGGTGGCGATCACCCAGGGCGCCGGCCACGGATGGCCAGGCAGCCCCAAGGTGGTTGCGGCCGGTAGGAGGCCGAACGCCACGGCGTACGGCAACCAGGAGAACACGGTGCCCTTCACGCCCAAGTTGTAGATCCAGCCGCAGGCCACTGTCGCCAGTGCTGCAGAGCCGGCCCAGACCCCCAAGAAGGCCGAAAGGGCGACGGTGGCGATCAAGGCCAGACCAGCGGCGCTAGCGACGACGCCGGGCCGGATGGCGCCCGAGGCCACAGGCTTGTCGCGGCGCCCCACTGCGCGGTCGCGCGCGACGTCGATCCTGTCGTTCGACCATCCGATCGACAGCTGTCCGGCTAGCACCGCCGCGACAAGTAGCAGTCCTTCGCTGAGCCCCAGGCCGGCAAGCGCGGCCAGCCCCGCCGCGATGGCGCTGACCGCGATCGTCGGCAACGGGTGGCAGGACAAGGCCAGGCCGCCTAGCACGGATGCCAATCGGCGGCCGCCGATGGCCGCGACGCTCGCCTTCGTCCGCGTCATCACGTGATCGTAGGGCGGCAGCCGACCCTGCCGATGCCGTCATCAATCAACTCGCCGGGGTAAGCGCCCTGTTACCGTGCGCGAGCGCATGAGAGATGAACCGGTCGACGTAGCCCCGTTCCTCATCCGACTGGATCCCCATCCAGCTCAAGATCAATCACCCAGTCCTTGAGCCAGCACCGCTCACGGCACTTGGCCACCGCATCCAGCGGTGAACGCCCGGCCGGTACCCGTAGGAGTCATCATGAAAGGACGCGAACTCACCGCGGCGCTGCGCGAGCGGCACCGGATCGCGCGCGACTTGCACGACGTGCTCGCCCACACTCACGGACCTGTCCACCGTGGCGTTGATGGTGGTGGCGCTCGTCGTGAGGATCGCGCGGCCGGCGACCGGGCTGTGGACGCTCCTTTTACTGCTCGGCACTCCGCTTCTCGAGTTGCTGTTGGCAGCCGCTCGTCGGTTTCGCGGCCGGGGATCCGTGGGCGGTCGGGCGGCGGGCCGTCCGACCGCCACGAGGCGGCGCACTCCATGGACCGGCACGTCAACTCAGACTTTAGTCTTATTCCTGTCCAGTATCCGGTCGGTGAGAACGCACAGGAAGAAATGCTGCCATTCCGGCGAGTTCGCCTGGTCTTTCGACCCCGCCAGGATGGTGTCGTCGTCCAGGGCGTCGAGCTCTTTGGCGAACTCCTTCTGTAGATCCAGCGACGCGCCGACAACGAGCGTCGCGCCCCCGCACTGGCATTCGATCCCCGCGGGGAGTTTGGCGGCCGCTTCCCGCTTTATTCCGTCTATGGCGCCTGATTCGACGTCGACCCGACGTTTGGCCCGGCTGATCTGATGCGTGCTCTTGAACATCATTTTCAGACGCCAGCCCGCGCCGCGGTCACCGCCGTCGGCCTTGTTGCGTCCCTCGGCCAGTTCTGTGGTGTCGGAAAGCTTGTCGTAGGTGTTCTTCTTGACCGCGCCCAGCACCGACCCCATGGATTCCTTGTACTCCTCCCAGATGTACATCGGGTCGGCGTTGTCGCCCATCGATGCCAGCACGGCGCCGCGGATCTCGGTGAACAGCGTCTCGTGGCCCGCCTTTGTGGGGTCACCGGCCAACTTGTCCAGCATCGCACGGTCCACGGGCTTGTTCCCCACCGCATAGTTGGCCAGAAAGTTCTCGGCGGTCGTGTTCTTCTTGACCGCGGACATGATGATGCCGCCAACGGCCATGGCGGGGTCACGCTGCAATTGCATCTCCGCAGCACCCTCCAACGCGAGTAGCGAGTCGGCCTGGGCATTCTTGGTTATCCGGACCAGCACGTTGTCGGCGATGGTGTGGCCCAGCGTATGCAGCAGGTCAAGCACCTGGGTAGCGGCCTTGTAGGCGGCGGGTATGCCGTAGCCGCCGGCGGAGGCGAGAGTGGCTATCGATGCGGTCAGGTCGCTGACCGCCTTGACGGTTGTCCAGGTCTTCTGTTCCAAGCCCTTCACGTAGGACTGCTCTACCCGCAGCAGCGGGTAGACCAGCACGTTCGGCGCCTTACCGGTCTTGGCCGCATGGGCCTCGTCCAGGGCAACCTGCGTGTCGTGCACCCGCATCGCGCCCTCGACCATGCTCATCGTGCCGGAAATGATCCGCAAGCTTGCCGATAGGATGTCCAGCCCCGGCACGACTTGGGCAACATTGGCGATAATGCCGGGGTTGATCAACTGCGCCAAACCAGCACTGGACTTGGCCGATCCGGTGAATGAGTTCAGGGCGTCCGCCCCGATCTTGGAGGCAACCGCAATGTCCCTAGGATTCTTGGTCGAGTGGGCCTTTTCCACGGCCTCGACGAATTTGATGGCTCCGTTGATTCCGCCCACCAGCCCGGTCATCATTTCGGTGACGACGCCGAAGCCCTCGCCGACCTTGGACGCCATCGACGTCGGGACCTCGCCGGGTAGCACCTTTTTCACGCCGGTGCCGGACTGCAGCTTGGCCTGCTCAATCGTCTTGATAGGTTCGCCGATGATCGGGATGAAGGTTTCGCCCCCGGTCGGCTCACTGAGGCCCTGCTGGACCGCGTCTGTGGGGGAATATTTTTTGTCGTCGGCGTCTTTGTCCCGCATCTTCGCCGTCGCGCCGGCCCCGCCGACGCCGGTCGCCCACGACGCGACATTCAGCACTGGCTCGGCCATGCCGAGCAGGCCCTCAGCCTTCTCGCCCCACTCGCCTACCCGGCCGAGCACGCTCTCCTTCTCCTCCTCATCGGGCATCACCCGCAGGCGCTCGCGGGCGTCCTTGCGGGCCTGGATGTCTACTGCACTTCCTGGCTGCGGCCGCTGGCCCAGAAGCTGGGGGTCGGCCTTGGCCCAGACGGACCACTGCGCGGAGATTTCGGCCTCCGCGGCGGACTTTCCTGCCTTTATTTCACTGGCAATGGTGGCCTCAAACTTCTCGTAGAGCCGCTCGACCTCCTTCGGCAGCATCTTTCCGCGAACCGCCAGATCGTTCATGGATCCGCGGACGTTCGCCTCGGTGAGCGCGGCGCGGACACCACTGGTCGGGGTTGTTCAGCCACGCCCACTTATAGGCCTCGTCAGCCGCCCCCTGCTCGTCATAGCGCGGGTCGTCCCTCCACTGATAGAATATGTCTTTCTCAAACTCCAAGGTGTGTTCTAGCCGGCGAGTCAGATCGGTGGCGGCGCCTCCGCTCTCATTCTTCTTCTCGTCGTCGCCCTTGAACCGGTCGCCAATTACCTCTCTGGCCGCCACACCCTGCTTTCGTTCCCCGGACAGCCGCTTCCTTTCTGACGTGACCGCCGACTCGGATTCCTTGACGGTCTTCTTGCGGGCCTTACCCGTCGCCCTGTCCTGTGACTTTTGTTCGGTCTTTTCTTCCTTCTCCTTTCGCTTCTGCGCCGCCTCCTCAGCAATCTGCTTTTCCTCGTCCGGTGTCTTGTACTCGCCGAATCCGAAGAGCCGACGCGCCGTGCCGTCGCCTTGGACCACGTGCGCCAATTCGTGCGCCATCAGTTGCGCACCGTTCGGTTCCTCTGGGTGCGGGGCGGTGGCGCCGAGGAAGATGTCGGACCCGGTGGTAAACGCCTGTGCAGACATCGATGCGGCCAGCGCGCCGGCGGCAGCATCGTCATGAAGCCGTACGCCCGAAAAGCTTCGACCGAAGCCCTGTTCCATCCGCTGACGGATCGGGCCGGTACGCTGACCGGCCGAGGTCCTGCGGGCAATTGTTGGGCGGCCGACCGAGGATTCGTCAGTAGTGGTCGAGGCCAAGCGCGCCAGCACTGTATCGGCCATCCGGTCCGCTGCCGCCTCGGCCGGGTCGTCCGCCCGACCGACCAGTGGGGCGACCACGACTGGGAGCGGATGGGCGGGCTCGCTCTGTTCGGCGTGTTCGGCGTCTCGGCCGGGCGTCTGGCCGCCGGCCCGCGTGAACTGTGCTGTCGGTGTCGCTTTGGTTGGCATGCCGTCCTCATCTCAGAACAGGAACGCGGAGTTCACGCTGGTCGTATTGCGCGGGTACGCGGCGGCCGAGCTTGGCGAATTCGGTGGAAACTGCCGGTATGACGTGTCGCATTCCTACCGGTGACCCGTCTTCGACGGACCCGTAGGCGGCAGCTAGGACAATGTTGCGGATGTCGCCGCCGGTGATGTCCAGGGTGCCCGCGAGCCCGTCGATGTCGACCGGGTCTGCCGGATCCATTCCGGACAGCTGGGCCAGATGCTTGGTCCACAGCCGGCGCCGGGTCGGCGCATCAGGATCGGGAAAGGTGATGATGAAGTGCAACCGCCGCGCGAAGGCCACGTCCAGGTTCCCGCGGAGATTCGTTGCCAGCACGGCGATCCCATCGAATTGCTCCATGCGCTGAAGCAGGTAGGCCACCTCCTGGTTGGCGTACCTGTCGTGGGCATCGCGAACCTCGGACCGGGACCCGAACAGTGCGTCGGCCTCGTCGAAGAACAGCACGGCGTTCAGGGACTCCGCCTCGGTGAACACCCGCTCCAGATTCTTCTCCGTTTCGCCGATGTACTTGTCGACCATCGCGGTGAGCTCAACGGTGAACAGGTCCATCCCCAGGGCGTCGGCCACAATGTGTGCGGCCAACGTCTTGCCGGTGCCGGGACTGCCCGCGAACAGCGCGCAGATCCCGCTGCCCTTGCCACCCTTGCCCTGCAGCAGGCCCTGAGCCAGTACCTCGTCACGATTTCGGGCCCACCCCAGCAACCGACGGAATTCACTGTCCGCGTGCTGGCCGAGTACCAAATCTTCCATCAGCGCCGGTGCCTGCAGCTGGATCGATGCGCTCGACCGCTGCTGCCCCAGGCGGCGCACCGCCCCGCGCACGAGTTCCGGGGTCACATCGACCTGGCCGTCCAGCTCTGCCTCGACCCTGGCCAGCTGCCCGACCCTGTCGATCTGCTCCGGCGTCAATCGCAGGGCGGCCACGTCCGGGTCGGGTGGGCGACCGCCGAACACTGGTGTCCACAGCGCGACTCGCTGGTCGATGCGGAGCCGTGGCGCGATCACCGACACCGGCAGCTCAGCCGTCCAGAGCGGGTCCCACGGCCCCGCGGACACCGCTATCACCGGAAGCGGCGCAAGCTGGAGCAGATCGGCCGCGGGGCCGAGGTTTTCCTCGCCGGTCAGAATCAGTATCGAGCCGGTCAGCGCTGCTTCCAGCACCAACGCGGCGACGACGGAGCGCACAGCCCCGCCATCGGATCGCTCCGCGGCGGTGGTGTGGCCCGGGCCGTGGCGCAGATCGGCGAGCAGGCACGGCGCATCGAGTTCGCGGCACGCGCCAGCGGCTACCGCAGTTCCGGCCGCCCCCGCAAGATTTCGCACCCACACCAGCCGGTGTCCGCCGCGGATCGCGCGGGAGATGGTGTCGGCGACCGGCCCGCCGACCGGCGCAGGCCTCTCCAGCAGTTGCAGCAGCGCGGCCGGGGGAGTGTCGTCGCCGAGCAGTTGCGTGGCTACCCGGTCCGGGACGCGAAGCCTGCGCCCGTGGAGTGGACCGCTGCCCTGCGCCGTGAGCAGACCCTGCCGCAGCAGCTGACCGGACTCGCTCAGCCGGCGCACGGCGGCCGCGGAGCTAGCCGGCAAGCCGGCCAGCTCCCACGCGAGCGCCGCAGTCGGCGATCGGGGCTCATCGTCACCGGAGAGCAACCCGCACAGCTGGTAGACCACCGGATCGGTCTCCGCCGCAGCCGCGACGGCCATCAGCCGGACGTCGTCATCGTCGAGGTCGAAGTGTTTGGCCAGCGCCGACAGGCCCGCCGCCAGCGGGTCCGTTCCACGGCTTGCCCGGTCGGATTTGATCGCGTCGAAGGCGCTGACGGCACGCTCGCGCTGTTCCCAGGGTAGCTGTTCGCGCCGGGAAATAGCCCCGTCCAGGGCGCAGATCAAGTCGTCGAACACGGCGAGCGTCATTGGTCCCACGCAGCCCGGTCGCCGGCGTGGAGATGGAAGGTGGGCAGCAGCGTGAGGTTATGCAGAGCGCCGGCAGCCACGTGATAGGTAGTGCCGGCGTCGTAATAGAGACTGGCGCCGCAGCGGCGGCAGAACGTGCGCAGCTGGGCGTCGTCGTCGCGGTAGTGCGCCAGCTGTTCCTGGCCGCGCACGATGGCGAACCGCTCCGGGGCGACCACTACGAACGGCAGTCCAGATCCGCCGGACCAGTGCTGGCACTGGGTGCAGTAGCAGATTCCCATCACCGGCCGCGGGCCGTACTGAAGTGGCGCCCGGAGCTCGAAGCTGACCGTGCCACACAGGCACGCACCGTCGATGACATCGAACACGTGCTTAACGCTAGGTGGTATGCCACCGCGAGAACATCGGCCAGGTGGCCAATTCCTCGGCAGCACACTCCGTGAAGAGCCGCATCGGCCCGGTCAGCCACCCCGGCTTGCCGACTGGGCTGCAAGCTCGGAACGGGAACTAAGCTTCAATTTCTTGAAGATGTGCCCGAGGTGCACCTTCACGCTCGACCGGGACATCAACATCCGCTCGGCCACCTGCGGGTTGGTGAACCCCTGCGCGACGAGCTTGACGACCTGCTGCTCGGTCGGCGTCAGCGACTCCCAACCGCTGGTCGGCCGATCGCGCCTTCCACGCCCGCGCCGGACCCAGCTGGTCGCCTCGTCGAGCGGCATCGCAGCACCCTCGGCCCGCGCCGCGGCGTACGCATCGGCGCCGAGCCGCTCCGCCAGCGTGCTGTCCAATTCGGCGAATGCGTCCGCGTCCGGCAGCCAGCGCACCAGACCCAGATCGCCACGAACGCGCCCGGCCACGCCCAGCAACCGCGCCGCTTCGATGTGCGAGTCGAGCCCGGCCGCGGCCTGCGCGAGCGCGTCGAGGTTCTGCGCAAGCCACCTGCGCCCGTCGTGGACCAGCCGCGTCTCCAACGCGTCCTGCAGCAGCCGGTACCCCTCTCTCCGCCGGCCGCATCCGCAGGCCAGCCGGCCGAGCACCTCGAGGCTGTCTGCCGCTACCAACGGCGCGCCAACCCGCTCGCTGAGCTCGAGGGCCTGGCGTGCCCGAACGGACGCTCCGGCGGAATCGTCGCTGACGCGCAGGACGTCAGCGAGCGACACCAACGCCTGACACAGGAACCAGCCGAAATCGGACCCGCCGGCTGCGACTGCCTCCAGCATCTCCTGCGCCTCGCGCAGTTTGCCGAGGGCGGCCAGGCTGCGCGCGAGTTCGGCCCGCGCGATCGGAAGGGCCATGCCGGCGCCGCGGGCGACCACCCGCTCGACGCTCTCGACCGCGCGTTCCTGGGCCGCCTGCGGGCGGCCCGCCATCGCGTCCACCCGGGCCATCATGACCTGCGCCAAGGCCTCGGTGGCCGGGTCGCCGAGCTCGCGCGCCGCCAGCACCGTGTGCTCGGCCAGCTCGCGGCAGCGAGCGTCATCCGCGC
>CAJDUM010000059.1_pt1 | contig 22220 bp, 21 predicted proteins | sample 7390781 | NCBI WGS metagenome assembly CAJDUM01 (sample SAMEA7055661, study PRJEB34461) | soil metagenome | biome: terrestrial ecosystem; feature: Peninsula; material: soil | place: Antarctica | collected 2016 | reverse complement strand
CGTTCTTGTTCAGGTAGTTCTCGACGGTCAGGAGTGCACGGCTCGTGTGGCCGATCAGGTCGCGGACCGTCCACTCGCCCAGGGCTGCCTCGTCCCACCTGCCGCCCCCGGCTGCGGCGGTGCTGACGAACCAGCCCGCTGCATGCCCGAAGGCGCTTCGCACGTCGATCCACGACTCGGAGAAGTACATGACTGACGAGCGTAGATCCCAACCTTGTCGCTGCGAGGTTCGCACGCCCCCGCAGACGAACGGTGCCTCGGACTCGGCTGCTCTTCGAAGCCATCGCCTGACCCGATCCGGACGCGACAGTCTCCGGATCAAAAGAGTCGGGAGTCCCGCAGGACGATTTTCTCCTGGCCGTTCCGGAGTGCCTCCACCCGAAGAGTCGGGAGTCCCGCAGGACGATTTTCTCCTGGCCGTTCCGGAGTGCCTCCACCCGCATGGCCTGCAGCTGGTCGCCGGCGGGCGCGGGCTTCCCACGGCACTGCTGGGTGGTGAGCAGCGGCGGCGGCGAAGGCCGTCGGGTGCCGTACGGCGGCCATCGCTGCGTACCAGGTCCACCTTCCGGATCGTCCGCTCCGAGGAGGCCAGCCTCGAGTCTCGCTACCATCACCGGGAGATCGTGCTCGATCCGGGTCCACAAATTTGCATATCACGCTCGGACTGGTAGTCGATGGCGGGCTCGGTAGGGGCTCGGGGAAGGTCGCGGTGGGGCGGCGTCTTGAACGCCGAGGTAGTGTGCGAGCGCGAGTTCGACCTCGGCAAGTTCGTCTCGGCTCAGGTAGTCGACCGGATCGCCCACGATGTAGTTGATGTCGATGGAGCGGATCTGGTCGATCAGCATCCGTGTCGGTCGGCCGGCGATTTCAAACTCGGGGCGGTGGAGGGATGGGCCGGCCGAGGTCGAAGTGGGGACGACGGTCGCAACCGAGAGCGGCGAATGCGACGGGGACATGACCAGCCCTAGACGTTTGCCGTGTTGCTCATGCCCGCGGGGTCGTCCGAGGTCGATCCGGTAGACAGCGCCGCGGATCACCAGGCTTCGGGTTCCGCGTTGACGTCCTCGTTCTTCAGCGCCTCCGCGTCCGCACGAAACTGTGTCAGCCACCGGTCGTGATCCAGTAGGCGTAGCGCTCGTCGCAACGGCGGCCTCGCGCAGGATGCGTTCGTCATCTGGGGTCGGCCGGAAACCGATCGGTGCGGGCATGCCGCCACAGTACCGTCTGTTCGACAATTGTTCAACAGGTCGGAGTCCCGCGCGGAAGCGGGCTCTGTGTTCACCACAACGGGATCGTGAAGCGGGACGACATTGGCCATCAGCCCGCGGCGTTGACATGCAGCAGGCAATGACTTGCCTATTGTGGTGTCCGTGGGTGACGTATTCAAGGCTCTGGCGGACCCAACCAGGCGAGCGATCCTCGACGAACTCTCCGAGCGTGAAGACCAGACACTGTTCGAGATTTGTTCTCGCCTGATCAGCAAGCACGATGTCGCATCATCGAGGCAGGCAGTCTCCCAGCACCTCGACGTGCTCGAGGACGCCGGCCTTGTAAAGACGCGGCGCGATGGCCGGTACAAATTTCATCGACTCGACCAGCAGCCACTTGAGCAGCTCACGGACCGCTGGCTCCAGCACCCCAGGAGGAACCATGAAGATCACCGTGACCAGCGTCCTGGTTGACGACCAGACCAAAGCCCTCACCTTCTACACCGACATCCTCGGCTTCCAGAAGAAAAACGACATCCCACTGGGCGAGCACCGCTGGCTCACTGTCGTCTCGCCCTCGGCTCCCGACGGCGTGGAACTCCTCCTTGAGCCCGACGAACACCCCGCCGCCAAGGCGTTCAAGTCAGCGCTGGTCCAGGACGGCATTCCGGCAACGTCGTTCGGTGTCGACGACGTGGAAGCGGAGTACGAGCGGCTATGCGGCCTCGGTGTCCGTTTTACGCAGAAGCCGACCGCGATGGGCCCCGTCACCACCGCCGTCCTCGACGACACCTGCGGCAACCTCATCCAGATCGCTCAGCAAATGCTGTAAGGCGAACGTTCGGCGGAGCAAGTTCCGGGTCCTGTAGCCGTTGTCGTAAGCGGATCCCTGACCGGTGACGATGATTGTGTTACGCGAGTTGTTTCGCCGGTTCGGACGGGCGCCAGCTTGGCGACTGATTGTTCCGCCCGCTGGTGCGTCAGTGCGGTCCGCTCAGCACATCGCGCGCCAGGTCGACCGCCGGTCGGAGGCGTGAGCGCGTCGGTTAGTCGGCCGTGGGCAGCGCGCAGGTCGGGAATCGCGCCGGCGGGGTCGGCCGCCAGCGACTCCAGCGCCGTGACGAGTTCGCGGCGGAACGGTCTGAGGGCCGGCATCGCAGCCGCGCCGGGGGTGATCAGCGCTGCCAGGGCATGAGCTGCGCGGACGATGCGCGCCGCGGCGACGACCACCGCACGTGTGGCGGCAGGGTCTCCCCGGCGCGATGTCGGCTCGGCGTCGGCCCGTTGCAGGGCCGTCTCCAGGTTGCTCCGCGCGAGGAGCGCCCGGCTGGCATCACGCCGCAACAAAGTGGTGTCAGCTGCGGACGGGATCGCGATCGCGTCGAGCACGCGCCCGACGTACTCCGCCTGCGAGGTGAGCAGTTTCGACACCAAGGGAGCGAGTTGGGCGCCCTGCCAGGCCGGCCAAGCCAGGAAGGCGATGAACGCCAGTATCCCGCCGGCCCCGGTGTCGAGGAGCCGCTCCAAGGCGACGTGGGTACCCTGCGGGTCGGGCACGCTGATGAGGAACACCACGGTGGCTGCCATGAAGATCGAGAAGACCCCGTAGTTCGCCAGCAGGACCGACAGCGCCGCATAGGCCAGTGCGCCGACGAGCAGGACCAGATCCCAGCCGTGCGGGTGCAGCTGCGCGGCGATCACCGAAGCGAGGCCGACACCGACTGCAGTACCGGCGATGCGGGCGACGCCCCGGCTGCTGGTAGTGGCAAAGTCCGGCTTCAGCACGAGTAGTGCCGTCAACGGAACCCAGTATCCGCGGTCTGCATCGATGAGGTGAGCTAGAACCGCGGCCACCGGTACGGCCACCGCGAGTCTGGTTGCATGCCGGAAGGTCGACGACGTGGGATCGAGGTTGGCCCGCAGCACACCCAGCGCCGCCCGCAACTCCCGCGGTGGGGAGGGTCGGCCCCTGCTGTGGTGACGATCGTGGGGAACGGCCATGCGCGTCACCGCGCGCACCTGACCAGCCACTGCGGCCATCCGCCCGCGGGCGAACCACCATGCGACGTACACCGCGTCGTTCTCGACGCCGCGATCGGTCGGCACATCGAGTGCGGCAGCCGGGATGGTGGTCCCCGCGGCGACGGCGGCGGCGACCCCGGCGATCAACTCCGAGGCCCTGCGGCGGAAGGTGTCGACCTCGGCGACCAAATCGTTCGCGCCGAGGTCGCCGAGCCGTGTCCGTGCCGCCGACAGTGCCATCAGTTCGACGCGCAGCCGCGCGGCTTCCAGGTGCAACCCGCGGAACGCCTCACCTGCCGTGCTTCCCGGACCTGCCCACGAGCGGTCCAGCACGGAGACCGCCTCAGCCAGGGCCTTCCCTGCGGGCAGTGACACGCCCGGCACGTCCTGGGCGACGGCAAGGTCGGCCAGTGCGCCGAAGGCCGCCCCCGTCGACTTGCGCTCTGCGCGGAACCGGCCACGACCTTGTGCGGTCGAGAGCACGAGTTGGATCAGGCCTCCCGCGGCGAGCAACAACGCGTTTTGCGCGGCCGATGAGAACGGCAGCGGGAACCGGCCAAACACGATGTACGCCACCGCAGTCTGGGTGGCCACCGCAGCCGGCACGGCGCCCAGGGCGACGCAAAGACCCGTCGCGAATGCGATACCGCCCATGACGATCACGTGCGCCCAGGTGACGTTCGCGGACAGTGATCCACCGAAAGCGGCCAGCCCTTCAGCGATACACGTTGTCGCGAACATGAGCACCGGGGTCCGGAACCGCCCGACGAGGGAGGCGACGCCGACGGGGATCGCACCCGCCGCGAGCAGGACACCCGCGACGATGTGACCAGACCAGACGCCGATGACCAAGCCGAAAACGATGCCCGCGGCTGGACGCACCGCGAGCAGCGGCGCGTAACCGCCACGCTGCGCGGCGCCGACTCGGCGAAGGATGTCGACCACAGCGGTGCTCACGTCACCACGATCCCGGTCAGCGCCCCGTTGGGCCGCACGGCCACCGCAAACTGATCAACAGTTTCACACACCAGCGCCCGGCTGACATCCCCGAAAGGGGATGTCGGGTTCGGGCACGATCATCGTCGTCCCGCGAGTGCCGGTGCCGGCGCACCGACCGCCGTGCCGGACCCGATCAGGAACTTGTCGCTGAGGAACGGGCCACCCCGGCGCGGGGGTGCACCGGGGCCGACCTGACGCCCGGCGGCATCGGGGGGATGTGCCGGAAACGGACGCTGGGCCAAGCGTAGAAACGCGGACCGGCCGACAACGGGGGGAAGACTCTCATCAGGCCCGACACCGCAACACGCACCGTGGCAGTGGCCAGCAAGATCACGATCGGCACCATTTACCGATCGTTAAGTGCGTCCGGTGAGCGATCGCTATCCGGCGATGGTGTTGATCTTCGTTGTGACCCCGGAGCATGTTCCGGTCGCTGGAACGTTCGGGCTACGGCCGTGAACCCTCATCCGTCACCGACCGGTTGGCGTGTTGGTGGAGCGGAATGCGCCTGGGATCCCAGCCGGGTCTTGGCACGGCGCCCTCTGCACGACTTCTGTCTTGCGAGGATTGTCAAAATCTTACCTTCCGTGCTAGTCATACCGGAAGCTGCCGATTCGCTCGTAGTGGGATCGGGAACCGACTTGCGCCCTGTCCGCGGGGTCGAGCGATTTCATCTGGCGGGTCTTGATGTGCGGACCGTGGTTCAGGCGCGCATGGCATTAGCTGCTGCTGTGGCGGCTGCGGGGAGTGCTGCGGCGATGGTGTCGATGGTGGCGCCGTCGTGCGCGGCGCAGACGAACCATGCCTCGAAGGCCGATGGTGGCAGGTAAACGCCGCGGTCGAGCATCGAGTGGAAGAACGCCGCGTAGGCGGGGGTGGATTGGCGCCGCGCCCCGTCGTAGTCGGTGACCGGGCCATCGGTGAACAGGACCGAGAACAGCGTGCCGGCGCGTTGCACGACGTGTGGGACACCGGCGGCTGTCAGCGCCGCTGAGGCTAGATCCCCGATGGTGGAGGCGGTCTGGTTCAAATGTTGGTACAGCGCGTCGTCGCAGTGTCGGAGCGTGGCCAGCCCGGCGGCGGTGGCGACAGGATTGCCGGACAGGGTGCCCGCCTGATACACCGGGCCGGTGGGTGCGAGCAGGTCCATGATGTCGGCGCGGCCGCCGAATGCGCCTACCGGCAATCCGCCGCCGATCACCTTGCCGAAGGTCATCAGGTCCGGCGCCCAGCCTTCGCGGGCGCCGTCCAGTCCGTACATGCCGGCGGGGCCGGCGCGGAAACCGGTCAGCACCTCATCGCTGATGAGCAGGGCACCGTCGGCGTGCGCAAGGCGCGCCAGTGTGCCGGTGAATCCGGGTAGCGGTGGCACCACGCCCATGTTCGCCGGTGCGGCCTCGGTGATCACTGCGGCGATGTCACCGGGCCGGGCGGCGAATGCGGCTTCGACTGCGTCGGTGTCGTTGTAGGGCAACACGATGACATCCGCGGTGGTACCGGGGGTGACGCCTGCCGAGTCGGGCAGCGCGAAGGTCGCGACTCCGGACCCGGCGGCGGCCAGCATCGCATCGACATGGCCGTGGTAGCAGCCGGCGAACTTGATCACGATGTTGCGGCCGGTGAAGGCGCGGGCCAGCCGCAGCGCGGACATGGTGGCTTCGGTCCCGGAGGAGACCAGGCGGATCTTCTGCACCGGCCCGATGCGGGTGACGATCTCCTCGGCCAGGTCCACCTCACCGGCGGTGGGAGTGCCGAAGGACAGGCCGGCCGCCGCGGCGCGCTGGACCGCGGCGATCACCGCCGGGTGGGCGTGTCCCAGGATCAGCGGGCCCCAGGATCCGACGAGATCGACGTACCTGCGGCCATCGGCGTCGGTGATCCATGCACCGGACCCGGACTGCATGAATCGGGGTGTGCCGCCGACGGATCCGAATGCGCGGACCGGTGAGTTCACGCCTCCAGGAGTCACCCGGCAGGCCCGTCGGAACAACTCCGTCGAGACTGGAACCTCGCTGATGCCGGGCGCCTGCGCTGTCCCCCCGGCGTCAGCTCCCGCCGGTGTTGCAGGCGAATCCTTCCGGGGGGCATGCGATGTGCTCATCATCGGCTCTGGTGGTTCAGGCGGCCGGCGACCTCTGTCGCCCAATAGGTCAGTACTACCTGCGCGCCGGCTCGGCGAATCGAGGTGAGCGACTCGTCGATGGCGGCTTCGCGGTTTATCCAGCCGTTGGCCGCGGCCGCTTCGATCATCGCGTATTCTCCGGAGACCTGGTATGCGGCAACAGGGATGTCCACTGATGCTGCGGTGTCGGCGAGCACGTCCAGATATCCCATGGCGGGTTTGACCATCACCATGTCGGCGCCCTCGGCCACGTCCAGCGCGACCTCCCGCCTGGCTTCGCGGCGGTTCGCCGGATCTTGTTGGTAGGTGCGGCGATCGCCGCGCAGCGCCGAGTTGACGGCCTCCCGGAACGGTCCGTAGAACGCCGATGCATATTTGGCGGCGTAGGCGAACACGCCGGTCTGGGCATATCCGCCGCGGTCCAGCGCGTCCCGGACTGCGCCGACCTGGCCGTCCATCATCCCCGAGGTTCCCAGCAGGTCCGCCCCGGACGCCGCCTGGGCCAGCGCCATCGCCGCGTATCGCACCAGGGTCGCGTCGTTGTCAACGGCGCCACCGGCCGTCAGCACCCCGCAGTGGCCGTGATCGGTGAACTCGTCCAGGCACAGGTCGGCCATCAGCACGGTGGCGTCGCCCACTTCCGCGTGCAGATCGGCCAGCGCAACGTTCAAGATTCCGCCCGGATCGCTGGCCGCACTGCCGACGGGGTCTCGGCGCTCCGGGATGCCGAACAACATCAGGCCGCCCACACCGGCTTGAACTGCCTGGACCGCTGCGCGCCGTAGGGAGTCCCGGCTATGCTGCACCACCGCGGGCATGGCGTCGATGGGGCGGGGTTCACGCAGCGACTCTCTGACGAACATGGGTAGCACCAGATCCGCCGGATGCAGCCGGGTCTCGGCCACCAGGCGGCGCAGCGCCGGGGTTCGGCGCAACCGGCGTGGCCTGGCGGCTGGGAATGTCACCCGCGGGCCGGCCGCGCCTGGGCCTGGCGGCGGGAGCGCCGCGGCCTGCGGTCCTGGGGTCCGAGCGGCCCACTCCTCGGCGGTGGTGACCGTCCTCGAGTCCGTCGTCATCGTGGCGTCCTTTTCATCGCGGGTCCTTCCGGTGTACGTCAGATCTCGATGTTGCGGGGTGGCCGCGAGTGTCGAATCCTTGCTCGGTTCCCTCGGTCCGTGCTGCGTCGCCGCGGATCGCGAGCGCGACGGCGGCTGCCACCGATTCGCCGGTCGGGTCGCTTGCGGTCGCGGCGATGGCCAGACCGTGTCGGCGTGCGGCGTCCGCGGTAGGCCGGCCGATTGCCACGACAGCGGTGCCCTTCCCGATCGGGTATTCGCCCAGTGCCGCGGCGCTGCTGGAGGAGGTGAGGATCACTGCGTGAAAGTCGCCGGCCGCAAGCTGGCGCGCAGTATCTCGCGGCACAGGAAGGGTCTGCGTCCGGTACGCGATGACGGCGTGCACCCGGTGACCGCTGGCTGCCAGCGCGTCGGGCAGTGTCGGGGCGGCGAGGTCCGAGCGGGGCAGCAAGACCGAGCGGCCGGCAGGTTCGTCGGGCCAGCAGGCCGCCAGAGCGGACGCGGACCCGCCGTGCGGCGGCATCAAGTCGGTGGCGAGCCCGGCCCGGTGCAGCGCGCGCCTGGTGCCGGGGCCGACAGCGGCGATGCGGGTGGCCGCCGCCACGACCCCGTGCAGTCCGAGTTCGGCCGAGCGCCTGGTCAGGATCCGGACGGTCGTCGGGGAGGTGAATGCCACCCAGTCGAAGTCGCCCCGGGCCAGCGCCACCAGCGCCTGGTCCAACGCCTGCGTGTCCGGCGCGGGAGCGAATTCGATCAACGAGACGGTCACCGTCTGAGCGCCAGCCGACGCCAGCGCACCGGCGATGCGCGAGTCGCCGCCGGCGGGGCGCGGCAGCAGTATCCGCACCCCGGCCAGCAGTGCGCCGGTCGTTGTCATGGTCGGCCCAGTAGGTCCGCTGCGCCGCGGCGCAGAAGGTGTTGTGCCAGTTCGATTCCCAAAGTCGCAGCGGCGTCCTGCACCCCGGTGACGGCGCCGGCAAGGTAAGGACTCCCGGACGGTGCCATCACCGCGGCGCGCAGCGTCAGGCGGCCCGCCTCCAGCGTCGCCAGCGCGCCGACCGGGGCGCTGCAACCGGCTTCCAGTTCGGCCAGCAGGGACCTTTCAGCCGTTGCCGCGCAGCGAGTGTCACCGTCATCCAGCGCGGCAATCACGGCGGCGAGATCCTGGTCGGCCACATCCGCCGATCGGCATTCCACTGCCAGCGCGCCCTGCGCCGGTGCCGGCAGCATCTCATCGGGTCCGAATACCTGGGTGATTGCGTCCAGCCGGCCCAGCCGGGCCAACCCTGCCCTGGCCAGCAGCACTGCGTCCAGGGTGCCATCGGCGACCAGACCGAGGCGGGTGTCGACGTTCCCGCGCACCGGCGTCACGGTGAGGTCCGGGCGCAGCCGGAGCAGTTGCGCAGCTCGACGGGGCGACCCGGTGCCAACCCTGGCCCCCGCGGGCAGCCCCCGTAGGTCGCTGTGACCGGCGGCGCACAGCACGTCGGCGGGGTCCTCACGGGCCGGGACGGCGGCCAGCGCGATGCCGGGAGCGTCCGCCGTTGGCAGGTCCTTGAAAGAGTGCACCGCCAAGTCGATGCGCCCGTCCACGAGGGCAGCGCGGACAGCGGTCACGAACACCCCGGTGCCGCCGATCCGCGTCAGAGGGGCGCGGTCGACGTCCCCGCGGGTACTGATCCGCACGAGTTGTGCCTCCACGCCGGTCGCGGCACTGAGCGCGGTGGCCACCAGGTGTGCCTGCGCCAGGGCCAGCGCGCTGGCCCTGGTGCCGATCCGGATCACGCGACGTGTCACGCCTGCACCGATATGCCGATCCCCGACGCAGCCAGCAGCGCCGAATCGAACCCGAGGCCCGACCAATCACTTGCCGAATCCGCCCCAGCGGTCGTCGGCCGCAGCTCACGAGGGTTGACGCAGCAACCCGGCGGGCACGCATCGGGACGGCGGGGTAGCCCGCCCAGGGACGGCGGCGCCGGCGACGGGCGGAGCCGCTCGGCAACCAGGTCGGCCAACGCGGCGACGAACCGCGGATCGGTGCCAGGAGTTTGCACTCGGTGAAACCACAGGCCGGCCGCGGCGGCGGTGCGGGCGGACTCGTTGTCCAGGTCCCAGACCACCTCCATGTGATCGGAAACGAAGCCGATCGGCACGACGACAACCCCGCGCCGTCCCGCGGCGGCCACCGTGGTGATCGCGTCGTTGATGTCGGGCTCCAGCCACGGCGTGGCCGGTGCACCGGAGCGGGACTGGTAGACCAGTTGCCAGGCGGGCAGACCCGGTCCGGTCACGCCCTGATCGCGTCCCCGTGCGCCGTCCCAAGTGTCGGGCTCGACCATCGTCATCACCGCCGCGCACGCCGTCAGATGTTGTCTGCGGTAGGCGCCGCCGTCGCCGTGTTCGCCGAGCACGCCCGATCCCGATGTGTCCGCCATGGCGTCGGGGATCGAATGGGTGGTGAACAGGATCTGCAATTGCTCGGCGGTGATCCCGGCCGCTATGGCCGCCGCGATGGCGGTCCGCAAGCCGTCGGCGAACGGGCCCAGAAATCCCGGATGATCGAAATACGGCCGTACCTTGTCCAACCTGACCCGACCGACCAGGCCGCCTTCCAGAAGCGCTCGACCCAGGTCCTCCCGGTACTGCCGGCAGGAGGAATAGCTGGAGTAGGCCGACGTGGTGACCGCCAGCAGTCGGGTCGCCCCGGCGCCTGCCGCCTGGGACACCACCTCGGTCAGATACGGCGCCCCATTCCGATTCCCCCACAACACCGGGAGCTCAACACCTCGATGCCCCAACTCGGCGGCCAACGCGGCACGGAGCGCACGGTTTTGGGCGTTGATCGGTGAGGCGCCGCCCACCGCCAGGTAGTGCTGTGCCACCTCGGCCAACCGCTCGTCCGGCACGCCACGGCCTCGGGTCACGGTGCGCAGGAACGGCATCACGTCCTCGGGCCCGTCCGGCCCGCCGAAGCCGACCAGCAGCACCGCGTCATAGCCAGCCGGCTCGGCGGTCCGTGCCGCAGGCTCCGCCCCCGACGGGCAGTGGCCATCGGCGCCGGCCGTCGTCACTGGAGGACCTCGACCACTCCCGCCTCGTCGATGCGCCTGCCGGTGAAGAATGGAACCTCCTCGCGGACATGCGATCTGGTCTCCGACGTGCGAAGGTGCCGCATCATGTCCACCAGCTCGTGCAGCTCATCGGACTCCAGCGCCAAAATCCACTCATAGTCGCCCAGTGCGAACGCGGCCAGCGTATTCGAGTGCACCGCCGGGTGCTGCCGGCCGAGCATGCCGTGCTCTCTCAGCATCGCGGCGCGCTCGCCTTCGGGCAGCAGGTACCAGTCGTAGGAGCGGACGAATGGATACACCACCGTCCACGCCAGCGGCTTCGCGCCGGTCAGGAACACGGGCACGTGATCCTTGTTGAACTCCGCCGGCCGGTGCACGGCCATCACCGACCAGGCTGGTGTGAGCACGCGGCCCACCGCCGTACGGCGCAGCGAGCGCGCCGCAGCCTGGAGCGCTTCGGCCGCCGGTGCGTGCCACCAGACGAAGAGGTCAGCGTCTGCCCGCATGCCCGACACATCGTAAAAGCCGCGGATCACCACGTCTTTCGCGGCCAACTCCGCGGTCAGCGCCGTCAACTCGGCGACCGCGTCGTCCGCTGCGCCCTCCAGTTCACCCACCCGCGAGTAGACCGAAACGGCCATGTAGCGGATGGTGCTGTTGATCTGGTCGGAGTCGAGAGCGTCCATGGGCCCATCATGTGACGCACCCGCCGTACCCGATCCGGTGCTCCCGTGCTCGTTGCTGGTCATATCTGCATCCTTCCTTGCTGTTCTGTCCCCGGGCTTGGATGTGCCCTGGACTGTGGTGAATCAGACGGGGCCGGCGCCCCGGTCCCGGTCTCGGTGCCGGTCAGTGCGTGTACGGCTGACCGGCTGTCCGCGATGACCGCAGCCAGGCCCGTGCCCGCCAGATGCCCGCCGACCACCGCCACGTTCGGCACCATCGCCACGGCGGCACGCAGCCGGCTGACCTGTGCCGCTCGGTCCGGGCGAAAACCCGGCACCCGCCAGATCTTGGCGGCGGCATCGATGAGGATGCGCCGGTCCAGGGCCACACCAGTAAGTTCTGCGGCGTCGGCCAGCGCGGTGTCCACCAGGCTTTCATCGCCGGCCGATGCCTGCGGCCGGCAGGGGTCACCACTGCCGCGACCGTAGGACAACCGAAGCACGTGCCGGCCCGGCCCCGCCGCCTCGGCCAGGTAGGACCACTTCGCAGTGGCATGAGTCAGTGCCTTGGCCCGCACACCGACCGCATGGCGCGAGACCAGTACACCGGTGCCGCGGGGAGCGGCGTCCAGGTCGGGCTGGTCGACCACCAACGTCACCAGCGTGACCGGCACCGTCTGCCACGCGTCGGCAGGCGCCGCTGGCACCAGTCCGGCCAGGAGCGATGCGGCTTGCGTCCAGGGAACGGCGATGACGACCAGGTCCGCATCCAACCGGGACTCACCGGCCACCACCTGCCATGAGGTGCCGTTCCGTCGCAGTGCTGTGGCCCCGGCGCCGCGCTGAACCTGGACGCCCGCATCGGTGAGCCTGCCGAGCAACGCGTCGAGCAGCACCGCCATGCCGCCCCGCAGGCCCGCGACGGCCGATCCGGGTCGAGGTGCCGTCCCTCGTAACCGGATGACCGCACCGGCCAGCGAGCCGGCGAATTGCAGCGCCGCCCGCAGAGCCGGATTGGCGATGTCGACCGCAAGCTGATCCGGGTCGGTGGAATACACGCCACCGGCAACGGGATCCACGAGCCGGCGCAGCACCCGGCTGCCCATCCGGGCGCGGACCAGATCCCCCAACGCTAACTCACCGGCCCCGACCCGGGTGGGCAGCACCCGGTCCAGCAGCGCCCGCGTCGAACCCGCAATTCCGAGCACCGCCCGGACGTCCGCGGCGAGCGGGTGCGCGGGAATGCCCAGCAACGTGGCGGTGGGCAGCGGCGCGCACCCGGCCTCGTGTCGGACCCAGGCTCCGGCCGGATTCGGGTGCACCACTTGATCCATCAACCCCAGCGCTCCCACCAGCTCACTGACTGCCGGCCGGGCAGTGGCGAAGGATTCGGCGCCCGCGTCCAGCACCAGCCCGCCCACCGTATGGCGGGCGACAGCTCCGCCCACCGACGACGACGCCTCCAGCACCGCCACGGTGCGCCCGCTACATGACAGCTCCAAGGCCGCCACCAGCCCGGCCATGCCGCCGCCGATCACCACCGCGTCAACGTGACACGTCATCAAAACGCCGCTTCACGGGAGTTCGTGAATGAAAGAAACCAACCGGGTCAACACGTCCGGATCGGTATCCGGCGGCACCCCGTGGCCGAGGTTCACCACATGGCCCGGTGCGGATGCCCCCCGCGCCAGCACGACCTTGGTGTGGGCCTGCAGGGCCCGGTCACCGGCCGTCAGCATCGCGGGGTCGATGTTTCCCTGCAACGGGACCATCCCGCCCAGCCGGCGGCTGGCGACATCCAATGGGACCCGGTTATCGATGCCGAGCACATCAGCGCCCGCTTCATGCATTGCCGTGAGCAACTCCCCGGTGCCGACTCCGAAATGCACCCGGGGCACGCCAAGATCGCTCAGCGCGTTCAAAACCGCGGCCGAGTGCGGGGCAGCAAACTGTCGGTAGTCGGCTGCAGAAAGGACACCAGCCCAGGAATCGAACAACTGCACCGCGCTGGCACCGGCCAGAACTTGGGACCGTAGGAACGCCGTGGTCACCCGCGCGACCCATCCGGCCAGCGCATGCCAGGTGTCCGGGGCTGCGTGCATCAACGCCCTGGTGCGCAGATGGTCGCGACTGGGGCCGCCCTGCACCAGGTAGGACGCCACAGTGAACGGCGCCCCCGCGAAGCCGATCAGCGGCACTGCCCCCAACTCGGCCACCGCGATCGCGGCCGCACCCGATACCGGAGCCAACGCAGCCGGATCCAACTCCGGCAGCGCAAAAACGTCGGCATCATCGCGGACCGGGTGCGCCACTACCGGCCCGGTGCCGGCCACGATATCCACATCCACACCGGCCAACGCCAGCGGAACGACGATGTCGCTGAACAAGATCGCGGCGTCCACCCCGTGCCGGCGCACCGGCTGCAAGGTGATCTCCGCCGCCAGCTCGGGCGTCAAGCAGGCCTGCAACATGCCGGTCGAGCCCCGGATCTTCCTGTACTCCGGCAACGACCGGCCGGCCTGCCGCATGAACCACACCGGGTGAGTTCGGGGCCGCTGGCCTCGATAGGCGGCCAACACCGGTGAGCCGGCCACCCTGCCGTCAGCCAGCGGATGCCCCGCAGGCAACACCGTACTCGTCACGATGACCCATTGTGCTCGGCCGGACCGACGGCCTCAACGGCGGCACCGCTCGACCTCGACAGGGCCGGTGGCGCCCGGGCACCGACTCAGGTCGCCGGTAGCGAGCGCAGTAGGATGGGCTCGTGCTCGTGGTCCTCGGAGTCTCGCACCACGACCTGGAACTAGCCGAACTGAACCGGATTTCCAGCCGCGCCGATGCCCTTCAAGCGGCGTTGGTGCGCCTCGCGTGCGGCCCCGATGCACCGGTGGCCGGTGCCGTACTGCTCGCAACCTGTAACCGATTCGAAATTTACCTTGACACCAACCGTTTCCACGATGCCGTCGACGGCGTCACCGCCGCGGTGGCAGCAGCGACGCGCCTGCCGCCCGACCTGGTGGCCGCGACTCTGGGCGTCACCGTGGGCACGCCGGTCGCCGCGCACCTGTTCGCCGTCGCCGCCGGACTGGACGCGATGGTCGTGGGCGAGACGGAGATCGCTGGTCAGGTCGCCGCAGCCCTGCGACGAGCGCACCAGGCCGGGATCGCCGGATCGACACTCAACCTGCTGTTCCAGTCGGCATCACACGCCGCCAAGCAGGTAACGGGCCGCACACAACTGGGGGCGGCCGGCAGATCCGTCGCCTCCGTGGCCCTGGACATCGCCGAGCAGCGGACCCATCCACTGGCAGGAGCCCAGGCACTGGTCATCGGCACAGGTGCCTACGCACGGGTCACACTCGCGGCCCTGGCCGACCGTGGGTGTACCGCGGCGCAGGTCTACTCCCCCAGCGGCCGGGCCGCCACCTTCGCCGAACGCCACGGCATCACCGCAGTACCGCCCAACGGCCTGACCGAAGCGCTGACCCAAGCCGACATCGTCGTCACATGCAGCGGAACAGGGCCCGTGCTGATCAACACCGACATGCTCAAGCCCCTGATCAAAACCCGCACCAGAAAGCTGGTGATCATCGACCTGGCGCTACGACCAGACGTCGCCGCAGACGTCGCACAGCTACCTGGCGTAACGGTGATCGACCTGCACACCGTGGCCGACAACACAGGACCGGAACACGCCGACACCGTCGACCAAGCCCGCGCGATCGTCGCACACGAATCAGCCCAATTCGAACAAACAATGACAGAAAGACAATTGGATCCCGCAGTAATAGCGCTGCGCCGACACGTCCTGATCGCCACCTCCCGCGAGATGCACCGACTACGAGCCAAATACCCTGACGAGATCGCCGACGATGTCCAACTCGCCCTACACCGCATCACCCAATCACTGCTGCACAAACCCACCATGCGAGCCCGTGAACTCGCCCGCACCGGCGACCCAGACGACTACCTGCACGCCCTACACACACTCTTCGACATCGACGTAACCGCCAGCGACAACACCACTCCCCAACAACACTGACCGACCACCGGCCACGCCACCGGACGCAACACGCCACCAACGCCGTCGCCCGCGAGGATTGACTATCGGTTCGTGCTCTGACCCAAAACTCGTTGGCCTGCCTCGTCGGGTGCCGGGCTGGCACCGTGCCCACCACCTGGCCGCGGTGGCTGCTCGATCCAAAGCAGCTCGTCGCGCGCGGGGCGGTGCCTTCGGGCCGGCTGGTTTCGACGGGCCGGATCAGCTCCCCGACCTGCCTGCTCGGTGCACCAAAGTGCGGACCTGGGCAAGTAGCCACGATGTCGTCCTCGATGACGAGCCCGGCAGCCTGAACGCATCGGACCGTCAGATGGACGCCTGGAGTGCCGACCCTGAGCTGGGCTCCCTCCTGGGCAACGAGATTGGCACCTACCTCGGGACGGTGATCGTCAAGCGAATTCCAGGTGCGGCGTGGAAGGTGTGGTCCAACGGCCACCCGGTCGCGCCGTCCATCCGGATAATCAGGCGCTGACCCTGGCGGAGGTGCCGCTGCAGTACGCGGGCAGTTCGGGCGGAGTCATGCAGACGGTGCAGCGGGTCGGTACCTCGACCGGTATCGCCATCATCACTGCTATCGCGTTCCTGGTGCTCGGCGGCAGCACCTGGTCTGCCGCCTTCATCATCGGCTTCGCCGCGATCACCGTCGTGGTGGCGCTCGCAGCGGTGGTCGGGCACGTCGACCTGCGGCAGCGGCATGGTAGGACCCTGCTGTAGGCGGCAGGCGGTCCGGCGCCGGCGCTGCTGCGTGCCCCTATCGTGGGCTTTGTGATGATTGCATCGCCGCTCCCGCCCCCGAACTGGACGTGTCGGAGTGGATCGGCACCCCCAGCCCGTTACAGTCCCTACGCGGCCGGGTGGTGCTGATCGAGGCGTTTCAAATGCTGTGCGCCGGTTGCGTCTCCTACGCGCTGCCGCAGGCGCACCGCGTTCAACGGCTGCTCCCAGATGTTGCGGTCGTCGGGCTGCACACGGTCTTCGAAGGCCGTGTCACCGCAGTGTCCTGCCGGTGGCTTGCTGTTGGCGAGTCGACTGCTCCGCCGGGGGTTGTCGGCTGCTGCTGCCGGGAGGCCCGGTCGTCGGGTTGATCAGGGTCAAGACCGCGCGAATCCCGCGCTCGGTCTGGTCGACGAACAGGCGCCCGCCGGGATCATTGGCAATCTGCTCGGCCGCGATGCCGCTCATGACGCTGCGGATTAGGGCGAGGTCAGCCGGGTCCGTGAGGCCAGCCGCGGCGAGCCGGTCGGTGAGTGCGCGCAACACGGCAAGGGCGATGTCGTGGCTGGCCTGGGTGGGCCGGAATCCGGGCACCGTGCCCTGGAACATCAGGTGGTAGGCCGCGGGGCGGGCCACCAGGTGCTCGACGAAGGCGGTGGCCACATCAACGACTCCCTGGACGGGATCTGTGACCGGGGGTAGCTCGTCGAACCGTCTTCGTAGTTCGGTGAATCCGTCAGCGAACAGCGCGTCGAGGAGCGCATGCTTGGTCTGGAAGTAGTAGGTGAGTGACTGTTGGCGGATGCCGACGGAGCGGGCGACCTCGCGCACGCTGACCGCCGCGACGCCTTCGCGCGCCATCTCGGCCCATGCGGCATCGAGGATCTCGCGTTCGGCTTCAGCGCGCCGGGTGGGCACGACACTTTCTCGTTTCTCTGTCATTGACAGAGAAGCCTGCCCGTGTCACGCTAACTCCGTCAAGTCCTCTGTCAGTGACAGGGACGAGCGCGCGGAGGTGTGCGATGGGATCCGATAGTACTTTCACAGGGGTGGCTGCCCGGCAGGAATCGGTCGTCACGGAGGCAGCCTCCCTGGCCCCGCTGCTGCACGCCTCGCGGGTCGCCTGGGACGACCTGGATGAGGAGTATCACGGGTTGCTGGAGCTCGTCCGTGCCCTCCTGGGCGTGGTGCCGAATTGCGACCGTTATCTCGAGATCTGGCCGCCGGCGTTCCGGACCTACAACGTCATGGTTCCGAACCTGCTGAACCTGCCGGTTCCGATGTTCGGTGTCGGCGGCCCACCGCCCGCCGTGATCGGCTTGGCGATGTACGTCGCGAGCCGCACCGCAGGGTGCCAGTACTGCACGGCGCACTCGTGCTCGTTCGCGCTGCGGCGCGGAGCGGATCCGGTGAAGGTCGCCGCAGCGTTCGTGCCGACGGGTGCGACCTTCGAGCGCGGCGAGCTTGCCGCTATCGCGGTGGCGTCGTCGCTGGCAGCAGCTCCGGGCCGGCTGACTGTCGGGGGAAAGACCGCGCTCGTCGACGCGTTCGGCAAGCGGGGAGCCGAGTGGATCGTGCTGAGCGTCGCGATGATGGGTTTCCTGAACAAGTTCATGGACGCAGTCGGCGTCGAGCTCGAGCAACCCATCGTGGCAGAGGTGTCCGACGTTCTCGGGCCGGCCTGGACACCAGGCAAGGCCGGCGACCAGCTTGATCCGGCGGCCACGCGGGTCCGCCGGCCGCCCGTGGACCGGCTTCGGTCTCGGCTACGACTCGTGCCGCTGCTGCCCGCCGCGATCCGCTACGACCGTCGCGCTCAGAGAGGGACACCGCGACGTCGTTCCGCGCTGGCCCGGCATCTCGTCGAGAACACCGGGCACGACTTCCCGATGCTGGCTTCGCTGCGGTCCGGACGCGCCCGCCGTGCGATCGCGACGATGCTCGGTACCAACCTCGACCCGAAGACGTCACTGGTCGGCGTGGAGACGAAGGTCCTGGTCGGCGCCGTGTACGCCTCGGTCGTTGCCGACCCGCACCTGCTCGCCGACATCGAAGCCTTGGCCGGGCGAGGCGGCATCGATCCCGCGCGGTTCGGGTCCGCAGTCTCGTTCGGTCAAGGGGACGGGCCGGCGCCAGAGGGCTCGGCCGCGCTGCTGCTCGCCCGGGCAGCCTCGACCAGCCCCGCGGCGATCGATGCCGCCACCCTCGACGCCTGCGCCCGGGACCTCTCGCCGGCTGCGATCGTGGAGATCGTGACCTGGCTGTCCGTTCTCGAACTATTGCACCGCCTCACCGGATACATCCGGCCATCCACTGACCCGTCCACGACTTCCTAGGGTTTGCACCATGTCCAAACGGATCCGACACGACGCCGTCTCAATCGAGATCGCCGCCTCACCTGACCACGTTTACCGGCTCGTCTCCGACATCTCGCGCATGGGCGAATGGAGCCCCGAGTGCGTGCGGTGCACCTGGAAGGGGGACGCGAGCGGGCCGGTCGTGGGCGCGCGATTCAAGGCCAGGAACAAAGGTCGTCGTGGCCCACCCTGGTTCAACACGCCGAGGGTCATCACCGCGGATGCGGGGCGCGAGTTCGCGTTCAACCGCAGCGGGCCGGGCATCGGCTCATACACCTGGCGCTACGTGATGGAGCCGATGGCCACCGGTACACGCCTCACCGAGTCGTTCGACGCCGTGCGCCCGCTTGGGGCGGTCATGAGCTGGCTCACCGAGCAATGGACGGGCAGCAGCGACCGGGATGCAGACCTCCACGAGGGGATGACCACCACACTCGCCCACATCAAGACCGCCGCCGAGCAAGCCTGAGACCACGGCTGGAACACCCGACCTCGCAATGGCTCGGAGACCAACACGACCCGCAGCTGGCGCGGGAACTTAACAGGTCGGCGACAGGGCGCAGAGCGTTGCTGGTTGACGATCGCGGCGGCATTTCGCGTACCGGCCGTGAGCCTCTGGTGCAGGTAGGGCTTGAACGGGTCGAGTTTGCTGGTCCGCACGCCAACGGGGACCAACTGCTCGACGCTGTCGGCCCGCAGGTGTGTTGGCCCGGCAGGCTGGTCGCGATCTCAGGGTCTTGCGAACCGTCGGGACGGACGAGGAAGATTCCGTTGAGCCCAAAGGCGCCTCCGCGAAGGCTGGACTGGTAGGACACCCACGGCTGTCACTTCTCGAATTAGTTGGTTCTGGCTCAAGTTTCGTGATCCTGGGCCAGTTGTGATCGGGCGGCCCAGGGGCCGCGTTCTCCGCACGACGGCGTCCAGACGTTTTCGAACATCATGCGGTGACGGGACCGGCCGCATTGAAGGTTTTCTTGCTGGAATTCGGTATCCGCTTCCCCGTCGGCGTCGATCGTCACGACGGCGAGTCCATCCCGATCACCATGCGGACTTACGCACTGCAGGGCACTTCGTCCATGCTCGTTGTCGACCGCGCGGGACAACTGCGCTTCTCACACTTCAGACGGATCGACGACATCGCGCTCGGAGCGCTTCTCGGCCGCCTGCTCACCCAGGAACAACCCGACGACATGCCGTCGGGCTGACCGCCGCCATCGATCATGTGGGCGAGTACCGCGGCGAGTGGCTGCGTCAGTGCTGACGGGTGGGCTGGTTGGCCGGTTGGCCTTGTCCGGAAACTCGGCACCCATAGGAGTGCTCGAGGGGGCGACGGGGCAGGTGGCCGGGCCGGACGCGGCCACCTGCCTCGCGGCGCCCGGCCACGATGAGCGGGCAATGCTGACAGATCATCTGCGCTGATCGTTGACCGGGCGGCGATCCTCGAGGGAACGAGCAGCAAATCATTGCGAAGATCCATCTCTGCGGAGCCACACTCCACCAGATCAGATCAACTACTGGCCTCTAAGCCTGCTCGGCGACGACGCGGCGCCGGAAGAGCCCTTCCCGCGTGGCGATCGCGACGCCCAGGACGATGGCGATCACGTCAATGATGGCCGACAGCCACTGCGGGAACAGGCCCCAGTGTTCGTGAACTCCGAACAAACCCCAAGTGGCGGCGATGGCGAAGCCGACCAGCGTCAGCAGTCCGAGACCGAACAGCAAGAACCCGGGCACCCAGTATTTCCACACCAGCAGCAGGATGGCGATGACCACCCCGGCCACGACGTTGATCAGAAACGGTACCGCGACCCCTTCGCTGTCGAATCCGGCGAAGTACTGCCACAGATGCAGCGCCGCCTCTACCAGCGCAATCAGCGCGCCCATCACTCGTAACACCATCGTGATCTCCTCTCGAAATTGCTTCCGCATCTCCGTGGCCGCGCGGTCAATGCGCGGGAGCGGCTTTCCACTCGGCCGACCCTGTTGGTGACCTCGCCGTGTTCGAGCATGGTCATCGCCGCGTCGGTGACGCCGGAGATCTCGGTGACAGCCGCGTGCATGACGCGCCACACAACCACCTGGCTGCCGTTCTCGGCCTACCGACCGCCGTACATAACCATCGACCCCCCCACAGGCCGGCTGGCGAGGTCGGGCACAACCGGCTCATCACCACCCCGCGAACGCCCATAATCTCGATCATCGCCGTCCGGTGGGACTGGCGGCAAGCATAAACATTGTCTCAAGCGCCCTCCCGTTACCTGATGGCGGGTTCAGTCGGTCGTTGCAACGCCGCTACTGGTGTGAGGTGTTGCAGGTGTGGTCGAAGAAGGAACTGACCGACACGCAGGTGCAGTTTTGGGTGTTGATGGCGAAGGGTTCGACGCTGCAGGCGGCCTGTGATGCTGTCGGGTGACGCGAGCAACAGGGCGCCATTGGCGTCAAGCGACCGGCGAGGAGGTCGACGCATTCGCGTCCCTATCCCACCATCTCCGAGCCTCCGAGCCGCTCGACGCGCCGAAGTACCGGCAGCAGAAGGCTGCTCAACCGGATGAGGCCGTCGAGCCGCCGATCATAATCGTCGTGGCCGTTGGAGATCCGCCATCTACGGGAAGGTGATCTTGGTCGCCGACTGCCTCGGGGCTCGGATTCGGTCGCCCTAGAACGTTGGGCCTGCACCCACGCCCGGCCGCCTGGTCTCGGGCCGGGGAAGCCCGAGCGCCCCAATGACCGAACTTCCCAATGAACTGCCCAGTCGATCGACGCATCGCTCCGCGCGGCCGCCACACCGTTGGCCGAACGCTTTGCGGGGCCTGTGGTGATCTTTGGGCGCTGGGGTGGTGGCGGTCCCGCAGTGGTGCTCTGCGGGACGACACTGGTGCTCATGTCGAGACGGCGGCCTGGTGGCGCTGCTCACTGCTGAAGTGAGGCCTTCGAGACGATAATCGGGTTGCGCCGAATCTGACATTCCGGTCAGGAAGTCGACAGTCGGAATCCACCGCCGTCTCGTTCGGAAGCCGCCAGATCCTGTGCCCCGGAACCGGCGACGGGCCCGGCGGGATCTCCCACGACACGATCCACGGCAATATCGTGGCGGTCGGCGCCAAGTCGATGTACATCGACAACGTCACGCTGCAGGGAAACCTGATTTCGCTCGGCGGCGGCGGGCCGCTGACCGGCGACCCCATGTGTGAGCAGACCGGCGCGCACGGCCCGAACCTGCCGATCAAGGACAACACGATTGACGGGGACGTGCTGATCTCCGGGTGGCACGGCTGCTGGTTCGGCTACATCCGCAACCACCAGCACGGCACCGCCGTCCTGATGGACAACCACACGGACTCCTTCGACTCCACCGAAGTCGTCACCAACGACATCCACGGCAACCTGATCTGCGCTGGCAATGCGCCGGCACCGCAGATCGGCGATTCCGGCCAACCACCCAGCACCGTCAGCGGGCACACAGTAGGCCAGTGCCGCAATATCCCACTGTGGTCGACGGGCGGCCCGACACCGTCCTGAACGCCGTCCACGAATCCGTTGCCCCCCGAAGTCAAGGACGGCGAACCACATCCACAATCCGGACCGTTCCGGAGGCCGTCCCCACCACACAAGTTCCCGGGAGGGTTCCCGACGTTCAGCCACGCCGACCAGCATCCCCGACCGCCCGGTCATGGTCCGCCTCATCCGCACCGTCGAAGACCGTCCCCACAGGCCGAACCCTCTACGGCGACGATCGACCCCCTCGCTCAGGGTGTGGACCAAGATCACCGGCGTCCCAGTTACGGATCGCTGACCGGTCGGTAGCAATTCGCTCGCCGTGGATGCCCGCTTGCGGTTAGGGTGGCCGCTTGTGATCGACGTGATCATCGAGCCCGAGCGGCCAGAAGACGGCGCCGCGATCGACGCCGTCGTCCGCCGCGCGTTCG
>CAJDUM010000055.1_pt1 | contig 23403 bp, 22 predicted proteins | sample 7390781 | NCBI WGS metagenome assembly CAJDUM01 (sample SAMEA7055661, study PRJEB34461) | soil metagenome | biome: terrestrial ecosystem; feature: Peninsula; material: soil | place: Antarctica | collected 2016 | reverse complement strand
CCAGGCGTCGGCGAGCCATCCGGTGAACTGCTCGGGTGTCCAGGAGCGTTCGTGAACGAGTAGCACCCAGTATTCGGCGGAGTTCATGCTGTAGATGATGTCGGCGACCTGTTGGTCGCTAAGGTCGGCGCGTATTTCTCCGGTGCGGCGCAGGTCGGCCGCGAACAGCAGCATGTTGCGGGATCGGCGTTCGGCGATGTCGGTCCACAGGGCGGCGCAGTCGTGGTCGTTGGCGGCGGCGTCGCGCAGTGCCAGGAAGACCGGCGCCATCCGTTGCTGGATGTCGGTGATCGCCTGTGCGTAGATGGCGATCTTGTCCCGGGCGGTGGTCGCGACGCCGATGCGGATGACGTAGTCGCGCTGCTCGGCAGGCACCGCCTGGCCGGTACCGGAGATCGCGGTCTCGACGAGTTCGCGCAGCAGCGCGGGTTTGCGGCCGATCGTGGCGTAGACGGTGTCCACCGCGACCCGGGCGCGAGCGGCGATGTCAGCGACCGTGGTGGCGCTGTAGCCGGTGCGGAGGAACAGTTCCCGTGCAGCATCCAACACCGCACGGCGGGTCGCCGCCGCCTGCTCGGCCCTACGCGGGGAGTGATAGCTGCGCTTGCCCACCGGCTGCTGCTTGACGCCCTCACTCATTGACCGTACCCTTCATGCATTCATCCGATATCGAGTCGGGTTAATATATCAGGAGGCCGTGTCGTGGTCTATGCCTACATCCAGGACGTTCCGATCGGGGAAGAGCTGTACCGCAAGATCATCACCGAGATCGGTCCGGAGCCGATGCCCGGTCAGCTGTTGCACCTGTGCGTCCGCGAAGGTAACGGGAAGCTGCGCTATATCGACGTCTGGGAATCCGAGCAGGCCTGTGAGCAGGCGTTCGAGCAGCGGATCCACCCCGCCGTCGACGCGGCGTTCGGCGGCAACCGGCCGGCCGAGGAACCGGCCGTGCATCGCCTGGATGTGCTGCACGCCGACGGCGCGCTGCTCGAGCCGAGCTGGTCATGACCCTCGCCGCACCGACCAGGCAACATCCAGACGCGGGCGCCCAGGTGTTGCCCATCCCTCCACCGCTGTACTACCTGGCGGCCTTCGGCGCAGGCATAGCACTGCGCACCACCGGCACCGCGCTGAACTTCGGTACCGGAGCGGTAATCCTCGCGGCCGGCGGCAGCGTCGCGACGGCCGGGATCGGCCTGGCCGTGGCCGGCATCGCTCAGGGGCGCCGGGCCAGGACCACGATCGTTCCGCACCGGCCGGTGACAGTCCTGCTCACCGGCGGCGTCTACCGGATCTCACGCAACCCGATGTACACCGGGCTGACGATCGCCTACCTCGGCGCCACCCTGCTCACCGGATCCTGGTGGCCCTTGATCACCTTGCCGGCGGCGTTGCTTGCCGTCCGGGTCCTGGTCATCGGGCCGGAAGAGCGCTACCTCACCGCCCGATTCGGCCCGACCTACCTCGACTACCGCTCACACACCCGCCGGTGGATCGGACTCAGCAGCCCCCCAGATGACGCTCACCCAACCACAGAACAGGCCGCAACACCGAACAAGCGCCGCGAATCTAAGAAAGCCCCATGAACATCACCACGCCGGCCGAGCCACCCACGCATCACCGACCCCTCGCGCTGGCGGTCGGCATGGCCGCGGCCATCTGCACCGGCAACACCACCAGCGCAGCCGCACCCCAACCGGCCAACACACCCGACCCCGCCGTTGATCCATGCACATTGCTCACACCGGCCGAGGCGGCGACCGTGCTCGGCAGACCCGGCACAACACAAGGCGGACCCACCCACCGTCATCGCCTGACAATCGCCAAACTCCGACCGGGACATGAGAACGCTGCAGACATACTCCTCCCAGAACCCGTCCCCGACCGGTCAACGGTCCTTATGATCCGGGAATGCCGCCTCCCCTTCTCGCGACCAAGTTGTTCGCGCCGGTCCGGCGCCCGCAGCTTGTCGCACGCCCCAGACTTCTGGAGAAGCTGGACGGCACTCTCGATGCCGGCCACCGGCTGACCCTGGTGTCCGCACCGGCGGGGTACGGAAAGACCACCGTGCTCGGCGAATGGCTCATCCAGCTTGATCGACGGCGGGCCAACGCGCGGATCGCGTGGCTCTCTCTCGACGAAGGCGACAACGACCTCTCGCGCCTCATCGCTCACGTGGTGGCTGCCCTGCAAGGCGTGGGCCTTGACGTCGACGCCGCGCTTTCCGAGTCCCTGCACATCGCGCCGACCTCGGCCACCTTGACCGCCCTGGTCAACGAGGTCACCCGGTCCGGCGATCAGACGCCCGAAAGGCAATGGATCCTCGTACTCGACGACTACCACGCCATCGAAGCGTCCGAGGTACACGAAGCGGTGAATTTTCTCCTCGACCATTTTCCGAATCGTTTGCATCTGCTGCTGGCAACGCGCTCCGACCCGCCGCTGCCCTTGGCCCGGCTTCGCAGTCGCGGGCAGCTCACCGAGGTACGCGCCGCCGACCTCCGCTTCAGCCCGCCGGAAGCCCGCGAGTTTCTCACCCGGGTAATGGGGCTGCACATCACTGCCGCCGACGTTGACGCGCTGGAGAGACGTACCGAGGGCTGGATTGCCGGCCTACAGCTCGCCGCGCTCTCCCTCCGCGGAATCCCCGATCGCGGTGGGCTCGCCGATTTCATCGAGACATTCACCGGCAGCAACCGGTTCGTCATCGACTATCTCGCCGACGAGGTCCTGGCGCGGCAATCCGTCGAAATCCGCGACTTTATGCTGCGCACTGCAATCCTGACCCAACTCACCGGTCCGCTGTGCGACGCCGTCACCGGCGGCAGCGACGGAACCCGCATTCTGCAGGACCTGGAGCGCGGCAATCTCTTCCTCGTCCCACTCGATGACCGGCGCTGCTGGTATCGCTACCACCACCTGTTCGCTGATGTTCTTCGGGCCCGGCTGCTCGCCGAGCATCGCGACGAGGTGCCCGAACTGCACCAGCGAGCCAGCGTCTGGTATCACTCGCACTACCTCGCTGCGGACGCCGTCCGACACTCGCTTACTGCCAAAGACTTTGACCGTGCTGCCTATCTGATAGAGGAAACGCTTCCGGAATTGCGCCGCAACCGGCAGGACAACATGCTGCTGGCCTGGATAAGGACGTTGCCGGAGTCCGTGGTGCGCCGAAGCCCCGTCCTGAGCATCATGTCCGGCTGGTCGCTGATGATGTCCGGAGACCTTGATGCGATGGAACATCGGCTGGATGAAGCCGAAGCGGCGCTGGCCGCCGGCGCCCATGATCAGAACCTGGTAGGGGCGTGGGCGAACACCGACGAACTGCGCACCGCGCCGGCGACGATCTCGGTCTACCGAGCGGCGCTGGCACAAGCACGCGGCGATGTGGCCGGCACGGTGCGCCACGCTCGGCGGGCAGTGGACCTGGCCCGTCCTGAGGACCATTTTGTGCGCGGCGCCGCAGGCGGGTTCCTCGGTTTGGCCGGCTGGGCTGCCGGTGATATCCGGGAAGCGATTCCAACGTTCAGCGACGCCGTCCGCAGCCTGCACGCCGCAGGGAATCTGGTCGACGAACTGGACAGCACGATCGTCCTCGCCGATATGTGGGTCGCGTCGGGTCGACCCAGCCGGGCCCGCGAGCTCTTCGTGCAGGCCCTGCAGGCGGCCACCGCAGGAGGGAGGCCGTACCCGCGGGCCACGGCTGACCTGCACGTGGGGTTGGCCGAGCTCGACCGGGAGATCGACGACCTCGGCAGCGCTGAAGCCCACCTCGAGGCCGCGAGGGTCCTGCGGGAGCAGGGCTCCATCACCGAGAACCGGCACCGGTGGTACGTCGCCCTGGCCCAGGTCCGCGCGGCCACCGGTGCTGACGACATGGCGATGCGGTTGCTCGGCCAGGCCGAGGACCTCTACCGGCACGGCTTCTACCCCGATATCAGGCCCATCGCCGCGATGAGAGCCCGCCTGCAGATCGCACGCGGGAACCTCGAGTCGGCAGCCGCATGGGCAGGCAACCGTGGCATAGGCGTGGATGACGACCCGGAATACCTGCACGAGTACGAGCACTTGACCCTCGTGCGGCTGCTGCTCGCGCAGCACCGCGCCGGGCACCGCATCGACCATCCCGGCGCCGCTTCACCGTGTGCTCCGGCGATCAAGATGCTCGACAGATTGCATACCGCGGCGGCCGAAGCCGGGCGGGACGGCAGTGTGTTGGAGATTGGCGTGCTGCAAGGGCTCGCCTATCATGCCCGGGGCGACCTGCCGCGCGCCCTGACCGTGCTGGACCGTGCACAGGCCGAGACCCCCGAGCCGAAAAGCCACGTCCGGCTCTACCTGGACGAGGGCCCTCCGATGCAGGCACTGCTCCAGCAGGCGGCTGCCGCACACCCGGCCCGTGGCGACGACGACGACAACCGGCTCCTGCTTGGGCGAGCAGCGACATCGGCGCACGCCGAGGCGCGGCATCCACCGGTAGACGCCCTGAGCCAGCGCGAGTTGGAAGTGCTCCGGCTACTGGGCAGCGAGCTGACCGGGCCGCAGATCGCCCGGCACCTGTACGTCTCGCTCAACACCGTGCGCAGCCACACGAAGAGCATCTTCACCAAGCTGGACGTCAACACCCGGGCCGCCGCCGTGCGGCGGGCCCGCGATTGCGGTCTCCGCTAGCCACCCCCACCTACCGCTCTCACCACGTCAATCACATCATCTGGGGATGTCTGCTCACCACGTCGCTGCCTAGCTTTCAGGGAACCCCGCGGCGACGCGCCACGGACCAACCCAAGAAGGGTCCCCTGACATGAACATCACCACGACCACCCTCAGCCGGGCGGCCGGTGTCGCCGCTGCCGTCGCTGGACTGATCTTCATTGGCGTGCAGATCAACCACCCGGCCATGACCGTCACGTCCGTCACCACCACCGATTGGTTCGTCCGCAGTTCCTTGAAGGTCCTGATGGCGGCGCTCGCGTTGACTGGCATCACCGGCATGTACCTGCGTCAGGTCAAGAAGATCGGCGTGCTGGGCCTTCTCGGATACCTGGTGTTCGCTATCGGCTTCCTGGCGACGATGAGCGTCGCCTTCGTCGCCGCGTACGTCGTGCCCTCGTTGGCAGAATCCGCGCCGGGCTACGTCAGCGACGTTCTCGCCGCTGCATTCGGGGGCACCGTCACCGGAGATGTCGGCACGATGCAGGCCGCGATCTGGTTCGAGGGCGTCACCTACCTGGCCGGCGGCCTCGTCTTCGGCGTCGCGCTGTACCGGGCCCGCGTGCTGGCCCGCTGGGCGTCCGCACTTCTCGCAATCGGCACGTTCGCGACCATCGCAATTCCGCTGCTGCCACAGTCCTTCGAACGACCGCTCGCCTTTCCGACCGGGATCGCCCTGTTCGGCCTCGGATACTCCCTATGGCGCAGTGCCCGCGCCGCGGGCCCGGAGCTGCAGACCGAGGCCGCCGGCCAGAGCCTGTCCACAGCGAGTGCCACATGATCCAGCGCACTGCCGACAACGTCCCGTCGGCACCGCCGCACCGCCCGGGCGCCAGTCGCGGGTCGGGCTGGGGCGTTCCCGCCGCGCTGGTGCTACTCAGCATCGTGCCGGTCGTAGCCGGGTCGCTCCGGCTGTTCGAGATCGTCAGTGGCCAACACCTGCTACCGGACAACCCGCGCATCGACGCAGCTCCAGCACCCGTGATCGTCCACATCATCGCCGCCGCGTTGTACGCGCTGGTCGGCACGTTGCAGTTCTCCGGTCGGTTGCGCCGGCGCCGACCCCACTGGCATCGCGCATCCGGACGCGCGCTAACAGTCGCCGGGTTGACCGTCGCCGCCTCCGGACTCTGGATGACACTGTTCTACACCGATGCACCGGGCGGCGACGTACTCTGGGCCGCCCGACTGATGGTCGCCACAGTGATGGCCGGCAGCATCCTGTTGGGGTTCACCGCGATCCGACGTCGCGACATCGCCGCGCACCGAGCCTGGATGATCCGCGCGTTTGCCCTCGGAGTCGGCGCCGGCACCCAGACCCTCACCCAGGGCCTCGGCGAGGCTCTCTTCGGTACCAGCTCCCTGAGCACCGGCCTGTCCATCAGCTCGGCGTGGGCCATCAACGCTGTCGTCGCCGAATGGGTCATCCGCAGCCCCGTCGCCCGCCGAAGCCGACGTGCACGCGCCCAGACAGCTCTGGCCGGGTCGTGGTAAGCGGACGAACGGGACCGCCCGCGGGCCGCCAGTACGAACTGAAGGTCCAGGAGCACATCGGCCAGTACTGGTCGACCTGGTTGGACGCTCTGAGCATGACACACCAAGACGACGGCACCACCACGCTGCGGGGCGAAGTCACCGACGAGGCCGAGTTGCACGGTCTCCTCACCAAGGTTCGCGACCTCAACATGACCCTCGTCTCGATCGCCGTCATCGACCTCCCACACCCTGCCTACCGACCACCGGCGCAGAGTTCCGACATCACGGCGACCGCGCAGTCAGGCCTCAGGGTTCACGGCCGTGGCGAAGTCACTTGACGAAGCCCCCCCACATTCTCGCGGCGCCGCAGGCCACCGCCGGGCCGCCAAAGGCCGCCGGGCTGGCGCCGGGCCGCCAAAGGCCGGCATGACCCCGCCCAGAAAACCCCGATCTGTACCGGCAGTCAGCCCAGATGTGCTCGACACCCGGTCGGCCTGATGCTTCGCGCGCGTCGAAAATGAACGGTGTGATGGTGGCCATCGCGCGCAGCCCGAGGCGCACCAGGATCGGCCGCGAGTCGGGCGAGGTGTCCAGCCGCATGAACCGGTAACCTCGCTCGCGAGCGAGCCTGGCCCGGTGAGTGACGGTGGCGCGATACAGGCCCTTGTGTCGCCACTCGGGAAGCGTCGAACCGCCCCACATGCTGGCAAAGTCCGTACCGGTGGAGTAGCGCAGCCAGCCGGGCAGCAAGCATCCGGCCCGCCTGCTGACTCTTCGACGACGACCACGTCCAGGGCGTCGGGGTTCGCCTGCATTTCCTGTGCCAGCGACCCTTCCTCGCGATCCGGTGCTGAAATCGACTTCATCAGCTCGTCGATCCGGGTCAGGTCGGCATCACTGGTCACGGCCCGCACTCGCACACCGGGTGGCAGGTCGACGTCATGGATGAGCCCGCTGACTTCGCCGAGTAATAGGGTCTCGGGACTCTCCGCCACGAAGCCCGCCAACGCCAGCCGGTCGGCGAGGTCCGCGGGCTCGTCGTAGGAGTAGGCCTTCCACTCCACCCTCTCGCGCCGTCCGGTGAAGAAGTCCACTTGCCGGGAGATCGCGTGACTGGGGTGATCGCCGAGGCCGCTGGGGCATTCGACCATGCAATAGGACGTGCCGGGTTGCTCCGGGTACCGGCGTACGACGAGCCCGTTGGTGTCCTGCACGATGCCCGGAGTCGGCTCGTCCTCTCGGCCGGGGGGCCGGATCTGGCAGTGAAACTCCCCAAGCATCTGCTCGTCGCTCAGGTCAGGTGTCATCGATGCAGAGCAAACCACTCGACGGTAGGCGGCTACAAGCACATTCCCGTAGCAGGATCGGCAACTGAGGCTCCTGCGGGTGGTTTCCGACGCTGCGATCCGTGAGGGTGACGGTGTCGCGCCCGTGCCGATTGAAGACATGTGATCCCAGCTCGGCGTCAATCGCCGAACCGGCTCTTGGACTGCGGGTCTGGGCGCCGCCGACCCGGAAAACGTTGCCCAGGACGCGTTCGTTCGGCTGCATGCCCGGTGGGAAGGCCTGGCCGATCACACCAGCGCTGGTGGCTACCTGCGGGCTTCCGTGGTGAACCTGGCGCGCTCGGCTGGCCGGCATCAGACGGTGGCGCACCGGCGCGAAGCCGCGCAGGCCATCCATCCCGGCGCCGACCTGATGCCGAGCGCAGAGTCCGTGGTACTTGACGCCGTCACCGACGCCGCGTTGCTCGGCGCCTTGGGTGCGTTGGCGCCCCGGTAGCGGGAGGCGTTGGTCCTGCGTTTTTGGCTGGACTTGTCCGAGCGGCAGATGGCCGACGCCATGGGTTGCTCGAACGGCAGCGTGAAATCTCATGTGTCCCGGGCTCTATCGACCTTACGCGACAAGTTCGGGGCATCGCCGCCCGATTCCCCACTGCGAGACGGAGAAACCTCATGAGCAACAACGAGGATGACGACGTTCTGACCCGGCGACTCTCCGAGGCGTTGCACGCGGAAGCGGGCCGACACAGCCCGCAGGCGCAATCATGGAGCCGGCTTGCCGCCCGCATCGATGCGCCTTCCAGCGCGACCGTGCACGCGGATCTGCGGACGCTATCAAGTACGGACCAGCCCGCCACCCCAGCAACGCCCGCCGCAGACGATCCCGAGCCCAAGCCCTATCACGACGCGATGGCCTCGCCGCGTCGAGGCGCCGTTGCGCGATGGCGCATTTCCTTGATCGCCGCCGCGGCGGTGGCCCTGCTGACGATTACCACCTCGGCTGTGATCACGAGTGCACGCGGCGCCGGCGATCATGTCGCCAGCCTCGGCGCACCGCCTGTCGGCTCCAACGAGGCCGTGAGCGTGCCGACCGCCGCCTCAGGTGGCCTTTTCGTCCCGACCGCCAGCGAGCGGGGCGCCGACGGCGCCACCGCGTCGGGCACCGCGTCCGAGGCCCGACCTACTGCCGAAGCCCAGCCGCCAGGACCGACTGGCTCTGTTGTCATGTCGGTCGTCGACGGCAGGCCTCCCGCGGGGAAGGTAGGTGGCGCCCCCACCCTTGAGAGTGAAAGGTATGGCACGTCAACAAAGTCCGTGGCGACGATGGATTCCGACGGAACCATCACGGTGTCGAACGGCAGCCCGGATCTGGTGCTGGACGTGTACGAAGACGCGATCTGTCCGATCTGCGCCGACCTGGATCATCAGTACGGCGAGCAGATGGCCAAGGCTGTCGACGACGGCCAGCTCACCCTCCGCTACAAGGTGGTGGACTTCCTCAACGCCTCATCGCACTCCGGCGACTACTCGACTCGGGCCTACGCAGCCATGATGGCCGTGGCCAAGATCGGCGGCGACCAACCGGGTGTGTTCATGTCTTTCCACACGGCGCTTTACGACGCGAGGAACCAGCCCCAGGAGGACGGCCCGTCCGACCTGTCCAACGCGGAACTTGCGAAGCTCGCCGAGGTGGTCGGCGCGTCGGATGCCACCTAGAAGGCAATATCCGATGGCATCGAAGTGGCAGCCGCGAAGGCGGATGCGCTGTCCAATCTCGATCTGCTGACCGCGGCTGCCGCCTGGTCGGGCCCCAGGCGTCCCGAACGTGGCGAAAGGCGGCGTGCCCGTCGATACAAATCCCACCGGCTGGCTGGCGAACCTGCTGCCGCACGCCGATTCCTCGTCGTCGGAAGGCCCTTTGTTGGTGGTCAGCTGCACCATGGCGCAGTGGCGTCGCCGCGCTTCATCGATCGCCCACGCGAGCATTGCCGACCCCAACCCCTGGCTGCGGTAGCCGCCGTGGACCCGAACCCCTTTTATCTGCGCGCGTAACGCGCCTCGGTGGGCCAAACCGGGAAGGAAGCTGAGCTGCATGGTGGCGATCACATGCGCGCTGTGTTCGCCAACGATCAGCGCATGAGCGGGGTCCGTGTTGATGTCGCTGAATGCACGAAGGTAGAGCCGCGGGTCTTCCGGGCTCGCGATGCCGTCGCGGGTACCTCCGAGTTGATCGGTGGCGAGTAGTTCCACAATGGCTGGGACATCGTCAGCCACCGCCTCGCGCAGCACCACAGTCCCGCCATGGATGGATAGCACCCTCAGAACGGCCATGGTCTCCAGTGTGTCCTGCCGCTGTTCCGATGCACGAACCCTGACCGGGCACAAGAATCATGCCCATCACGGCGAAGTCCAAGATCATGGAGTCGTCGTTTGGGGTCATATGGGGAACCGGTTTTCCAGAAAATCTGAGCCGTAGTCGGCGACAGCGTTCACTTCGCGCACCAACCGGCTGACCGCCGCAGTCCCCCAAAGGGACCAGCTCCGCTCCGCTGCTATGGGGATTCCGTTTCGCCGCGCAGCGCGGCGCGCAGTCGGCTGCGCTCGGCCTCCCGGTGCGCGGACGCGGCGGCGAGCTCGGCGGTGACTCTTCGGCGCGGCCCGCCGAACAGCAGCAGGGACAGCGGCAGCTGGATGACGACCGCGAAGGCCAGTGCGACGATCAACGGCATGAACAGTTGCAGCACCGCGGTCAGTACCGCGATCAGCCCCAACCGCAGCGCCGTGTAGGTGACGAGGAGCCCGGCCAGCCTGCCCCGCTGGCCGCCCGCACCCGCGACTCCTCCTCCAGAACTGCCGTTGGCTGTACCCGCAGCGTCCGGGGCCACAGCGTCCGGGGCCACAGCGTCGGGACCCACAGCGTCAGGACCCACAGCGTCAGCGGCCCCGGGCCCAGAACGGTCAACGGCCGAGCTCTCTTCCAACTGAGCGTGATCCACCGGATCGCCACCGTCGGGCCCGTCATCCACCGAGCGGCCCCTCTCGGGTCGGTCGTCCACAGGGCGTTCATCCACAGGCCCCAGGGTAGCCACTACCGCGGGACGCTCAGCCCTCCTCGGCCTCCAGCCGGTGGGGCCGCGACTCGAACCTGGTGGTCAGCACGACAGTGGTTCGGGTCCGGGCGACGCCGTCGATGGCCCGCAACTGGCCGAGGATCGCCTGCAGGTCGTTGATGTCGGCTACCCGGACCTTGACGACGAAAGCCTGGTCTCCGACGACTCCATAGCAGCTCTCCACCTCCGGCATCTCATCAAGGGCGGCGGCGATCACCTCGTCCCTGCCGTTCTCTCCTGGTTCGATGCCGACCAACGCGGTGACGCCCAGTCCGACAGAGTTCGGATCGACGATGGCCCGATACCCGACGATCACCCCGGACGACTCCAGCTTGGCGACCCGCTCGTGGACCGAGGAGGCTGACAGCCCGACCGTCCTGGCCAGGTCCGCGTAGCTGGCGCGTCCGTCGGCCCGCAGCGCGTCGATCAACTTCCGGTCGACGGCATCCATGATCACCTCCGGGTCGCGGGTCCGCTCGCGCAGTGCACCGGACCCGGCTGATGGGGTAGTCCGTCAACCGTAGCCGTTGTCCGCCGACCGTCCCGCGCGTAGACCCCGGTACGCACAGATCCGAAGCCCCGGCTGCCGTCGGGGCCCCGGCTGGGCGGCGCCCTCCTCGACATTGGTTCACCTGCGTCAATTCCGAACGGAAAGCGTAGAATTGCTTCGGTTGGGTGCCGGGATGCGGTCGGCGGACACGAATCTGAGGCGATCAGTTGGACATCGTAGCAATTGTCATGATTCTCGTTGCGCTGACGATGTTGGGGGTGAGACGGCCCGGCGCAGATCTCTACCGCGCCCCCTTTATCTGGGTTTGATAGTACTGTTCGCGGTCGCACTATTGCTGGCCATCGTGACAGTTGCCCGAATCCTTCCCTTCTGAGCGCACTTCCTCATGACAACAGCGAGCGCCCACCGTCCGCGTCACCCGTCCTTCTGACAACGAAGATGCACGGTGCTCAAGAATGCGTCGGGTCCGGCTCAGATGTGCGACGTGGCATTCGCCAGAAGCAACGGCCCCGATCGGGTACCCAGGTGCTCGGGCTACCCCAGCCGCAGGACGATCTTTCCGCGCGCGTGCCTGGTCTGAACCTTCGCCAGGGCGGCCGGGGCTTCCTCGAACGGATAGATGCGCTCAATCTCGACTCGCACTTGCCCGACCGCGATCTCCGTCATGAGCTGTGTCAGCTGGTCTCGGACATCAACATCGTGCGGGATCATCTCGACACGAATGCCGCGGTCAGCGACCAGCCGATCCCCCGAAACCGTGATCAGCCTTCCACCGTCCCGCACCACGCTCAGGCTGTCCGCCGTGGTGCCGGGCTGCACCGCGATCGCCGCGTCAACGCCGTCCGGCGCCCACGCTCGGATCTGGCCTGGCCAGCCCGGATCGCGGTAGTCCACTGTGATCTCGGCGCCGAGCGAGCGCAGGAAGTCGTGATTGCGCTCGGACGCCGAGGCAGCCACCCGCCAGCCCTGCCGGCGGGCGAGCTGGATGGCCACGGTACCGACGGCTCCGGAGCCCCCGGCGATGAACAGGGAGCCACCGGCCGGTACCGCCCCCAGCGGGTGCAGCGCCCGCAAGGCTGTGTTGCCGGCCACCGGAACAGCAGCCGCCGCAACGAAGTCCATCCCCGGGGGGATCGCCACGATCAACGAGTCGGCGCGGACCGCCGCGAACTCCGCCCACGTTCCGCCCTTGAGCTGCATGGAGCTGACGAATGCGATGCGATCGCCCACTCGGTGGTTCGACACGCGACTTCCGGTCTGCTCGACGACGCCGGCAGCCTCGATCCCGATCGGGAACGGGTACTGCGCGTTGCTCGGCAGGAAGTAGGAGTCGTGGATCCCGACGCCAACGGCCCGCACAGCCACCAGCATCTCGTCGTCGTCGACCTGTGGCACCGGGATCTCGGCCGGCTCGATCGTGGTGGCGCCGGCGTGCGGCGAGACAAAGGCTCTCATGATCTTCGGGATTCTCCTGATGGTGCGGCAGCATGCGACCGCAGGTCGGTCGGCTCGGTCAGACTCCGGCGCGGCCGAGGGTGGCGTGCCGGTTCACGTCCTTGTAGAGAAGGTAGCGAAAGCGCCCCGGCCCGCCGGCGTAGCAGGCCTGCGGACAGAACGCGCGCAACCACATGAAGTCGCCCTCCTGCACTTCTACCCAGTCTTTGTTCAACAGGTAGACGGCCTTTCCTTCCAGCACGTAAAGACCATGTTCCATGACGTGGGTTTCCGGGAATGGGATCGCACCACCGGGCTGGAAAGTGACGATGTTGACGTGCATGTCGTGGCGCACGTCGCTTGGGTCGACGAATCGGGTAGTCGCCCACGCCCCGTTGGTGTCCGGCATCGGCAGCGGCTCGACGTCGTGCTCATTGGTGACGAACGGTTCGGGAACGTTCAGCCCGTCGACCTTTTCGTAGGCCTTGCGGATCCAATGGAAGCGGGCCGGTCCGCTGCCGGAATTGCGCACGGCCCAGCCGGTGCCGGGCGGGATGAAGGCGTAGCCGCCCTCCGACAAGGTGTGCTGCTCGCCGTCGATGGACAACTGCAGCCCGCCGCCGACCACGAATAGGACGCCCTCGGCCCGCGGGTCGAGCTCCGGGCGATCCGAGCCGCCGCCGGGCGACACCTCGACGATGTACTGCGAGAAGGTCTCGGCGAACCCGGACAGCGGCCGGGCGATCACCCACAGCCGGGTGCCCTGCCAGAACGGCAAGTAGCTGGTCACGATGTCGGTCATGGTGCCGCGCGGCAGCACTGCATAGGCCTCGGTGAACGCCGCACGGTCTGTGGTCAGCTGGGTCTGGCCGGGAAGGCCACCGGTTGGTGCGTAGTACCGATTCGTCATGAGCGCGCTCCCTGTAGTGAATGTTTCAGTGGTGAGGGCTTTCGCCGCGGCGATTGGATGTGGTAGCGGAGTGAACCGGTTGCACCGGCGGCTGTTTCATATGGATCGGCGTCGTGCGGATCGGCGTCGTGCGGATCGCTGTCATGCGTCCCCCCGGACGAGCATCCGGCCACCTGGGGCCGCGTCCAGGTCGACCCGCTGCCCACGCAGCCATGTCTGTCGCACCGCTCCAGAAAGCCGACGCCCGTCATAGGGAGTGACCGCGTTCTTGTGATGCAAGGCGCGCGCATCGACCACGAACCCGCTATCCGGTGCGAAGACGCAGAAGTCGGCGTCGAAGCCGACCGCGATCCGCCCCTTGCGGCGCAGCCCGGTCAGCTCTGCAGGCCCCTGGGACATCCACCGGACCACCTGCGACAAGGTGACATCACGGGTCCGCGCCTGCGTCCACACTGCAGGCAACCCGAGCTGCAACGAGGAGATCCCGCCCCAGGCCCCGGCGAAGTCGCCGGTGTCCAAGCACTTCAGGTCGACAGTGGACGGCGAATGGTCGCTGACGACCAGGTCGATCACCCCGTCGCGCAGCGCCTGCCACAGCCGTTCACGGTTGGCCCGGTCGCGGATCGGCGGGCAGCACTTGTATTGGGTTGCGCCGTTCGGTATCTCCTCCGCGGCGAAAGTCAGGTAGTGCGGGCAGGTTTCGGCGGTGACCGCGAGTCCCTCCGCCTTGGCATCGGCGATGATCGGCACTGCGTCCGCGCTGGACACGTGAACGATGTGCACCCGGCACCCCGTCGTGCGGACCAGGTCCACCAGGTGCGCGATTGCGAGGTTCTCCGCAGCGCGGGGCCGCGAGTGCAGGAAGTCCTCATACCGGGTGCCGTGCGCCTGCGGCGCGCGGGCGATCTGGTCGGGGTCCTCCGCGTGCACGATCAACAGCCCGCCGAATGAGGCGATCTCACGCATAGCCGCCGCCAGCTGGGCGGGCTCCAGGTGCGGGAACTCGTCTACACCGGAGTTCAGCAGGAAGCACTTGAAGCCGAAGACCCCTGCGTCGTGCAGCGGTCGAAGGTCCGCCAGGTTACCGGGTATCGCACCACCCCAGAATCCGACGTCGATGAAGAGCTGATCCTTCGCGGTGGCGCGCTTGAGTTGCAAGGCATCGACGGTGACGGTGGGCGGGATGCTGTTCAGCGGCATGTCGATCAGGGTGGTGACGCCGCCGGCCGCGCCGGCGCTGGTGGCCGAGGTGAACCCCTCCCACTCGGTACGGCCCGGGTCGTTGACGTGGACGTGCGAGTCGACGAGTCCCGGCAGCAGCACCTCGTCATCGGCGAGCCGGACTTCCGTGACATGTGGCGGTCCGCCCGCGGAGTTCTCCCTGCCGAGTATCTCAGCGTCGAACGCTTCAACACCGACGATCTCACCGCCGCGCACCACCACGCTCCCCGAGCTCTCCCCGTCGGCGGTGACCATCCGGCGTGCTCGGATGACCAGTCCTGCCTGCATCACCCTCACTCCTTCTGCAGAACGCGACGCACGCGTCGCTGCCGACGCAAACTCGTTCGGGATGCCGCCCACACTGGCCGTTGGGCCTTCGAGCGTATCTGCCGCGATGTGCTTTCGATCACCCAGTGTGCGGGCCGGCGACCAGCCGACAGCGTGATCAGCCGTCGCTTTGCGCCCGCACGGTCAAGTGATCGGTGGCAATCCGCTCACCAAGGATCTGCAGCAGCCTCGCGCCCTCCCGCATGGACACCGCCAGGTCCGGCTCCAGGTCGGACAATGCGTAGGCCGCACGGATGCCCGCGGCGCGGAGGACCTCGTCCGACAGGGTGTTCCTGCCGCAGACGGCCACAACTGGGATGCCTGCCGCCATCGCCGCCGCCGCGACCCCGGCGGGCGCCTTGCCATACAGCGTCTGCTCGTCAAGGGCGCCCTCGCCGGTGACTACCAGGTCGGCACCCGGCAGGTGCCCGGCGAAGCCCACCAGGTCCAGGATCAACTCGATCCCGGGGGCGAGCTCGGCGTCGAGCAGGGCGATCCCGGCGAAACCGACGCCCCCGGCTGCGCCGGCCCCGGGGGCGTCCCGCAGATCGCGTCCGGTGGCCCTGGTGACGACGTCGGCCCAGTGGCCGAGGGCCTGGTCCAGCTGGACCACCTGGGCAGGGGTCGCCCCCTTCTGTGGGCCGTAAACCGCAGCGGCGCCCTTCGGTCCGGTCAGCGGGTTGTCGACGTCGCTGGCGATGGTCACCGACACGCCGGTCATGGCGGTGCGCAATGCAGTCAGGTCAATGCTGTCCAGCGCGGCCAGCGCCCCCCCGCCGTCCCCGATCTCACGACCGTCGACGTCCAGCAACCGGACGCCCAACGCCGCTGCGAGGCCGGCGCCGCCGTCGGTGCTGGCGCTGCCGCCCACGCCGATGATGACCTGCCGGCAGCCCGCGGCCACCGAGGCGGCGACCACCTGCCCTACTCCCCTGCTGCTGGCCAGCATCGGCTCCGGGCGACTGCCGGGCAAGCGCACCAGCCCGGACACGTCGGCCATCTCCACCACTGCCGAATCTCCGCGCCGCGCATACCCAGACAGCACCGGCTCCCCCGTCGGCCCGGCGGCTGCCACCGGTACCTTGGTGAATCCGGCCGCCAGCGCGGCGGCCAGCGTGCCGTCACCGCCGTCGGCAACCGGAACGGCATCGATCCGCGCGTCGGGAATCACCCGCCGGATCCCCGCGCCCACCGCATCAGCAACCTGGGCCGCGGTCAGCGACCCCTTGAACTTGTCCGAGGCGATCAACACGGTTGTCACGACGGCCCCCGCTTGCCGATGAATGCAATGGTCGTCACAGGTGTCATCTCCAGAACTCGAAAGCGCCTGTCAGGGAACGGTTCAGGGTTGGGATCCGGGGTCGCTGGGCCGTGCGCTACGACGCTCTAGGGGCAACCAGCCGAAGCTGGCGGCAGAATCGCCCGACGGCTTGTACTCGAGGCCCACCCAGCCGCCGTAACCGGCGGTCTGCAGGGCGCCGAGTTGGGCCTGAAGTGGCAGCACGCCCGACCCTGGTTCGTTGCGGCCCGGGTGGTCGGCGATCTGCACGTGAGCGATCCGCCCGGTGTGCTCGGCGATCACCTTCTCCACGTCATCGCCATTGACCGCCAGGTGGTACAGGTCGGCGAGGAAGCCGATGTTGTCGACCCCGCCGGCGTGGCGCGCATTGTCGATCACTCGCAGCGCATCTGCAGCGGTGAGCAGCGGATAGCGTGGTGAGCCGCTCACCGATTCGACAAGTACGGTCCCGCCGATCCGAGCCGCCGCCGCCGCGGCCCGAACCAGGTTCTCGGTGGCGAGTTCGTCCTGCTCCTGCCTGGTGCGGCCGTCGATCCGGTTGCCGTACAGAGCGTTGAACGCCCGGCAGCCCAGCTGAGTGCCAATATCGACGGTGGCCTCGATGTTCTCGCCGAACTCGGCCGAGCGCTGCGGCCAGGACAGCAGCCCGCGGTCCCCGGCCGACATATCCCCAGCGGAGAAGTTCAGCCCGACCAGGTGCACGTCGGCGTCCTGGATGGCTCGGACGAAGGCGCCCGCCTGGGCGCCCGTCGGTACTGCTGTCGGGAACGGCCACCAGAACTCCACCGCGTCGAATCCGGCCGCCTTCGCCGCAGCGGGACGCTGCAGCAGGGGGAGTTCAGTGAACAGGATCGAGCAGTTGACCTCGTATCGCAGCGAGTGCGACATCTGCTGTCACCTCTCGTGAGTCAGCAGAACCCGGGAGTGGCATGCCAGGCGTTGCCCGCGTCTGAGCCGCCCTCGCGGACCGCGCTGGCCTCGATCAAGCCGTACGGCCGGTCCGCGGCGTAGAACACCTCATTGGGATTCTCGACCCCGAACGCGGACAGATCAACCAGGAAGTGATGCTTGTTGGGCGCCGACATCTTCACCTCGGCGACCTCCGGGTGCGCCTGCAGGACTGCCTTGCCCATCGCGAACAGGGTCTGCTGCAACGCATAGCTGTGCAGTTCGGCGAACTCGGCCAGCATGATCGCCTTGATGGAGTCGAAGGTGACGTTCCAGTCGACGTCGGTGTTCTCATAGCGCCAGCGGGCCACCAGCGAGGTGGCCATGATGCGGTCGTCGGTCTCCTCCAAGGTGGTGTACTTGTCTTTCAGGAAGCCATGGAACTCCGAACCGGTGGACTTCAGCACGACCAGGTCGCGGACCCCGGACACCACGTGCGTGGTGCGGTCGTCGCCGCGGCCGTCCAGGTTCACCACCGTGGTCCTGAGCCCACCGCCGGTCTGGAAGAAGGCGTGGTCGTGACCCTTTCCGTTGACCGGGATGCGTTCCCAAGCGGTTTGCTCGACCTCGACCCGCGCTCCGGTCGTGGCGGGGGCGGCGTCCAGGAAGTGATCGGCCAGGTCCAGCGCGTACTGCTCCGGCGAGCTGACGCCCTTCTCCTTGGCGTAGGCGAAGGCGGTGTTCTTCTGTGTGTCGGTCGGCAGGACGTCGCTCTGGTCCCCGTTGATGTGCGCGGCGCTGAAGTCGCCGCGCAGCGCGGTAGAGACGGTCAGGTCGTAGATCTCGTGTCGCGGTGTGTCGCGGTAAACACGCACCAAGTGCGTAGCTGCTTTGCCGTACTGGTTGTCCCCCAGAACGATGCCCATGACGATCAACTCCCTCGATAGGTGGAATAGGCGAACGGGCTCAACAACAGCGGAACGTGGTAGTGCTCGGTGGGATCGGCGACGGTGAACGTCAGCACAGCCTCGGGAAAGAAGCCGCGCTGCGCCGTGGCAAAGAAGTAGGCGGCCAGGTCGAAAACCAGCCGATAGGTGCCCGCCTCGATCTGGTCCGGGCCGAGGTTGCCGACCCGGCCGTCGTGGTCGGTGGCCGCCTCGGCAAGAACCGCAGCGGCGCCGACAGGGCTGACCCCCTCCAGCCGGACCGGGACCCCGGCCGCGGGCCGGCCCAGCGCGGTGTCCAGCACGTGGGTGGTGATGGCGCTCATGCTCGGCAAGCCTCGCTCATGCCGTGCGCTCCGCTCGTCCCTCGCGGACGTCCGGCATGGCGCCCATGATTCGCTCGGCAAGCCTCGCTCATGCCGTGCGCTCCGCTCGTCCCTCGCGGACGTCCGGCATGGCGCCCATGATTCGCTCGGCAAGCCTCGCTCATTCCGCCACGAGCTTTCCCAGCCGGAGTACGGCGATCTTGCCCAGTTCCTCTGCCACGACTGCAGACTCGGTGGCGTCGTCGTTGGCCAACCGGCCACGCAGCGAGGCCAGGATCTCCTCACCGGACAACCCGGTCGCGCAGATCAGGAAGACCCGCCCGAACCGGTCCTCGTACGCGCGGTTGCCCTGCGCAAGCGCGGCGGCAGTCACCTCGTCCGGTTCGACGCCGGACTGCTCCTGACGGGACCAGCCGGCTTCAGTGGTCGCACCCGCTGCCCGCTCACCGATCCGCGGGTGCGCGGCCAGCGCTCGGTCCACGTCGTCGCGGCCGAATCGCCCCGCTGCCGCGTCCGCGGTGAACAGCAGCGTCTCGACGTCAGGGTAGGGGCGGCCGGCACTGACCGCGTCAACCCAGTCCGGCACGTCGCAGCAGGCGCTCAGGGCTGGGTCCAGCTCGGCGGCGGTGGCTGCGTTGAACTCCTCCAGCGTCACCCCGGGCCCCTTCCACTTTGCGAATCTTCCACTGCGGATCTCCCACCCTACAAGTCTTCCATCGCGCAACTCTTTCACGTTGCGGCAGCGTACTTTCGATCAATGAGATTCGGACCGAACCACTTGTCCGCGTCAAGATCTGATCGCGAAATTCTCCCGCCGTCGTCCCCACCAGCGCTGCCGGCCTGGGGCAGGGCGGGCCGACCACCTAGCGACAGCCGCGCAGCCGGCAAGGTGGGTGGGCTACTGAGCGGTGTGCCCGGACACCGGGGGCCGCCGGGCAAGCACGGCAAGCCGGTCAAGGTCCACGCCCGCCCGCTCCGCGAGCTCATAAGCGGTGACCGCACCGCACTCGACGCCGCGGAGCACGAAGGAGGCCAGCGCGGCAGCCGTGGCCGGCTCGTCGAGGTACCCCGAGTCGCCCCCGCCGACGTAGGCCCGTAGACGCCGGATGGCGACGTCTAGGCCGCCCCGATAGAACGCGTAGGTGGCCAGGTAGCGGGTCGGCAACTGGGCCGGATGAAGATCCCACCCCTGATAGAAGCCTCGTTCCAGGGATCGGCGCACCAATCGGGTGTGTAGTCGCCATCCAGCGTGCACCTGATCCGGGCCGCCGACCGGCAGCACATTCGTGGAGCCGTCGGACAAGAACACGCCGGTGCCCGCCGCGGCCACCTGCATCACTTCCTTGGCATGATCCGCGGCGGGGTGCTCCATGCTCTGATAGGCGGCAGAGATCCCGCAGGAGGCGGAGTAGTCGTAGGTGCCGTAGTGCAGTCCGGTGCATCGCCGGTCGGAGGCGTGAACCATCCGAGCGATCAACACAGTCCCGTCCGCGCCCAAAATGGCCTGCGGCGTTTCGACCTGGATCTCGAACCGCAGTGTTCGCGGGATCAGTCCCAGCGCACCCTCTATCCGCGAACAGACCAGCACCATCGCCTCGACTTGCTCGACCGCCGTCACTTTGGGCAGCGTGACCAGGAAGCCGTCGGTCAGGCCGCCCGACTCGTACAGGGTCCGGACGAACAACTCCAGAGTGCGCAGGCCCCGTCGCCGGGTTGGCGCCTCGAAGCTCTTGAACCGAATCCCATGGAAGGGCGCCGCCGTCCCGGCATGGACCGATCGGGCCAGTTCGCCTGCGGCGACCGCCACTGCCGCGTCCTCCTCAGCATCGGGGCGCGGGCCGTAGCCATCCTCGAAGTCGATCCGCAGGTCCTCGATCGGTTCCCGGGACAGCTTCTCCTGGATCCGCGGGAACACGTCAGCACACAGGTCGGGCGTGACGCCAGTGGCGTCGGCGAAGACCTGTGGGGAGCCGGCGAATTCGTGAAGAGCAGCCAGCGCCCTGCCGCCCCACGACTGGACGGTGCCGGCGTCGTAGCGATCTGCCGGCACGTACACCGTGTGCACCGGCTGGCGAACGCCGCGGCCACCTGGGAACTGGGTACGCAGCGCGTCATCGGGCTTGGCCAGCAGCTCGTCCAGCTCGTCGGCCAGGCCGGAGAGCTCGTCGCCGCTCATACCATCACTCCGCTCGTTCCTCGCGGACGGACGGCCTGGCGCCCATGATTCGCTCGGCAAGCCTGCATCATGCCGTCACCGCCGTCCAGGCCCGAACTGGACGGCACGCCGACGCTGCAGGCAACGATCGACTTGAGACTGATTCGCGGCATGTTGACCTCGCTCGCTCAAAGGGCTGTTTTCGCAATGCGAATGCTAGAATCTACATGACGAAATAGCCAACGGATCGCGAGGTACCGCTGGACGACGTTCCTGACCGATATGCTGCCGAGATGCGAAAAGCCCAAGGAGTGGCGATGGAAGCCCGAACCCGGCGGCTGGCCGCGCAGCCGATCCGCCGTGTGGCCTGATCGCGCTGGCACAGGCGACGAAGGTATGACGATCGCTCCCGAGCTGTCCGGTGCCGCCGCACGTCCGGCCCGTGGCGGCAAGGTCCAGTCCGTCGAACGCGCTTTCGGACTGCTGGAGGCGATGGCCGACAACGGCGGCATCTTGGGCCTGTCGCAGCTCGCGGCCGAGTCCGGCTTACCCCTTCCCACCATCCACCGGCTGGTGCGCACGCTGGTTGACATCGGGTACCTGCGTCAGGAACCGTCACGGCGATACGCCCTCGGCCCGAAACTGATTCGCCTCGGGGAGCGCTCCTCCAGCTTGCTCAGCGTGTGGGCGCGACCGTACCTGCAGCACCTGGTCGACGAGCTCGAGGAATCGGCCAACCTCGCCCAGCTCGATGGCGACCAGATCGTCTATGTCGCACAGGTGCCCTCGAATCATTCGATGCGCATGTTCACCGAGGTCGGGCGGCGGGTTCTGCCGCACTGCACTGCCGTGGGCAAGGCGATCATGGCCGAGATGTCCAGAGACGACGTCCGGGACATCCTGCGGCGGACCGGCATGCCGAAGCACACGGAGAACACCATCACCGACCCGAAACTGTTCACCCAGCAACTCGCCTGGTCGGCCGAGCACGGCTACGCCCTGGACGAGGGCGAGCAAGAAGTCGGCGTCCGCTGTGTCGCCGTGGCCGTGCCGAATGCACCCTCCCGGCTGGCGCTCTCGGTGTCTGGACCGGCTGCTCGGATGACTGAGCAGCTGATCTCCCGCGCCGTGCCTCTCATGATGGATGCCGCCGGCGCGTTGTCTCGCGACCTGTCCGGAGGCTGATCCGTCGGGCCAGTTCCGCGACCGGAAACTCCCCCCGCCGACGTTGTGCCCTCAGGAGACAGCGGACTTCACCAGCGCGACAACCCGCTTTTCAACCGCGGGGCTCCACGTCTTCAGCGCGAACGACACCGGCCACAGGTCCCCATCGTCGAGGTTCGCAGCATCTTGGAACTCCAGAGTCGAGTACCGAAGGTTGAACTTGCCCGCGTTCTTGAAGCAGAAGACGACCTTGCCGTCGGCGTTGGTATAGGCGGGCATCCCGTACCAGGTCTTCGGCGACAGGTCCGGGGCGGTTGCGCTCACCGTCGCATGGACTCGCTCGGCGAGCGCTCGATCCTGCGGTGTCATCTTTGCGATCGCATCCAGGACCGCCTGCAGCCCATCGGCCCGCTTGGCGCCCTGCTTGCCCTCGGCGCGCAACTCCGCGGCGCGCTGCTTCATCGCGGCCCGTTCGGCGGCGGTGAAACCATGGGACTCGGTCTGCGAACTGTTCGCGGCCATTGCACACTCCTTCTCGTCACTCCTTGGCTCGGCGCGAAGCCGAGCACCGAATTTCGGCGACACCGTACCGAAGGGTAAGCCCGCCACCATCGCCGGTGCTTCTCGATTCCTGATCGGAGTAGCGACAACCAGAACGAGGTGAGTAGTGGCGCGCAGTTGCTCGCGCTAGCGTCCGGATCCGCTGCCGCCGCACCATCGGCCGCCTCGGCGCGTAGCCGGTGTTGTGGGTCCCCCGACGCGCTCTGGCGCGTCAGCAGACCCACGACCCGATTGACGGCCTAGCTCTTCCCTGTTAGCTCGTCGCCGCCGACCCAGACCCGGGCGACGTCTGCCGGGCTCGCCATGGCGAAAATCTTGGCCAGCGCATCGTTCCCGTCGACCGCATGCTTCAGGCAGGTGTCCAGCGTGCTGCCGACGGCCGGGCGAACCAGAATCGCGTCGAAGGCCTTGCCCGGCGACAGGTCGCCGATCTGGTCGGCCAGGCCCAGCGCGGATGCGCCGGCGTTGGTTGCCAGGTGTAGCAGGTGGGCCGGGGTCAGCGGCACGCCGTCGGGCCCCTGCACCTGCTGCGTGAAGTAGGCCTGCAGGCCCTCCTTGAACAAGCAGAACCCGGTTCCGCCGCCTACGTCCGAGCCCAGCGCGACCCGCACGCCGCGATCGATGTGCTGACGCAACGAGAACAGCCCGCTGCCGAGTGCCGAGTTGCTCGTCGGGCAGTGGCTGATCACCGCCCCCTGGTCGGCAAGCACGCTGAGCTCCCGGTCGGTCGGATGAACGTTGTGGGCCAGCACCGAAGAGCGCCCAAGCAGCTGGAAGCGGTCGTAGGTGTCTACGTAGTCAGGCGATTCGGGGAACAGTGTGGCGACTTGTGCCACCTCACTGAGGTTCTCGTTGATGTGCGAGGTGAACCACGCGCCTGGCACGTCCTTCAGCACCGCGGCGCAGGACTGGAGCATTTCCGACGTCGTCGACAGCGAGAAGCGGGGCGTGACGGCGTACCGCGCCCGGCCGGTGCCGTGCCATCGGGCCGCGAGCGCGCAGGCCTGCTCGTAGGCGAGTTGCGGCGTGGTGAGCAGATCGGCGCGCAAGATCCGGTCGCTCACCACCAGCCCACCGGTGACC
>CAJDUM010000091.1_pt2 | contig 24273 bp, 22 predicted proteins | sample 7390781 | NCBI WGS metagenome assembly CAJDUM01 (sample SAMEA7055661, study PRJEB34461) | soil metagenome | biome: terrestrial ecosystem; feature: Peninsula; material: soil | place: Antarctica | collected 2016 | reverse complement strand
GGCGGCGCAGCGATGTCGGCCCCCCGCAGGTACTTCTCGAAGAACGCGAGTTGGGCGGCCTTGGCTTCGTCGCTGTAGAACGTGGACCACTTGCCGCTGCGATGGGTGTAGGCGAACTTCTCCGCCGATCCAACTTGCTGGAATGCCCGGAACGAACCGCGGCTGTGCACGTTGTTGTCCGAGAAACTCGCGCAGACCAGCATCGGCGCCGTTATGGACGGCAGGTCGGCGACCATCGACTGCCACCACTGGTCGCGCAGTGGGTGCGCCTTGTCCTGCTGCCCCAGGTCGGTGGACAGCCGAGCCATTCGCTTGGTCCCGGCAGTCCAGATGCGGGTGAAGCCGTTCTCGAGCAGACCGCCGGGTCGCATCATGCCCCGGTACACGTCGGTCTGGCCCTCCCACGGGCAGAAGGCCTTCAAGGACGGCGGGTTCAACGCAGCCGGCTGGTACTGCGACATCGCGAGGTAGGAGACACCGAACAGGCCGACGCTGCCGGTGGACCACGACTGTCCGCCGGCCCACTCGACGAGGTCGTAGATGTCCTGGCCCTCGCGGGCGGTAAGCAGTTCGCCGACCCCGTCGGAGGTGCCTGCCCCGCGTAGGTCGCAGTTGATCACCACGTAGCCGTGCCGCACCCACCACACTGGATCCGGCGCCTCCCAACTCGTCAACGTGGAGTGACGGATCGGGCTGGTCGAGCGCATCAACCGGTACTGAAAGGGAAGATGCGAACGTCGGCCGGTATTCCGGGGGAGGTTGTCCTTGTGGTACGGGTGGGCGGACATCAGCACAGGTGCCGGGTCGTCGCTCGCCGGCCGGTAGACGTTGACCCGCAGGATCGTGCCGTCACGCATGTGCACCGCAACATCACGTTCGGCGATCAACTCGCCCGGTTCAGGGTTGAACACCGTCACCGGAGGCCGCAGAATCTCTCGCACTCGCCGCCAAGCGTAGCGCCCACCACCGGGGCGACGCCACGGTCGGTCCAGGCTCGGCGTCGCAGGTTGTGCTGACACGATCACCCCCAGGGTGAGGAGCGTTCCGACGCTCTTGAGCGGCACTCAAAAGCATGTGTCATGATAGCGCCATGCCGCAAACCAGCGCCAGGCCGGCCAGCCGTCAAAAGGAAGTTGGCGCCCGCGCGCGCATGCAGACTCGCGACCGGTTGCTGGCTGCAGCAGAGCAGGAGTTCACCGAACGTGGTTACGCCGCAGCAACAGTCACCCGGATCGCGGCGCGCGCCGAGGTCGCCGTCCAGACGTTGTACCTGGCCTGGGGCAGCAAGCGCGAACTGCTCCGCGGATACCTGGAATCGGTGCTAACCGGCCAACCGGACGGCGCGGCTGCCCGCGACCTGCCCCGGGTGATCACAGCAAGCCTTTGCACCGTCGGTGACGATCCCCGGCGCGTAGTCAGGCAATTCACCCACTTCTACCGGCAAGCAGCCGAACGCGCAGCGCTCGGATGGCAGCTCTACCGCGATGCCGCCGCCACCGACCCGGAGGTGGCCAAGGACTGGCAGACCCTCCAGAAGCTGCGCCACCACACCTTCGTGACCGTGCTCAAGCGGATTCCCACCAGCGCATTGCGCCGCGAGCTGACCCGCGCGGCTGCTGCGGACACCGCCTGGGTGATCGCCAGCCCGGCTACCTACGACCTGCTTGTCCGACGGCTCGGCTACACCCTGGACAGGTACGAGCGTTGGGTGGACGCCACCTTGGCGGCCGCGCTGCTTGCCTGATGAGGAAGGTTTGGGTCGGAAACATGTCGCGTCCATCCAAATTCTCTTGCCTACTTCGCCGGACCCGCTGCATCGGCATGTCGCGCCTCGATCCTCTCGGCCCATCCGTGGCCGGCAGGTCCACAGGTATTCGATCCGACCTGAGATTCATCGCACTAGGCTGTCCCGATGGCTTCACCCTCGCCCGGCGCTGAACGGTTCCCCACGTCGATCGCACATGTGATCAAGCGGATGAAGGACATCGAAAGATCGCTGCCCGTCGGGGATGGAGTGGCGTGTTTCGATCGGATGTACCTCGGGGTGACCCAGGGGGTCGACCAGAAGGTGAAGGCTGGTCTTTTCGGCGATCCGGAGTTCATTGCGCATCTCGACGTCATCTTCGCTCAGCGCTATTTCGCAGCCGTTGACGCGATGTCGGGCCCGCAGACGGCGATGCCGGTGGCCTGGGGGCCGTTGTTCGCGGCCAGAAGCGCAACCGGCATCGAGCCGATCCAGTTCGCGCTGGCCGGTATGAATGCCCATATCAATTTCGACTTGCCGATGGCTGTCGTGGCAACGTGTGTCGATCTGGGCACCGAGCCCGATGCCGGTAGCCACCACGACGACTATGTCAAGATTGATGGGCTGCTGGACGCAGCGGACCAATCGGTGCGCCAGTCGTTCGAGTCGTCCGATGTCGCTGCTGTGGACCGGCACGTTCAGAACGTGCTCAATGTCATTTGTGATTGGAACATCACCCTCGCACGAGATACCGCGTGGAACACGGCCAAAGCGCTTTGGGAGGTCCGGGGCCACCAGACGGCCACCGCACTGTTGACGACCGGTCTGGCACACGCAGTGGCCATAGTCAGTCGAGGGCTGCTACTCGCCGTCTGAATCCGGCGGGAGCCGGACACTGCACGAACCGTCGGCGAGGTAGCCAGGCGACGACGACCGGCTGGCCCGAGTGGTCTGGCAGGCGGCCAGCGGCGTCGTCCGAACACAGAAGTCGAGGAGTGGGGATAGCACACCTGAACTCGTCGGCTCGCCGGTTCGAATGGTGCCCGCTGCTGTTAGGGGCGATGCCGCCGCGACCTGCTCGGCAGCGCGCCTCAGTTGCTCGTCGTGGGCGATCGCTTGACCGAGAAGCCGTTCGGCGAGTGGATCCTACGACCCAAAGGATCTACCGGTGGGGTGGTGGACCGACAACCGCGACAACGACCCAGCGGATCCTCGTGAGCTGATCGACACTGCGGACCTCGACACCGCGGCCGGAATGGACTCAGCGTTGCGTCGATGTGAACCGAGCTGTCCCTACCGGAGTTGACGCGGGCATCGATGGCCGGTAGCGATACCCGGCGCGCGGCTGCTGATTCGCACCGTGCCCAGTTCGCGGGACGCGATCAGCACGTAGACCGCCGATCGCGACAAGCCGAGCGCCTCGTCCAGGGTGTCCGATGCCCGCTCAGTCGACGTGGAGTGCCACTTGCGAGCTGAAAATCGATCGAACCCGGTGCCGAAACTTGTTGCTTCCGCAGTTCAGAGGGGGTGGCCAGGGCCGGGATCGAACCGGCGACCTTTCACTTTTCAGGCGAACGCTCGTACCGACTGAGCTACCTGGCCGCAGACGAAGGCAGGCTCAGTTTCCTGAGCCCGGCCAACGCCTGGCGACCCCGACGGGACTCGAACCCGCGACCTCCGCCGTGACAGGGCGGCGCGCTAACCAACTGCGCCACGGGGCCTCGTACTGCAACTGCATCCGCAACCGTACCGGACTCGATCCGGTACGACAGCCGACGTACCCCCAACGGGATTCGAACCCGTGTTGCCGCCGTGAAAGGGCGGAGTCCTAGGCCGCTAGACGATGGGGGCCGGGTGGTCTTCCCGCCGCCAACGGCTGTCCGTTGGGAGCCGGACCAGCATACGGCACGGGCCGCAGCCGCCCCAAACCGCTCGGCTTCGGCCGTCCTCGGAGCGATCACCGGCCAGCGGACCGTCCGACGGCTTGCGCCACGGTGTCCTCAGCCGTCCTCGCACACGATCCGTCGTCCTCGCACGAGTTGCAGCGCTGGCGAGGATCACCGAACGTGTGCGAGGACGAGCCGCAGAGGCAGCGGGAGCTTCGGCGGCGGTCCGGATAAGCCGCGGTGCCGACCGCCCGGAATCCGCTCCTCCCGGTCGAGCACCGCGGTCACGACACCGTTGCGACGGTCCAGCGTCCCGTCTTCGGCATCCGCCCCACCGCCATCGAGCACGCCGCCTCCCAACAACCCCGCCGTCCAGCACCCCGTCGGCGGCGTCGTCCGACCCCGCATCGCTCAGCACCGCATCGTCACACCGGCTTCCGCGGATGCGCCCGGCTCGAGATTCTGCTCATCAGCGGCCGCGGTAGCGAGACCGGCCAGCAAGGCTTCCTCGGTCTGCCGCCGCTGGATCGCAGGCATGGGCTCCCCGCCCCTGTCAATGCCCCGGTAGGCTCTTGACGCCCGGAGATTCCGGCCGGGGCCTCTAGCTCAATCGGCAGAGCAGCGGACTTTTAATCCGCGGGTTGTGGGTTCGATTCCCACGGGGCCCACCATCGAGTGTCACCAGGCAGCGTCAGCCAGCCAGGCAGCGTCACCAGGCCGTACCACCCAGGCAGCGTCAGTCAGGCCGGTCCGTCACGCCCCCGGAGCGCGCGAAGGCCCCGTCGACGTAGGCATCCGATCACTGGGTCGGCGACCTGCCGAAACGGCCCTATGGAACCGATCGGCGCTGATGAAGTCGTCAAGATACGACTACGCTCGGTCAGTGACGCCCAGCATCTCCGGCGAGCGGCGCCAGAATGGCACCGACGCTGTGTCCGACCCGCTTGCGTTGCCGACAGTTCGGATCGCCGCCGGAGCCCCTGGGGCGGCCTCCATCAGCGACCGGCTGGCGAAGCTGCTGGCGATCACCGACACCGCTCTGAACCGGCTGGGCGTCGACGACCTATTGGCCGAAATGCTCGACCGGATCCGGGTGATCCTCGATGCGGACACCGTCGCCGTGCTGCTGCTCGACGAGACCGGGGACCACCTGACCGCGCACGCCGCCGTTGGCCTGGAAGAGGAGGTGCGGCAGGGAGTGCGGGTGCCGCTGGGCGCCGGGTTCGCCGGCGCCATCGCCGCTCGCCGACAGCCCATCGCGATCAACCACGTCGATTCGGAGACCGTCACCAACCCGATCCTGTGGGAGCGGGGCATTCAGTCCATGTTGGGCGCCCCGATGCTGCGCGATGAGCAGGTGATCGGCGTGCTGCACGTCGGCCGGATGCGCAAGCAGCCGTTCACCGACGACGAGACCCAACTGCTGATGGTCGCCGCCGATCGGGTGGCCGGCGCCGCCACCGCGCAGCACCTGGCGGCCGAGGCGGCCGCGGCCGAGTTGCTGGAGCGCAGCCTGCTGCCCAGCCACTTCCCCGCCGTGGCGGGCGCCCAGTTCGCCGGCCGCTACGCGGCGGCGGGCCGAATGATCGGCGGCGACTGGTACGACGCCTTCGTCCTTCCGGACGGTGCGCTGTGGCTGGTGGTCGGCGACGTGGTCGGCCACGGGCTGCGATCGGCGGTGGTGATGGGCCGGGTCCGCAGTGCCTTGCGCGCCTACGCGCTGCTGGGCGAGGGGCCCGCCCGGGTACTCGAGCTGACCGATCGCAAGGTCCACCACTTCGAGATGGGCAATATGATCACCGTGTTGTGCGCAGTGTCCCGGCCGCCCTACGACCGATTCGAGATCTCCTCCGCGGGCCACCCCGCCCCGATCCTGGCGGCCCCGGACCAGGAGCCGATCCTGGTCGGGATCGACACCGCCGTGCCGCTGGGCGTGCTGCCGGATTCCCCGCGAACGTCCGTGAGCGTTGACCTGCCGCTCGGCGCCGTGCTGATGCTCTACACCGACGGGCTCGTAGAACGCAGGGGGACGTCGATCTTCGATGGCATGGAGCTGGCCCGCGAGGCGGTGCACGCCGACCACCCGGAGGTCGTGTGTCGCACCGTGATGCAGCGCCTGGTGGGGCACACCGTCCCGGCAGACGACATCGCGTTGCTCGTGATGCGCCGAACCGCCATCGCGCAAGACCAGCCGGCAGCACCCAGCCGGTAGCCCGCGAGCCCCGACGGGGTCGCGAGTCGTTGCGCCGATTCGGTTTGAGCTCGCACTTCCTGGGTAGTCCCAGGAGGGAAGGGCACCGACCGGTGTCAGCCCTACGAAATGCCGGCCCACAGAATGGAGTGACCCCGTGATAGTCCTCGGAATCATCTGCCTGGTGATCGGATTGATCGTCCCGATCCCGGTCCTGTGGACGATCGGAATCATCCTGATCGTCGTCGGAGTCATCTTCTGGATCCTGGGAGCGGCGGGCCACGCGGTCGGGGGCCGCAAGGTCTGGTTCTAGCGCTAGGTGACGCAGCATTGACGCCCCTCGGGCATAAGGCCGGGCAGGTACCCGGACGATGCATTGACGATCGGTCCCGACAGTTGCTGTCGGGGCCGATCGTCGGTCAACGGAAAGGAAATGCCCGATGAGCGGTTCGCGTCCGGCCCAGCGCGCCGCGCACCGCGCGCATTCGGTCAGCAAGGAAGTCGTGGACAGCGACTCGTTCGGTGCGTTGATCATGGTGGGCCTGACCGTCTACGGGATCGTGCACCTGCTCGTCGCCTGGATCACGTTGCAGGTCACCTGGACGGGCAGTGGAACTCAGGCCTCACAGCAGGGCGCATTTCAGGAGATGGCGTCTACCTCCGTTGGCGACGGGCTGCTCTGGGTCACCGCCGGTGGGCTGCTCATATTGGCGCTGTGGCAGGTGTTCGAGGCGATCTGGGGTCACCGTGATGAGTCAGCGGCCGGTTCGCGGGCGCTCGCCAGGCTCGGCTCCGCGGGAAAAGCGATTGTCTACATCGCCTTGAGCATCAGCGCGATCAGGACCGCTGTGGGCTCGGGCTCCGGTGGCAACAGCGAGAAAACATGGACGGCCCGGCTGATGTCCGCTCCACTGGGTCGCGTGCTGGTGGCGGTAGTTGGTGTCGCTGTCATCGCCGTGGGCGCCGTGATGGCATATCGGGGAGTGAAGAAGAAGTTCGCCAAAAGCCTCGCGGGACGGGTGCGGCCCGGCGTCCTGCGACTGGGCCAGGTCGGCTACCTGGCGAAGGGCTTCGCATTCACGATCGTCGGCGTGCTGTTCATCGTCGCCGCGATCACCCACGATCCGCAACGGTCCGGCGGCTTGGATTCGGCGATCCGCACTCTGCGACAGCAACCATATGGCGTCGTTCTGTTGATCGTCGTTGCGGCCGGGTTCGCCTGCTTCGGCCTGTACTGCTTCGCCTGGTCCCGGCACGCGAAGCGAAGCTGACAGCCGCCGGCTCGGTCAGCCAGCCGCCGGCTCGGTTAGCCTTGCGGCAGCTCGGTCAGCCTTGCCGCAGCTCGGTCAGTCTTGCGGCAGCTCGGTCAGCCTTGCGGCGACTGCGGCAGCGCGTAGCGGAGGCGCACATCGTCACCAAAACGGGTGACGTCGCGAAGTTGCGCGCGGTGCGCCTGAGCCAGCGTGGCGGCGGCGCCGCCCTGCAGCACCGTAATCCCGGCGCCCAGCAGCGCCGGCGCCACATACAACACAACCTCGTCTATCAGGCCAGCATCCAGGAAGGCAGCAGCCAGTCGAGGGCCGCCCTCCAGCAACACATGTCGCTTGCCTCGCTCATACAGCTCGGCCAGCACCGCCACCAGATTGACCCGGCCCGGTTGCGCGTCGGGGAAGTCAGCGGCCGTCGCCACCAGTGTCGGCGCCGCATCGTCGAGAACCCTTGCACTGGCGGGAGTTCGACCGTTCGAGTCGATCACCACCCGGAGCGGCTGCCTTTCGGCGTCAGGAATTCGGGCGGTGAGTTGCGGATCGTCGGCCAGCACGGTGCCGATCCCGACCAGCACGGTGTCCACCCGCGAGCGCAGCAGGTGCACATCGGCCCGGGACTCCGGCGAGGTGATCCACCGGCTGGTGCCGTCGGCCGCGGCGACCCTGCCGTCCATGGTCATACCGGCTTTGAAGGTGACGAACGGGCGGCCGAGCAGTACCGCGCCCAACCACACTCGGTTCACGTCCCGCGCTGCCGCGACCGCCTGCACCGCCGCGGGTTCCGGCGAATCCGTCAGATCGATCACGTTCACCCCGGCGGCGCGCAGTCGCTCGATACCGCCGGCCGCGGTGGGCCACAGATCCCGCACGGCGACGACTACCCGGGCGACGCCGGCGTCGATCAGCGTCTGCGAGCAGGGCGGTGTGCGGCCGGTGTGATTGCACGGTTCCAGGGTGACCACCGCTGTCCCGCCGCGGGCGCACCCGCGGGCGGCGGCCAGCGCGATCACCTCGGCGTGTGCTTCGCCGGCCCGCCGATGGAAACCCTCGCCCACCTGCTCTCCGGCCCGGTCGAGCAGCACGCAGCCCACCACCGGGTTCGGCAGCACAGATCCCGCGCCACGCTCCGCCAGCGCAACGGCGCGGTAGGCGGCGCCGAGCTCGTCAGCGGTGGCTTTCGCTGCGAAATCACCGGAAACAGCCGGCTCGCTGATGTTCCTCACCTCGTCATCCTGCCGCACGTCCAAACGAGTACCCGGTCCGGCAACCCGCCCGGAGATCGTGGGCGCGATCTGCCCGTTCGACTCGACGGGATTGTTCAGGACAGCGCGACGACCTGGGGACCGCGAGTCTCGACGAACAGGTCGCCAACCGATGCCGCATCCACCCTGCCGGTGTAGCCGGAGCGGTCCACCGCGATGGTGCGCTCGGTCTGTCCATGGTTGTCCAGCACTTCCAGGCCGTCGTCTGTGGGCATCAGCACCGAGCCGCCGACCACTGCCGGCAGACCGCGGGCGCCGGCCGCCGTCCAAGCCACCACCAGCGATTGCAGCGAAACCAGCGGCGCGGCACCGGACGTGGATGTCCCGGCAGTGGTGGTGGAGGGCGCGAGGCCGGCGATTGACGTGGCAGGCGCCGGCGCCTCAACCTGCTGGCTGCTCACCGCCAGCAGGTGGCTCCCGATCAGGCAGTACCACTTCTGGCCGGTGCGAACGGCCGCGGTGATGCCCGCGCCGTCGGCCGCCGTGATCTCTGCTGCGGAGATCGGCACCGGGGTACGGGAAACTTCGGTTCCGGCTGCGTCGTAGACGACGACGGCCGGCTCCGGTTCCGCGACCAGCACTGCCACCCGGTCGGCGGTGATTCCCACGATCCGCGCCGAAGCCGAGCCGGTATCGATACTCGTTCGCGGGGTGAACTTGAAGGAGGACCACTCCTTTTTGTTCACCGCGTTCGGGTCGTCGAAGTTGAGCACCACCCTGGCGTTGCTGCCGTCGGCGGCGCAGTGCTGGACGATGCCGAACTGCAGCGTGCCCATCGCCAGGTCGGTGAACGTGCAGCCCAGTAGCTGCGTCCCGGGGTTGGTCGGGTCGGGCTGGTCGCCGTACTGGATGGTGCGGAGCAGTGCGGACTGCCACACCTCCAGCAACGTGCGGCCCATCCAGCCGGCGTAGGGCCCGCCGAAGGTCAACTGGCCGCTTACCTGGTTGGGTGAGGTCCGGTCCACGCCGCGGTCTCCCGTGTCCGCGTCGAAGGACTGCACCTGGGAGCAGTACCCGTTCTTGGCGAAGACCGTGACGATGCCCGGCACTGCCGAGCCCAACCCGAAGCCGGGCACGGGCAGGTCCCCCGACCCGGCAGCGCACAGCAGCAGGTTGGACCGGTGGTAGGACCACACCGCTTTCCCGGTGGCTGCGTCCAGCGCCGTGATGCCGTGCGGATCGGTGACGACCACCACGCCCGACGTGGACACCACCGAGCCGAGGACGGCGTCGGTGGGGGCGGTCCAGCGAACGGTCAGTGCGGCCGGCACGCCGGGCGCGGCCGGTTCCGCAGGGCTCGACCCGGTGATCAACATGGCGGCCCTGGCGTCGCTGTTCAGATACCCCACCAGCACAGCGGCGGCCACCAGCGCGGCGATGACGGCGGCCACCGCGGCATCGATGAGCCGGCGACGGCGACGGGGTAGCAGCGGGGGCAGCGGCACCGACGCAGGCTATCGGTTCGGCCTGGGAATTTGGATCAGCAGTGTCACGTTATCGCGCCGCCGAGCTTCCCGAACTCGGCGGCGCCTCCGGTGGTCACGTCGAGCCCGCGACTGCCCGGCCGACGGCGCACCCACCCGCGGTCCAACACGAGCTCCGCGATAGCGGTGCCCAGCGAGCCGCCGAGGTGGTGCCGGCGTTCGGTCCAGTCCAGGCACGGCCTGGCTAGTGTCCGTCGGGCAGCGCGCAGGCTGGTCACGTCGATGCCCAGCCCGGTGAGCCGCCGGTCCCCCAGCCCGGTCAGCCGGAACTCCTCGTCCAGCCAGGCTTTCCGTCTCATCATGTCGGTGACGCCCAGCCCTAGCTGCCCAGCCAGGTGGCCGTAACACAGTCGAGCTGCGGCGAGGTCCGTCGCTTCCCGGCTGCGGTGATAGCCGCTCGGAGCGGTTTCGGGGCAAAGCTCGCCCAGCTGCGCCAAGGCCGCGGCGACCTGGGCGTTGGCCAGCCGGTAGTACCGGTGACGCCCGTGCGCCTGGCAGGTGATCAACCCAGCGTCCAAAAGCACTGCCAGGTGCTCGCTCGCGGTGGCCGGACTGACCCGGGCGTAGGCGGCGAGTTCACTCGCCGGACGGGTGGCGCCGCCGATCAACGAGTTCAGCAATGCGGAGCGCGCCGGAGCTGCGAGCGCCCGGCCCAGTACCGACAGATCCCTTCCCATGCGACCAGGATACGACGACGCTTCGGCGGCTACCGAAGTACCTTTCCAATGGCCAACCCGAGAGCGTGTCGAGGACATCGCACTGTCCCGGCGATCCGGTGGCTCTGAGCCCGATCTCCCAGCACCGGGCGCGACGGGCCGGATTTCGAGAGAGCAGCGATATGCGTATATCGACATTCGTCCCTAATCGGACACACCAAGCGGAGACCTACTGTGCCGTGGCTCCGGTAGCGGAGTTCACCGTCATGTGCACCAGTTCGCCGAGCAGGGTGACGAGTTCGCCGCGGAGGGCCAGGTCGGCGTAGAACCGGGCGGTCATCCTGTTGTGGCTCGTCTGGTTGCTCGTCACCGCTGTCACACCGCTTCGGTGACGGCGCCGGCTTCCACAACAGCAGCTGCGGCACTATGCGCAGACCTTGTCGACCGACGCACATCGCCCCGACGATGCGGCACTGGTGTCGCAGCAGCCAACCGCCAGTCGAGTGATAGACCGCTGCTTCGCCGAGACGAACTGTCTGGAGTTGCGCCTCTCGGATACTGCGCCGCCCGACGGGGAGATCGGGTTCACGGACCTGGCGGCAATCAGTCGCGCGTTGCAGGATCTGACGACCAGACGGAGCCCGGGCGCTGACGCTCACACAACCCTCCGATGCCATCGCAGTCGAGGGACGACTCAACGCGGTCGACCGCCGCACTGATCAACGCGGTCCAGGCGCAAGGTGTCGTGATCCGAACCAGCGAAGGTCGTCTGCGATCGGTGGACCTCGCCGAAATCCGCCCAGCGCCGTTGCCTGCCGACTGGACTGCCAGCCAGTGACCGACCTGACCATCGAGTTCGCAAAGCCGGGCCCGGGGTATGAGGCGTCGACGGGCTGACCGAGTCCCACGTCGTCGACTTCCTGGCCAAACCGCACGCATGACGTCATCGGCGGGCCGGCGCGGCAGGAGCACCGACGCAGGTTCTCCGTTCAGCCTGGGAAAGCACCTGTTCACCGGCCCAGGATGCCGCCTGCAGATCAGTGCGAGGCGCGCAGAGCCCGCACCGGTCTCCCAACCCAACACGGTGCCGACCTGATATTCGGCGCACTGACAGATATGCGTATATCGACATTTGAACGAATCAGGACATACCGCCCGGTATGAGTTCCGCCTGAGTCTCGCCTCCCCGTCATGCCACCGCCCGGTACACCAGATGCGTGCCAGGTGGGAGGATGTTGCTCGGCCCAACAACCAACGATCCCATCGCTACGACGCCCTCCGACTGGTCACCAACCCTGTCGCGGGTCAACCCCACGAGCAGGCGGAGGTGCGGTATGACCACCGAGCAAACGACAGTGCCCACCGCGGACGACACCAATACCGCCGACGCCACGGGCGAACGGTCCCGGCTGCTGGCATTCCTTTCGGAGGCGGGGATCGACGCGCCGATCGTGACCTATCCGGCCCACACCACGGTGGAGGAGGGCAAACGGCTCCGCGGCAACCTGACCGGCGTGTTCACCAAGAACCTGCTGCTCAAGGACAAGAAGGGCAGGCTGTTCTTCGTCACCGCCCACGAGGACACCGACGTCGACCTGAAAACCCTGCACACCAAGATCGGCGCCCAGGGGCGACTCGGCTTCGCCGCACCGGAGCGCATGACAGAATTTCTCCATGTGACTCCGGGCACCGCAACGCCGCTTTCGCTTTTCAACGACACAACCCGGACCGTCACGCTGGTAGTGGACCGCGCTCTCGTGGGCGCGGCGCAGATCAACTTCCACCCGATGATCCACACCGAGAGCATCGGGCTGAGCTGGGCGCAGTTCAGCACCTTCGCCCAGGCCTGCGCCCACGAACCGCTGACGGTCGATCCCACCGCAGACTGACAACGCGGCGCACGGCGCTGGCTCGAGCCCTTCAGCTCACCGGTCACGTCCGGACGATCAGCCGTGAAGCATCGCCGATCAACGGCCCGGCGTCCGAAATCCGTGGCGTAGGCGTCGAGCGCGTCGAGCAGATCAGGCGCCCGGAACAAGTACCTGCGCGACGTGTAGTGCTGACCGCCGACGAGGATTCCCGCATCGGCGAGCATCCGGAGCTGACGGTGGATATTGCGTGAGTCGCTGCCCACCGCCATCGCGAAAGTCTCGGCGTCGGCAACAGGGTGCGCAGGGAGCGCATCGATCACCCTCCACCCGGCCGAGTCGGCACGCGCCGTGATGCGGGATCGCCAACCTGCCTAGATGTCGCCGATTCGAGCAGTGAGCCGCCGCCCGCGATCGACGGCGTGCAGCGCGGCGTGAGCGAATACGGACACGACCAGGCCGCGTCTCCTTTCCGGTAGCTGGTCAACGGCTTGAAGTGGCGGCCCTTGTCGGCGAGCAGCCCGTCGCTGATCGGGACGGTGGCGGAGGTGACCATCTTCTTGGACTGCAGCATCACGTGGACCAGCGCGCCGCCCGTGCGTCCGTTCCCGTCGGCGAACGGGTGAATGGTCTCGAACTGCGCGTGCGCGATAGCGGCCTGGGCCAGCACCGGCAGGTCCTCGCGGCCGACGAACTGACAGCGATAGCGGCACTGTCGCCCGCCCGATTACGAGCTCGCCCGACGTCGCCGATGCGTCATGCCCTACTGATGGTGAACCCTCGGGGAGGCGCCGTAGAGACATGACACCGGGGCTATCACCGGCGTGTCACTTCGTAACGTACGTGACGCGTAAACCCCCGCGTGGTGTTACTTGCGCCTTTCCCGCCTGCGCCGGCATGTGGCTGGCGCCCGCTCGATCGCAGGTGTCGCCAAACGCCGACATGCATCGAATGTAAGCGAGCGGCGACAACGTGATGCCGTCGCCATATGGCGACAACGTCGCGAGATGGCGGGGAAGGGTACTGGCTCCGCACCGTGGGCGACGTCGCGGCGTACATCCGCGGTCAACGTCAGGACCGAGGCTGGTCGCAGGCGCACCTCGCTGAGCTTTCCGGCGTCAGCCGCCAATGGCTCGTCGACCTCGAACGCGGGCGCCACGACCGGGCAGAACTCGGCAAGGTACTCAAGCTCTTCGACGCGTTGGGTGTCGACCTGCGAGCCGGGGGCGCACCGGCAACGCGAGCGAACAATGACGAATTCGATCTGAACGACGTGCTCGAAGGACTCCGCCAACCAGCGGGTAGCGATGCCCCGCGCTGACAACCGCACTCTACTGGTCGTTCTCGGCGACCAAGTGATCGGCGAATTGCGCAAGCTCCCGTCGGGCCGGGTTCGCTTCGGATACGAAGGCGCCTACAAAGGCACACCGCTATCGGTATCCATGCGCCCTATCGTGCGAAGACACAGCAGCAGCGCGATCGAGACATGGCTGGACAACCTGCTGCCAGATAACTCCGAGGTCCGTCGACGCTGGCGGGCCGCGTTCGGTGTGGGCACCCAAGCACCGTTCGATCTTCTCCGGTTCGTCGGTGAGGACGTTGCCGGCGCGGCCCAGTTCGTCCGACCCGAACGCCTCGATGCCGTCGGCTCGTCGTCCAACGCTATGACCGTCGCCGCGGCCCGAACGGCAAATGGCGTCGGCTGCACCAGAAGACCTGAGCCCAGCATTGAGGCTGCCATCTACCCGCAAGCACGAGAGCGACGGCGGGCCAACGGCTGCCGATCTCGTGCAAGGAGTGCGCCGCGAAAGCTCGGCCCGCGAGGACGATATCGCACGGTCCACCGATGCGCTCGCTTGGAACTGGCTGGCAGCGGGCACCGATGGGCACGCCAAGAACTACTCGCTGCTGTTGCAGGACACCACCGTGCGGCTGGCCCCCTGGTACGACCTGAACTCCTTGCTGCCGTACCGGGCGCCCGGGCGTTTGGCTCTGGCGATGCGCATCGGCGATGCCCCAACCATCGGCGCCACCGGCCGGTCGGCATGGGCGACATTCGCACAGCGCTCAGGTCAGTCACCGGAGCAGGTGCTCGCCCGGGTCGAGCGCATGCTCGAATTGGCACCGGAGGCGTTTCGCCGTGCCGCCACTGACCCTTTGACTGCCGACTTGGGCAGCGACCTGCCCGAAAGGCTCGCCGAGCAGTCGTCATCCATGACCCGCGTTCCCGCAGGTCATGGAGTGTGTCGCCACCGAGCCGCCTTGGAGAATCGAACTCCAGACCTTCTCATTACGAGTGAGACGCTCTACCGACTGAGCTAAGGCGGCAGCGTCGGCAAGTCTAGCGGGTCGCTCACAGTGCGCCGAACTCGCGCGAGACCAGCGATCAGACCGCGGCGGTGTCGCTGTCAGCGTCAGCGGCAGCGCAAGATGCAAGGTCAGTGGACTATCGAGTCAGGCGCCAGCGCCGACATCTTCGACCAGGTCTCCCACGGGATTGCCCAGTCGTAGATATCGCCATCGGACGGGCCCAGCGCGACGCTGGTGCCGGTCACCACCACCGGGTCGCCATAGATCGCCATCTCGAAGTACGCCTTGGCATCGGCCTCGCCAAGGTTCACGCAGCCGTGCGTAATGTTCACGTGCCCCAACTGGCGGGATGTGGTGCCATCGTTGTAGTGCAGGAACTCTCCGTCATTGCTGATCCGGACGGCCCAGTATTCCGGGACGTTGTGGTAGTACCAACCGCCGCCCGGCTTGGGGTTGCTCATCAGGATCTTCTGCTGCTTGTCCATCACGATGTAGGTGCCGGATCGGGTGACGAAGTTCTTGTTGAGCCCGTAGGCGCTGTTCGGGTTGTCCCCCATGCCCAAGGACGCCGGGTAGGTGGCCACTGTTGTGCCATCACGCTTGACGGTCACCATGTGGGTCTGCGCATCGGCGTAGGTCACCTGATTGCGCCCGATGGTGAAGTCGCTGACCGCGTTGTCGCCGCCGTAGTAGTCGCCGGAGAAATTCAGGCCGTAGATGTCGGACTCGACGTGCACCTTGGTGCCGGCCGGCCAGAAGTCCTTGGGACGGAAGTCCAGCGACGGGTAGGAGTCCCCGTCGTGGGTGACCCAGGCCCACGAGCCGTCCACCTTGGGGGTGGTGGTGATGATGACGTGCTTCTCGATCAGCGCCTTGTCCTTCGGGTTCAACCCGAAGCGCACGATCACCGGGGCACCGACTCCGACCACCGCGCCGGAGCCGGGCGAGATGCTGGTGGTGATGGGTTCGATGGTGCGCAGCGTGCTGTAGGTCCCGGTGATCGGGACGGACTTGCCGTCGGTTCCCACCGCGGTTCCGGCGACGGTGTAGGTCTTGCCGTACCCCAGTGGTTGGGCCAGCGTCCAGGTGACGTCGTCCGCCGAGAGCGCACCTTCGACTGCGACGCCCTCCGCCGCGTTGGTGAAGGTGAGCGAGGAAATGGTGCCCTGGGCGACGCTGATGGCAATCGGCGCGACCGGTGAGACCTCCGTGCTACCGAGGGCAGGAGTGGCGCTCACCGTGGCGACCGGCGGCGGCACCGGCGGCACGCTGGTCGTCGGTGTGCCTGAAACAGTGGGTGTGCTGGAGGCGGGAAGCAGGCTGCTCGACGTCGCAGGGTCGCTACTGGTCGGCCTGGCTGTGCTGGACTCCGATGATCTGTTCGTGATCGGCGGCACTGTCACCGACGGCGCTGCCGGACGGGTCTGTGCCAGAGCCGTCGACTGCCCTGCCGGACTGACCACCTGCTGCCCGGCGCCCTGCGGGGACGCCGCGTGCGTCGAGGAACAGGCGCTGACCGTCATCAGCAGACCCGTCAGCGCCACCAGCGGCGTGATCCACCGTGCCCGTACCGTCACTGTCCGTCACCTCAATCATGTCCCCGACCGCTGAACCACCCGATGCGACCGCCCAACTTCCCGTTAGCCGTATCAGGCGTCCATCACCACTGTGGCACCGATGCGACACCATGACGTGTGACGGAGGGTTGACGTTCCGGATTGATACAGACCCGTGATGTTACCGCTCTCCGAGCGGCCAGCAGCGCGATTGCCCCGATGACACAGCCGAACCGCTGGCCGGCTCTCTGCTACTCCTCGTTCCGCCCGTCCTGGCGGGACTCGTAGGCCTTTCGCGCCCCGCACACTGAGGCCTTGGGGCACACGTGGTGGGTGCCGTCGGCATTCAGTTTGATCACCAGCGACTCGGCGGGAACCGAATGCCCGATCACTACCCCAGGGCCGTCCGGGGAGTCCACCTGCGCCCCGATCGCCGGCGCGGTCGCCTTGAACTCCTGGTAGAGCGGGTGCTCGTACTTCAGGCAGCACATCAACCGGCCGCAGGCACCGGCGATCCGCAGCGGGTTGGCCGGCAGATCCTGGTCCCTGGCCATCGCCAACGTGATCGGCTCGTACTCCTTCAAGAACGTGGAGCAGCAGGTATCCCGGCCGCAGGAGCCGATGGCACCTGTCACCTTGACTGCGTCCCTGGCACCCAGCTGCCGCAGCTCGACCTTGGTGTGCAAGGTGGCCGACAGGTCTCGGAGCAGCGAGCGGAAGTCCACCGTCTCCGGCGAGGAGTAGAAGATCACCGTGCGGCCTGCCGACGGCTGTGGGTCGGCGGCCAGCACCTTCATCGGCAGGGCGTGTTCGCGGACCAGCCTGCGAGTGGCGACGATTGTTCGCGCCTTCGTCTTGCGCATCTGAGCTAGCGCGTCCAGGTCCGCCTGCCCGGCCATGCCGACCACCAAGGGGAAGCCGACGGTGTCCTCGGAGCAGTATTCCGCGGCCCACACCACCCTGGCTGCCACCGGTCCGTTGTCGGTGGCCAGCAACACATGGTCGCCGACCTCTAGGCGAAGCTCGCCGGGGTCGGCATAGTGCAGCTGACCCTTGTCGGTGAATGTCACCGCACACAGCATGCCCATAGGAGTCGACGCTACCCGGCCGAACCACCGCAGTTGCCCGCGGCTTGCGGCGGCGCCTCGCAGCGAGCACGGAATCCGGCGTCGGACGGGGCCTCGACCGTCGGCGCCGGATACCCGAATCAGCCGGTGTACAGGGCCATCATCATCGCCTCCACGGCGATCTGCGGCTTCACGTTCGTCTCGATCGCCTCCCGGCAGGCCAGCACAGCGTCCAACCGGCGCAGCGCTCCATCGGCACCGAACCGGGCCGCCGCCGTGTCAACCTCTGTGGCGAAGTCCGGGTTGGTCAATGGCACCGTCGCCCCCATCGCCCTGGCAATCACGTCGCGATAGAAGCCGGACAGATCGACCAGTGCCCGGTCCAGCACGTCCCGCTCGGTGCGGGTGGCGCGCGACCTCTGTCGACGCTCCAGCTCCTTGACCGCGCCCGCGGTGCCGCGGGTCGCGGCCAGCGCGCCCTTACCGGTGCCGCCGGCGCCAAGGGCGGTCCGCAGCTCCGTCAGCTCTGCGTCGTCTCGGCGGCCAGACTGCTCGGCGGACTGTTCCTTGGCCACCGCCAGCAGGTCACCTGCTTCGGCGAACACGTCGCCGAGGGAGCGCAACGCCCCGGGTACCGCCAAGATTCGCTGCCGCTGCTCGCGGCTGGCCTGGTTCCTGGCCAGCGCCCTGGCCCGGCCGACATGTCCGCCGGACACCGACGCGGCCCAGTCGGCGGTGGCCGGGTCGATGCCGTCCCGGTGGACCAGCACTGCGGCGACAGCTTCGGCCGCCGGAGTGCGCAGCGCCAGCACCCGACAGCGGGAGCGAATGGTCACCGACACGTCGTCGGGATGGGTCGACGGAGCGCAGAGCAGGAACACGGTGTGTGGCGACGGCTCCTCGACCGCCTTGAGCAGCGCATTCGATGCGCCTTCGGTCAATCGGTCGGCATCCTCGATCAGCACGATTTGCCAGCGCCCGGTGGAGGGCCGGCGGGCGGCGAGTTGAACGACCGCACGCATTTCCTTGACCGAGATGGTCAGCCCATCGGGGATGACGGACCTGACATCGGCGTGGGTGCCGGCCAGCACCGTGCGGCAGTGCGGGCAGAGCCCGCAGCCTCGGGTCTCGCATTGCAGGGCGGCGGCGAACGCCCTGGCCGCGACCGACCGGCCGGAGCCGGGCGGCCCGGTGAACAACCAGGCGTGGGTCATCGCGCCGGCGGTGGCGGTGGGGTCCCCGTGGGCAGCAGCGACGGCAGCGCGGAGCACTGCTACCGCCTCGCGCTGGCCGATGACGTCGGCGAAGACCCCGTCCACCGCTCAGCCGCCGGCTTTCGGGTCCGGCCCCGGCAGTGCCCGACCGAGCGCGAACAACGAATCCAGCCGACCGAAGTTCGCGAACCGGATGGGTGAGGTGGTGACAGAGCTGACGACCAACCCGGCCCTGGCGGCCACCAGCCGCAGCGTAGCCGGGGTGAAGTGAGTGATGTGCTGCTCCGGTTTCAGCGTCCACCACTTGCTGCGCAGCAGCCGTGCCGGCAGTGAGGAGAAGTACGGCAGGGACAACGCGAAAACGCCGCCTGCCGCCAGCCGCGCGCGGACCTGCCTGAGGAACTCGAGCGGGTCGGGGACGTGCTCCAGCGTGTCGAAGGCGCAGACCACATCGGCGGTCTGGCTCGGGGCGTCGGCCAACTGTCCGCAGAACACGTCAAGGCCGAGCACGTCCGTGCTGTGCGCGGCCCCTGTGCGGGACAGCTCGACACCGCTGACGGTGTAGCCGGCCTTGCGGGCGTCGGCCAGGAACAGTCCGTACCCGCTGCCGATCTCCAGCAGCGTGGCCGGCGCCGGTCGTAGCGCGACGATCCGGGCTAGCCGGCCCGCCGTCCAACTGCGCTGCAGCAGCATCGCCGGAGACCAGCGCCGCTGGGTGCCGTAGACCCCGCCCTCGAAGTAGGCGGGCTCGTCGTACAGCCGCTGCAGCGCGGCCGCCGTCAGCCGCGGCGAGACGTACACCAGCTCGCACACCGGGCAGCGAACCACACCGAACGGCGGGATCGCGTACAGCGGCGTGCCCTCGACTCCGCAGACACAGCAGCGGACCTGCTCGGTATCCGCCGCCGTCCAATCAGCGGCTTCGGTCTGACCCCCTGTGCCCAACTGTCCGGTCCTCCCCGTGCCCGGATCTGCCGCCCGCTGCGGCCACCTTCCGGTCTGCTCGGCCAACCTATCCCAGCCCGCCGACGGCATCCGCCGCCACGGCCTCGCCCCCGGAAACGCCCCGCTTCCGCCGGCTGGTGGGTGTCACTGGCGTGCCCCAGCGCTACGGAACCGATGTCGCCCCTTGACCGGTCGGCGGCGACCGGCTCGGCGCCGGACATCGGGGGTTCGCCGAAAACACCGGAGCAGGCGGCGTGCCGATTAGCGATCTCTGGCAGCGGGCTTCGGGTCTCCTCGCCTACTCATGTGCGCGTACAACAAGTTCAGCCCCGGCGTGGTGCCCCAACAGCCGCGGTTTGATGTGTTCCGGGCGCAGCAGCGGGTTGTCCAACAGGTAGATCTGCCCCACCGCCAGGTAGTTCGCCTCCCGCCAATAAGCATCGACCCCGCGCAGCTCGTCTTGGGAAAGCGCCGCTGTAGTCATGACTCCCATTCCTTTCGTCCAGGATGACGTGGCTGGCCAGCTAGACGCGGTCCTCGAACCTGGTGACACATCGGCTCCTACATCGTCTGTTCGCCGGGGGGTCTCACCGTTGCCTGCTCCGGCGCGTGGTCCCCGAACGGCGCCAGCGCGACTGCCAGCGGTTCCCGTCCCTCCGGCTGGGCAGGCTTGGGCAGCAACGGTTCTCGCTTTCGCAGCGGACGCCGGAGCGGCTCGTCACAGCGTACCGTCACCCGCTCGCCATACAGCAACAGCGGCAACTCGCAGTCGTGCTGGCGAGGCAGTTCACACTGCACCGTCTGCTGGTCGACCCGTACGTGCAGCCGCATGCCGCGCCAGCGCACCCCGAAGGACAACCGGTCGATCGCCGGCGGCAACGCGGGCGCCAGGGTGAGCACTTGGCCGTGCTCGCGCAGGCCGCCGAAGCCCTCTACCAGCGCCGTCCACGTCCCGGCGAGGGAGGCGATGTGCAGGCCGTCGCCGGTATTGCGATGCAGGTCCCACAGATCCATCAACGCAGCCTCGCGGAGGTATTGGTAGGCAAGTTCCAGGTGGCCGACCTCCGCGCACATCACGGCCTGGGTGCACGCCGACAGTGAGGAGTCCCGCACGGTGCGACGCTCGTAGTAGTCCAAGTTGCGGGCCTTTTGCTCGTCGGTGAACGACTCACCGCACCACTGCATGGCCAGCACCAGGTCGGCCTGCTTGATCACCTGCTTGCGGTAGAGCTGGAAATACGGAGCGTGCAACATCAGCGGGTAACGTCCCACCCAGCGCGGGAAATCCCATTCGTCGTATCGGGTAAAGTTCTCACACTGCGGATGGACGCCCAACGCCTCGTCGTACGGCAGGTACATCGCGTCGGCCGCGGCCCGCCAGGCGGCCAGTTCCGGGTCTGTGACGCCCAACTTGCCCGCGGCGTGCGGATGCCGGCCGCAGGCCGCGACCGCGACCCGCAGGTTGCGTGCAGCCATCAGGTTGGTGAAGACGTTGTCGTCCACCACCGCGGTGTACTCATCCGGGCCGGTCACTCCGTCCACATGCCATATGCCGTCGCGATCGTGGTGCCCGACCGAGCACCACAGCCGGGCCGTCTCGATGAGCACTTCGAGTCCGCATTCGGCCTCCAGCGCTCCGTCACCAGTCACCAGCCGGTAGTCCTCGAACGCGCTGGCGATGTCGGCGTTGACGTGAAACGCCGCCGTCCCGGCCGGCCAATAGGCACCGGACTCCTGACCGTTGATGGTGCGCCACGGAAAGGCGGCGCCGGCCAGACTCAGAGTCTCGGCGCGATGCCGCGCGGCCGGCAGGATCGAGGCCCGCCAGCGCAGCGCGTCCGCCGCCGCTTCGGGTTTGGTCAGGGTCAGTACGGGCAGCACGAAACCCTCAGTATCCCAGAAGGAATGGCCGTCGTAGCCGGGGCCGGTCAGCCCTTTCGCGGCGATCGCAAGGCGTTCAGCGCGGGCCCCCGCCTGCAACACGTGGAACAGGCCGAACCGGACCGCTTGCTGCACCTCCGGATCACCGTCGACCTGCACGTCGGCGACATCCCAGAACTCGTCCAGGTATTTCTGCTGCGCGGCGTACAGACTGTCCCAACCCGAATGGACGGCGCCGGTGAGCGCGGCGGCCACCTGGTCGCGGATGGCCGGCTCCGATCGGGTCTGTGACCAGCCGTAGCCCAGGTACTTGACCACCGTCAACTCGGCGCCGGGATCCAGCTCGCATACGACGGTGGTGCGCGCCCAGTCGTCGCGCACCTCGCTGTCCATGGAGTAGGTCACGGGCGCCAGCACCCGGTGTTCCATACCGGCGGCCATCAACAACTCGCTGTGCCGGGTGCGGTGCACCAGCATCGCACCGGACTCGGTCAGGTCAGAATCGGTTGCCACCAGTGGATGCTGCAACGCGGCGGCCACCCGCGGGTCATCGCTGATGGTGACCGGGGGTGCCTCGTTGGCGACCAGTTCGGACTGCAGGATGATCCGGGTGCGGCGCTCGACCGCGGTCACCCGGTAGCAAACGGCGGCCACCGCCCGGTGCGCGAACGAGACCAGCCTGGTCGACTCGATCCGCACCCGGTTGCCGGCCGGCGAGATCCAGTCAGCCTCGCGGTGCAGCGTGCCGGTGCGGAAATCCAGCGTTCGGGTGTGCGATTGCAAGTCGCCGTAGCGGATGTCGAACGGCGAATCGTCCACCAGCAGCCGGATGAGCTTGCCGTTGGTGACGTTGACTATGGTCTGACCGGCTTCCGGGTAACCGTAACCGGGCTCGGCGTACGGAAGCGGACGCAACTCGTAGAACGAGCCGAGGTAGGTGCCGGGGATCGCAGCCGGCTCACCCTCGTCGAAGTTGCCCCGCAGGCCGATGTGGCCGTTGGACAGCGCGAAGACCGATTCCATCTGTCCGAGCCGGTCCAGGTCGATCTCGGTCTCGGTCACGCACCACGGCTGCACCGGCAGCGGCCCGCGGGCGCGATACTCGCTCACCCCTGTTCGCGCAATTCGGCCAGGTCGCTCACCACGACGTCAGCGCCGTGGGAGCGCAGCGCGTCGGCCTGGTCCAACCGATCCACCCCGACCACCAGCCCGAATCCGCCGGCCCTGCCGGCGGCCACCCCGGACAACGCGTCCTCGAAGACCGCCGCGTGCTGGGGCTGCACGTTCAGCTCTGCGGCGCCGCGCAGGAACATGTCCGGCGCCGGCTTGCCCGGCAGCGACAGCTCGCGGGCCACCACGCCGTCCACACGGGCGTCGAACAACTCGGTCAACCCGGTCACCCTCAGCACTTCCACGGTGTTGGCGCTGCTGGACACCACCGCGGTGGCCAGGCCGGCCGCGCGCACATCGTTGAGGTAGTCGACGCTGCCTGGATACACCTGGACACCGTCCCGGCGGATCAGCACCTGCAGCAGTTCGTTCTTGCGGTTGCCCAGGCCGTTGACGCTCTGGGCGTCGGGGGGATCGTCCGGTGACCCGTCCGGCAGCTGGATGTCGCGGCTGGCCAGGAAGTCCCGCACCCCGTCCGCGCGGCGCTTGCCGTCGACATGCGCGCCGTAATCCGTCTGTTCATCAAAGGGCACGAACTTCTCACCCGTGCGTTCGGCGCGTTCGGCCAAGAACTCATCGAAGGCCCGCTTCCACGCGGCTGCGTGCACCATCGACGTCTTCGTCAGCACCCCGTCCAGATCGAACAAACAGGCGGTGATCCCCTCCGGCAATCCGAACACTCGTTGTCCTCCCGTCCGGTTCTCCGGTGCATCACCGGGCCCCCGCGCCGACCCTAGCGGCCATCACTGGGCGCTGACCATACCTGGACGTTGTCGATGCTGCGGTCCGTCGCCGGTTTGCTGATCACGGGCCTGGATAGTGTTCTGGCATGCGCAATCGCCGTCCAGGCCCTCGGCGTCAAGGGCGCGCAGGTCGGCCAGCAGCGACAGCAGCATGTTGCCGCTCTGGGTGACCAGGCTGATCGGGCCGGGCGGCACGTCGGGGACACCGACCAGGTTGGCGCCGGTGTGGACGTTCAGGACACCGGAGGTGTTGGGGCCGACGACCCTAATGCCGGTCGATGGAGCTGAGCAGGTCAACGCCCAGAACCTGACCGCCGCGCGGGTTCACCCCGCACACCGGATGCGGGTACCCGGTTTCCTGCAGGACGCGAATGGCCTGGTAGCCGCGTTTGGCCGGGTCGGTCGACGCGCCGATGACCGCGATGGAGCGGGGGTCGATGAGCCGGTCCAGGGCAGTGCGGGCAGGGCTGGTGCCGGTGGTGCTGGCGGTGGTCATGTACGGCTCACATTCCACGGAACACTGGCGGGCGGCGTGCAGCGAAGGTGGCGACGCCCTCGGCCCAGTCGGCGGATTTCATGATCTCCAGCAGGGTGTCCGCTTCGTCGTGGAAGACCTCGTCCAGCGGTGCGTCACTGACCAACGCGGTCTTCATCGCCGCGACCGACAGCGGGGCCTTGCCGGCCAGTTCGCGGGCCAGCTCGTCCGCGGTGGACCGGAGCGTGTCGGCTTCGACCGCGACGTAGGCCAGACCCCAGTCCAATGCCTGCCGGCCAGTGAACCGCCGGCCCAGCAACAGCAGCTCGGTTGCTCGGCGCAGGCCAACCAAGCGGGGCAGCCGCTGCGAGACGCCGCCGCCGACGAAGGTGCCGAACGAGGCCTCGGGGAAGCCCAACTGCGCGTCGTAGACAACTACGAGAAAGTCGGCGCTGACCGCCATTTCCGCGCCGGCGCCGAGGGCGTAGCCCTGCACGGCGGCGATCACCGGGGTGCCCATTCGCTGGATCTGTTCACACACCCGCCAGGCCAG